>JABLTN010020783.1_pt1 | contig 78919 bp, 65 predicted proteins | sample 7160141 | NCBI WGS metagenome assembly JABLTN01 (sample SAMN14651226, study PRJNA627086) | human gut metagenome | isolation source: feces | host: Homo sapiens | reverse complement strand
TAAATTTGCTGTTGTTGTTGTTTTTCCTACTCCACCTTTTCCTGATGTTATAACTATTACTTCTCCCATAATTTTCCTCCTTAGGATTTTAAAAAACACTCATTTTTTTATGTATATATAATACAACGAAAAGGCTTAATTGTCAATTGGTTTTACAGGAATATTTCAAAAATATTACAGAATGATTACATATTGTAATGCCTAAAAAAGAGCCCCTTTTTATACTTACAAGTATACTTTGAGGTTCTTAATTTTTTTATTTATTGTTATCTATATAAAATTTGGGTTATATTTTTACTATTTTCCATCTTCAATTTTTGTATATTGAACTTTTCCTTCTGGATTTCTAAAATATCCTTTATTTGCATTTACACTTTTTAAGAAATCTTCTTTATTTTGGTTTTTGTCTAATTTTATGCTAGTTGGCAAAGTATCCATTTCTACTATTTGTTTTGTCCATATAAATTGATTTGTGCTTTGTCCATCTATTGTATCATCTTTTTTGTTTGAAATTACTATGCTTTCACTTTCACTAACGCTTGGGCTCTTGCCTATATAATAGTAATTCTCTGGAATTAATATTCCATCAATATATCTTAAGTCTACAACTGTTTCATCTGGAATTGTGTAGTCAGTGTAATACATTTTTACGCTGTTTTTGTCTTGTATTGACACACCTTTTGCATAAAAGATATTGTGACTATTTTTATTTATTATATATAAATCTTTGTATTGGTCTGCTTTTTCTGGATTTTCTTTTGTTATTGTTGTATCATTTATTATTTTTTCATAATCGTTTCCGTAATTAAGTGTTATCCCCTTCATTGCCTCTAAGTCTATTACATAAAAATCCCCTGTATCGTTGTTTTTACTTAATACATTTGAAAGTCCACTTGGTTTTGTGTATTTAATTTTTGCTGGTATTTCTCCGTATTCTTCATAGTAGTCTGTTACTTTGGTTCTTAACAGGTCTATATCATTATATAAATTTGTTAATTTTTTTATTCTAGTTGAGTCTTCTACGTTATATATTAGTGTTCCTGTTATAATCATTAGTGTTATTACTGTTATTACTAATATTGTCAATGTTACACCTTTTTCCTGTTTTATTTTGTTTTTCATCATTGGCATTCTCCTTTTTTTCTTTAGTATAGTTTACTATTTTTTTATTTGTTTTTCAAGTAGTTTTTCTTTTTTTATTTTTGTTTTTATTGTTTTTGTGTTACCAGTCACAGTCCGTAAAATTATTGTTCTAGTGCTTCATATATTTTCTTTCTTTGTTGATATTTTTTATCTTCTTTTAAAATGAGATACCATAAATACATGCAAATCAATATAAATGCTATGTTGTGGACATGTAAAATTAATATACTTGCTATTATTGTTAGTATTGTTACTGTTATTTTTGATATTATATTTATATATTTTTCTGCTTTTTGTTTTCCTATGTTTATATGTAAAATTCCTTTTAAAATTCTTCCTCCATCTAATGGATATATTGGTAATAGGTTAAATATCACTATTAAAAAGTTTGTGTATATTATTGTAAGTGCCTTAAATAATTCTATATTTAGATTTAATATAATGACAATGACTATAAAGTTTGTAATTGGTCCTGCAAGTGCTACTAATATTTTTTTGATTTCTAATTGATTTCCTTTTTTTATTTTTTTATTGTATTCTTCTGGCTTTATTTTGAACGATATTGCTACACCAAATGGCATTAGTTCTAATTTTTCTGGTTGCATTCCTACCAATAATCCTGCTAGCAAATGCCCTAATTCATGTATTAGTGCAAATAGCATTAATATGGAATATATTTCTATTTGCCTTGTAAAATAAAATATTATTAAAAAAATAAATATTTTTAAATCGATTCTAAATCTCATATTATTTTTCCTTTTTTTTATTTAGGTTTTATGCTACCTATAAGCATTTTTATATCATATAGAATTTTTTCGTACTATAATAAATTTATTTAAAAATTTATTATAGTTCTAATATTTTTTGCGGGTCTATCGTTCTCTCCGAAATTCTTATTTCAAAATGCAAATGTGGTCCTGTGGAATTCCCAGTTGACCCTACTTCTGCAATTTCTTGTCCTTGTGTTACTTGGTCTCCCTGTTTAACATATAAGCTATTGCAATGTGCATATATTATACTTACTTCTCCTATTTGAATTTTTAAGTGTTTGCCATAGTCTCCTTCTTCTGATGCTATTACAACTTCCCCTGATGTTGCAGATTTTATCTTTGTTCCTAAATTTGATGCAATATCAACTCCTGTATGGTTTTTAGGTACTGTTGATGTTGTGGGCTCTCTTTGTCCATATTTTGAACTTATTGTTCCTTCTATTGGTTTTATAAATGTTGTTGTATTTTTTATATTTTCTATATCTTGTTCTTCTTGTGTTTTTACTTGTGATGTTTGTTCATTTTCTTGTATATTTTGTTGATTTTCTTGTGTGTTTTCCTCATTTGATTTCTGTTCATTTTGAACATTTTCTTCTGCTCCACCTATTCCATTTTTTTCTTGATTTTCCGTTGTTTCATTTTTTTCTGCTTTATTTTTTATATTTATAATTACCTGATTTATGTTGTTTTTTCCATTTTTATAAAACTCCTCAAAATTTATATCATATGATAAAACTTCTTGTACTTTGTTTAAAAATTCTTGTGAAAATATGTAGTTGTTGTTTTGTATTATATAAATTACGCCATATATTAAAAGGCTTATAATTATTTGTATTACCATTTTCTTTAATAGTTTTAATTCCTTTTTATTATCATTATTTATTGATACTGTTGTGGTTTTAGGCATTGTGCCTTCTTTTCTTCTTACATATATTTCTTCTGCCCTTCTTATCTTGTCTTCTACAGACATTGTTCTTTCCATATTTTATTTCATCCCTTTCAAAAATGGTTGTTTCTTTATTTCTTTTAAACTATATGTTATTTTGTTTTGTTTTATGATAAGAAGTGGACAAGAATAAATTTGTTTTTTGAAGTTTTTCATAAACAAAAAAAACAGGTAATTACCTACTTAAATTACCTGTTTTGCATTAAAATATGATTACAATTGCTTGAATTATACACAATAATGTTGTTGCTATTGCATATTTTTTCAATTTTTTATATTTTCCATCTGTATCTTTACTAATTATTATTTTGTCATTTTCTTTATTTTCTATTTTGGAAATGTAGTTATTTACTATCATTTCTGCTTCTTTTAAAATATATTCTTTGTCTTTTTTATTCTCTTGATTTTCTAATATTTTTTTGTTTTCTATTTTTTGAAGCTTTTTCGTTTTTTTATTTGCTTTTAGCACTATTATTGCTTCATCCACAATGTTTGATGGCAAGTTTTTTAGTACTACCATATTTTTTAAATTACTTGTTTCCATTTGTACCTCCTCAAAATATGTATTTGTTATATTTTTCCCATATTTTTTTGAGGTTATACATTAGGCCATTAATGTATTTTTATCCATTGTTTTTTATTGTTGTTTGTGTATTTTACATTTCTTTATTTTTTACTGTTTTTATTACATCTTCTGTTACTTTGTTTTTATCAAATTTATTGACAATATATATCACTACAAAAGTTAATGCAAATGTTATAACATATGCTAATATGCTAACCTGCCATTTTCCTTGCAATAATTTATTTCCTGCTATTGTTGATGATATTATTGATGGAAATCTTAGTAATGTTGCTAGTGCCAGAAATCTTGATGTTTTTATTGGTAGTAGTCCCCCTATATATACTAATAAGTCTTTTGGAGTTCCTGGTATTAGAAATAATAATGCCATTACAGTTTCTATTTTTTGTGGGTCTTTAAATAGTTTGCTATTTTCTAATTTGTTTACTTTTTCTTTTGGGAAGAATTCATATATAAAGTCTCTTCCATATTTTTTTACAAAGAAATATATCATGGCAGTTACTATAAATACTGATATCATTAAAAATATTGTTCCCCATATTGGTCCAAAACATATCCCTGCTAGTAATTCTACTGGTTCACCAGGCAATACTGCCAATACAACTTGTGCTAATTCTAATCCAAAAAGTATTAACATTCCTGTTAGTTCTGAGTTTGTTATTTTTTCTTTAAATTCGGCTTGGCCTTCTGGTGTGTTTATTTGTTTTATTATTGGTATCATGTATATTGTGGCGATTACTAATATTGCTATTGTTATTATTAGTGCTATTAGTTTCATTGCTTGTGCTTTGTTTATTTTTTTCATTTATTGGCCTTCTTTCAATTTTGTTTTGGATATTTTATATCATTTTTTTGTGAATTTCAAGTGTTGGTTTTATGTTGGTTCTTAGTATAATATATGATTTAATTAATATTTTTTGTGCTTTGTCATTTTTTGTCGTTTTTTAATTGACAAGGCTTTTATTAGGTGATAAAATTTTTATGATAATAAAAACTAAAAAGTGAGGTACAATTTTATGGAAAATGGAAATTTATTTTCTAAAAATGATGCAATCACCTCTTCCGGTGTAGCATCAAAATCAAATTTACAAAATCTGATTAAGCGGACAAATGAGGAATTAGACCGTTTGAATCAGGCAATTCAATCTGTAAAGACTTCTGAGTTCATTGATAAGAAAAAGGCCAAATTTATAGAAAAGGTTTTGAGCAAATATCGTTCTTCTATTGTAAACGTAGATGCTTTTTCATTAACTACCGAAAAGTCTATTTGGTTTAATGCCAAAGAATATTTTATTGATTCGGATTGTAACAAACTTACTGATAAGGATTCTTCCGAGTTCTCAGGTTTTGTGGGACAAGATATTTATTTGGATATGAAGAATTTTTCTAATGCTTCTATAGAACTTTTAAATGCAACTATGCAATCTGATTTTTCTTTTTATATAAAGAATATTAATATTAAAAGTTCTTCTCCAGAGGAATTGCCTTCACAATTTGAACTTGTGATTGATATTAAGTAAGATTGATAAAAAAGACCGCCGAATGGTGGTCTTTTCCAGTTTTATTGGAGGTGACAGTCAGGTTGAGTGTATCCTGTATCCCTCTTGTATTCTGTACTTTTGTGTTGAAAAAACCTTATTTTAACACATTTTTAACCCAATAATTTTAATTTTATATAACATATTGTAACACACTCTAAAAATTCATTGACAAATAATTTAATTAGGGTGTATAATGTAGATAGAAAATGAGAACACAAATAATGTGTGTTACCTAAAAAATTTTAAGGATACACCACTAGCTCTGTGAAAGCGTATGTGGTGTATTTTTTATTGTTGCTTATTTGATAGTATTATGTATATAACACTTAATAAGGCAACGTTTATAGTTATTGAAATCATAAATCCTATTATTAAGAACATTAAAAAATCTAACATATAAACACCACCTCCAATCTCTCAACTATTGTTGAGGAATTAAAGGTAACACCCACATCTGCTTTTATCTCATTTCCTATGTAAATTATATTACAACATTTTTCTTGGAAAAACAAGCGAACATAGTAAAATTTTACAAATAATTTTACTATGTTTTTGGTTTTATAATAACAAATAAAAAGCAAGAAAGTATTGATATTTCAATATTTTCTTGTTTTGTTTTTGGAGGCGATAGTTTGGTTGAGTGTATCCTGTTTTCCTCTTGTATTCTGCACTTTTGTATTGAAAAAATCTCGTTTTAACACATTTTTAGCCCCATAATTTTATATAAATTTTTTGTTTGACAAATATTAAAATTCTGTGTATAATATAAATATAGGAAACGGAAACCACAAACGTGGCTTGCCGAGAGATTAAACACATCTAACTCGCCAAAGTTAACAGATGTGTTTGTTTATTTTATTCCTTATTTGTCCATATTACAAATATAATTGTCAATAAGGCTACGTTTATAGTTGCAGAAATCATAAATCCTATGATTAGGAATAATAAAAAATCTACCATAAACACCACCTCACTTTCCCAGAGTTGTACTCTGTTATGTACGGTGGCAAACCACATCTGCTTATTCTCATTTCCTATGATAATATATTACAATATTTTTCTTTTAAAAACAAGCGAACATAGTAAAATTTTACAAATAATTATTTTACTATATTTTTAACAAAAAGATTTAAAAATCGATAAAATGTTGATATACCAACGTTTTATCGATTTTTTATTGGAGGCGCCTATCGGAGTCGGACCGATCATCAGAGTTTTGCAGACTCGTGCCTTACCGCTTGGCTAAGGCGCCATATTTAATTTTTGTTTTTAATAAAAAATTTGGAGCAGGTAACGGGAATCGGACCCGTAACTTAACCTTGGCAAGGTTATGTTTTACCACTAAACTATACCTGCATTTTTGCTCTTTGTTATATTTAATTATATTCAAAAGCAATTAATATGATACCAAATATTCTAAATATTGTCAATAGTTTTTAAAAATAAAATTCCGCAAAAACGGCTCAATGTTGCGGTTCAAAATTTTACGGGATTGAAGGTACGTCCCTACAATCCCGTTCTTTTATTTTTTACTTTTTGTTTTTTTTGCAGTTGTCTTTCTTTTTGTTGAAGACTTTTTAGTTGTTCTTGTTTTCTTTTCTGTTTCTTTTTTTACTTCTTCCGCCTCTTCTGGATTCCATTTTTCACCTGGCTTTGGCTTGTTCCAAGAAATATAATCACATGAAGCTGGATTATTTTCGCAAATATAGTAATTTCTTTTTCTTTTTGTTTTTCTAACTTGAACAGTTGCTCCACATTTCGGACATGGAACATCAATTGTTTCTATTATTGGTTTTACATTTCTACATTCTGGGAATCCGGGACATGCTAAGAATTTGCCATATCTTCCATATTTGTAAACCATCATTCTTCCACATTTTTCACATTGTACATCTGACACTTCGTCAACTAATTGCACATGTTCAAGTTCTTTTTCTGCTTTTTCAAGTTCTTGCTCAAATGGTCCATAGAATTCCCTAATTATTTTTTTCCATTTTTCTTTTCCTTCTGCAATTTCGTCAAATTCGTTTTCAATTTTGGCCGTAAATTCCACATTCACAATATCTGCAAAGTTTTCTGTAAGTAGTTTGTTTACTATTTTTCCAAGTTCTGTTGGTACTAATTGTCTTTGCTCTTTTTCTATATATCTTCTTTCCAAAATTGTTGTAATTGTTGGTGAATATGTACTTGGTCTTCCTATTCCTTTTTCTTCTAATGCTTTTACCAAACTTGCTTCTGTGTATCTTGCAGGTGGTTCTGTAAAACTTTGTTTTGGATTTATTTTGATTAATTTTACTTCTTGATTTTCGTCTAAATCTGGTAACATTCCTTCTTCTTGTTCTTCTTTTTCGTCTGTTCCCTCAACATATAAAATCATAAATCCTTTGAATTTTAGATTTTGTCCATTTGCTTTGAAGTCATAATCATTTGCTTTAATATTTACTGCTATTGTGTCATATACTGCAGGTTTCATTTGACTTGCCATAAATCTGTTATAAATTAGTTTGTATAATTTATATTGGTCTTTACTTAAGTCGCCTTTTATGTCGTCAGGTTCGATATCTGAATATGTTGGTCTTATACCTTCGTGAGCGTCTTGGGCATCTTTACTTGTTTTGTAATACCTATTTTCATAGAATTCTTCACCATATGTTGATACAATGTGTGTTTTTGCTGCCGCTCTGGCTTCTTCTGATATTCTTGTAGAGTCTGTTCTCATATATGTGATTAGACCTACAGTACCTCTGTCTGCTATTTTTACACCTTCATATAATGTTTGTGCAACAGACATTGTTTTCTTTAATGTGAATCCTAATTTTCTTGAAGCCTCTTGTTGCATTGTGCTTGTTGTAAATGGTGGTGCTGGATTTCTCTTTTTCTCACCTTTTTTGATTTCTGATACTATGTATTTTGCTTTTTCTATGTCTTTTAAGATTTGGTCAACTTGTTCTTTTGAATTGATTTCTTGTTTCTTTCCGTTTTTTCCATAGAATCTCGCTTCAAATTCTTTTTTGGATTTTTCGTCTTTTAAGTTTGCATATATGTTCCAATATTCCTGTGGAATAAAGTTTTCAATTTCTGTTTCTCTGTCTACTATTAGTTTTACTGCAACAGATTGAACTCTACCTGCTGAGAGTCCTCTTTTTACTTTTTTCCATAGTAATGGACTTATTTTATATCCAACTATTCTGTCTAAAACTCTTCTTGCTTGTTGTGCATCAACAGTATTTAAGTCGATATTTCTTGGTTCTTTTATTGCTTTTTGTACTGCTGATTTTGTAATTTCATTAAAAGTGACTCTTGTTATTTTATCTTTGTCATCTTCTAATATTTTTGCTAGGTGCCATGCTATTGCTTCACCCTCACGGTCGGGGTCAGTTGCTAAATAAACTTTTTTTGCCTTTTTAGCGTCTGTTTTTAAAGATTTTATTAAATCGCCCTTTCCTCTAATATTTATATATTCAGGTTCAAAGTCATTTTCAATATCCACACCTAATTTTGATTTTGGTAAATCTCGTATATGTCCCATTGAGGCTACAACTTTTGTACTGCCTCCTAAAAATTTTTTTATTGTGTTCGCTTTTGCAGGTGATTCTACTATTATTAATTTATCCGCCATGTTTCCTCCTCTGTTTTTATTATATCTTTAAGTATTCTAGAACATTTTTTCATATTTTGCAAGTTTTTTCTAATAAATCCAGAAAAAAAATGTCCTTTTGGATACAAAAAGACATTAAAATTTTTTTCTAAATAAATCCATTATTACTTCTTCTGAATTAATTGGAGTAACTTGATTTTCTTTAAAAATATTTAATATTTCATTTGCTTCTATTTCATCATTAGTAACATATTTTATACTTTTCTTTTCAACTTTAGTACAATCTGGTCTATATTCAGTTTTTACTATTTCTATTCCATATTTTGTTTTTTCAAATGATTTTATTACATCTTCATTTATTTGTTTGTAATACTCCAATTTTATTGGATGTTTTATTCCTGACTCATTCAGTAACTCTTTTTTAATAAATACACTGCCAAAAAACGTTTTCAAAAAAATCCCCCTTTTTATTTTTCTTTTGTTGCAACATATTAATATTACTACTAATTTCAATGGTTTGCAAGGATTTTTCATCGCAATTTTTGACATTAAATTTTCTATTTTTTTATGTTTTTTTATTTTTATTTATAGTTCGACTTTATGTCTTAAAATATTTTTTTATTTTTGACATTTTTCGATTATATTAGTCTTTTAAAAAATTTTGTATTTCATTTGCTAAGATTTCTTCTTTTCCTGTATAACTATGGTCTGCGCCATCAATATAACCAATATCTAATTTATCATTTTTTATTTTTCCTTTTAATTGTTCGCATAGTTTGTCCGCTTCTTGAATAATTAATTCTCTTTGATTTCCCCATCTCATAAATAATGGTACTTTAATATTGTTTAGTTCTTCAAAATTGTAATTTTTATCTGAAAACTTTGCAAAGTCTATGTCTTTGTTTTCAATAGCATATCTTAAAAACGTTTTTACACTGATAGGATGTATAAAACTTTCTGCAGGCATTAGTTGATTTTCCATTTTTTCTCTTTTCATATTTTTAGCATAAGTTACCATTACAGGAAAGTCATCTTTTAAATATACTTGGATGGCAAGTGGTATATCTACTAATGAAAGTAAGATTATTCCTTTTATTTTTTCTAGTATTCCTTTTTCATTTTCTTCAATTAATTTGTTATATGTGTATATTGTTTTTGTACACCCTAGGCTATGCCCAATGATATATATTTCTTTGTAGCCTTGTTCTATTGCATAATTGATGGCTCCTACAATATCTTCGTAACTTTCTGCTATTTCTTCATATGCAGTACCTGCAAGTTCCGGTTTTTCTTCGCTTTCCTTTTTTATGTAATTTACTATGTCATGTCCTCTATTATTAAATGCCAAAAAATCAATGTTGATTTCGTTTGCCTTTTGGGCTATTATTTCGTCTCTTTTTTTGATGCAATTTGTTGCCATTCCATGTACTGATATTATTATTTTCGCAGTTTTATTTGTGTTTTTATACATAATTCCATTTAATATTACTCCATCTTGGGCTTTAAAAAATATTGTTTCAGTATTTTTCATTTTTTATTTCCTTTCTAAAATGTTCAAATTAATATAAAAGACATTCCTGTTTTACTTGTTTATCAATCATTACGGTTCATGTCCACCTAAAATTATTGGTTGCTATGAAGTGTAATAAGCAATTTTATGGAATGTCCTTTTTTCTAGATTTTCTCTACAATTTCATTTTGATTTTTGTATATACTATTTGCAGGTACTACTTTTCTCACAGATGATAATGGATATATGTTGCTATGACTACCGATTACTGTTCCTGGATTTAGAACTGAACCACATCCTACTTCTACTTCATCACCTAACATCGCTCCGAATTTTTTTAGTCCTGTTTCTATTTTTTCTTTATCATTTTTTACTACTACTAATTTTTTGTCTGATTTTACATTTGATGTTATTGAGCCTGCTCCCATGTGTGATTTATATCCCAAAATTGAATCTCCCACATAGTTATAATGAGGTACTTGCACTTTGTTAAATAGAATTACATTTTTTAATTCTGTTGAATTTCCTACCACTGCACCTTCACCAACTATTGCTTTCCCCCTTATAAATGCACAATGTCTTATTTCTGCATTTTTTCCTATAATTGCAGGTCCATGTATGTATGCAGTTGGTGCTACTGTTGCAGACTTTGCAATCCATACATCATCTCCTACTTTGTCATATTCTTCTGGGTCTAGTGTATTTCCTAATTCTATTATGAAATCATTTATTTTTGGCAATACCTCCCATGGGTATGTCGCTCCATCAAATATTTTTTTTGCTATTGTTTCATCTAAATTGTATAAATTCTTTATTTTACATTCTTCCATATTTTTCTCCTTTTTTAGGGATTAGGGGGACGGGTCTCTAATCCCTATTTTTTTTATATTTTTTCGGGATTAGGGGACGGGTCTCTAATCCCTATTTTTTTATATTTTTTCGGGATTAGAGACCCGTCCCCCAATCCCGTTTTTTTATAGCCACTCACCATTTCTTTTAATATATACTTTCTTAATACTTTGTACAAGTACGGTATATATTATAAGTAATAATACTACAAACGCATAATATTTTCCTGGTAAAATTTCAAAATTAAATGTTCCAACATTGTGTAATAATATCGGTGTAACTATTGTTCCTGCAATAGTTATTAATGTTGATATTGTTAAAAATTTATTTGCTCTTGATTCTATGAATGGCATTTTTGCAGTTCTAACATAGTGAATTATCATTGTTTCACTTATCAAGCATTCTACAAACCATGCTGTTTGGAACCAAGATTGTTTGTCTACACTGTTGTATCCAAATACAAACCAAAATACTACAAATGCTATTACATCTGTTATTGAACTTGTAATTCCCATTACATTCATGAATTTGCCAAGTCCTTTTGTATCCCATTTTCTTGGTTTTTCCAAAAATTCTTTGTCTACATCATCATATGGTATTGCTATTTGTGATATGTCATATAAAAAGTCTTGTATTAACATTTGTATTGGCAATAGTGGCAAAAATGGTAAAAAGATACTTGCTATTAATATACTAAATACATCTCCAAAGTCTGAACTTAATGCCATTTTCATATATTTTATGATGTTTCCATACACTTTTCTACCTTCTATTACTCCATCATATATTACTTGCAGACTTTTTTCAAGTAATATTATATCACTTGCTTCTTTTGCTATGTCTGTTGCAGAGTCTACACAAATTCCTACATCTGCTGTATGTAGTGATGGTGCATCATTTACGCCGTCTCCCATATATCCTACTACATGGCCGTTTTTCTTGTATGTTTTTACTACTCTTTCTTTTTGCAATGGGTTTAATCTTGCAAAAACATCAACTTCTTCTACTGTTTTTTCTAATTCTTCGTCTGACATTTTGTCTAATTCTACACCTGTAATTATTCTGTCAGATCTTAATCCTACTGTATTGCATATATTTTTTGTTGCATATGCATTGTCACCTGTTAGAATTTTTGTTTTTACTCCAATTTTTCTTAAATCATTTATTGTCTTCTTTACATCTTTTTTTGGTGGATCTAAAAATGCAACATATCCTACAAATGTCATTTCACTTTCGTCATTACTGTTAAAAACATTTACACCTGGATATTCTTTTTTCGTTGCTAATGCTATTACTTGCATTCCTAGATTTGATAAATTGTTTGCATTTACTTCTATTTGCTTTATTAAATCATCTGTTATTGGAATTATCTCGTCTTTATACTTTACTTGTTTGCAACATTTTAAAATTTCTTCTATTGCGCCCTTTGTAAGCATTCTGTAGCCGTCTTCACTTTTTACAACAACACTCATTCTTTTTCTTGTATAGTCAAATGGTATTTCGTCTACTTTTTCGTATTCTTTTAGAACTTGCTTGATTTTGTGTTGATTTCCATATGCTATTACTGCTTTGTCAACTAAATTTTTTATTCCTGTTCCATAGTAACTGTTTAGATATGCATATTTTAAGATGTCTAAGTCTTCTTCTCCCATTACATTTATATATTTTTGCAATGTTATTTTATCTTGTGTTAATGTTCCTGTTTTGTCTGTACATAAGATGTCTATTGCTCCTAAGTTTTGAATTGACTGTATATTTTTTACTAATGTTTTCTTTTTTGCTAGTGTTTTGCTTCCTTTTGTTAGATTTACATTTACTATCATTGGTAACATACTTGGCGTTATTCCAACTGCTACTGATAGTGCAAATAGCAATGCTTCCATTAGATCGTGTCTTATGAATGCATATATTACAAATACTGCTATTGATACTACTACCATATATTTTATTAGTAGTTTTGTGATGTTGTTCATTCCTTTTTCGAAGTTTGTTATCTCTTTTTTGTTGTCTATTTCTTTGCTCATTCTTCCTAAATATGTGTCAAATCCAGTTTGTATTACAACTGCTGTTCCGCTTCCACTGACTACACTTGAGCCCATTAAACAGATGTTGTTTATATCAAATATTCCTTTTGGTTCATTTGGTGTTGTTGTTTTTTCAACTAATACACTTTCTCCTGTGAATACTGATTGGTTCAAGAATAAGTCTTTGCTTTCTATTAGTATTACATCTGCTGGTATTATTGAGCCTGCATTTAGTTTTATGATGTCTCCTATTGCTATGTTTTCTACTCTTACTTCTTTTTCTTTTCCGCTTCTTACCACATTTGTGCTTGAATATATTTGTGCTTTTAGTTTTTGATTAAATTTGTATGTTGAGTAGTTTTGACAGAATTTTATGAATGCGCTTACTACTGCTATTCCTACTATTATTCCTGCTCCTAGTTTGTCTGATAGTGCAAAGTCTATTATTGCTAGCAAAAGTAATATATATATGAATTTATCATTGAATGATTTTATAAAAAATTCCAGCCAACTCTTTTTTTCGTTTTTTACTACTATGTTTGGTCCGTTTTTTTCATATCTTTTTTCGTATTCTTTTTGTGTTAGTCCTTCTTCTTTTGTGTTGTATTCTTTTAGTATTTCTTCTTTGTTTTTCTTTGATGTTTCTGTGTATTTTTCTAGTAACTCTTTGTCTGTGTTTTTCATTTGTTTTACTTTTTTCTTGATTTCAAATAGTTGTATCATTTGTATCACCTTCCCTTTTTGGTTGTGTTTTTATTTTTTTACGGTTGTATTATATCACTTTTTTGAAATTTTTAAAGTGTTTTTTGGATTATAAAGAAAAAAACTAGGAATGCTTTGACTCCTAGTCTTTTTCAGTTTAATTGTTACTCGACTTGTTTTTCAATTACTAAATACATATTAGCACATATTTTGTTATATGTCTAATTTTTTGGTGTAAAAATTTGCTTTTAAGAAATTTTTTTGCTATACTGTAACCATTATGGAAGATAAAGAAAGATATAAACATTTAAACAAATATTTAAAAGAAAAATTTGGAGAAAGAACCTTAAAAATCTGTATTGATGGAGGCTTTACCTGTCCTAATAGAGATGGAACTATATCCACAAAAGGATGCATTTTTTGTAGTGAAAAAGGTTCTGGTGAATTAATACGTTGTGGCTTTGGTAACACTATAACTGAAAAAATTAGTAATCAAGTTAAAAATTATTTTAATAGTTATCGTAGTGAACGTGCTAATAAGTTTATTGCTTATTTTCAAAATTTTACAAACACATATGATTCTTTGGATATGCTAAAAGCTAAATACGACTCTGCTTTAATTGATGATAGAATTGTTGGTTTAGAAGTTGCTACAAGGCCTGACTGTATAAATGCTGATATTGTTAATTTATTGAAGTCATACAAAGATAAATATTATGTTTGTGTTGAACTTGGTTTGCAAACTTCTAATGATGAAACTGGCAATTTAATTAATCGTGGTTATTCAAGTTGTCAGTTTACAGATGCTGTTATGTTGTTAAATGATGCTAATATTGATGTTGTAGCTCATATTATGGTTGGTTTGCCAGGTGAAACTTTTGAGAATTTGAAAGATACTGTTGATTTTATTAACAAGCATAATATTCAAGGTTTGAAAATTCATTCTACTTATGTTGTTGAAAATACTTATCTTGCTAATATGTTTTTTGCAGGTCAATATGAGCCTATTTCTTTAGAGTATTATTTGGATGCGCTTACTTATGTTGTTACTCATATTTCTCCGGATATTGTTATTCATAGAATTTCTGGAGATAGCCCTAAGGATTTGTTGGTTGCTCCTGAGTGGAATTTGCATAAGAAATGGGTTTTGAATGGGTTTGATAAAATTTTGAAAGAACAGAATTTATGGCAAGGGAAATATTATAAATAGTTTTATTTAAAAAGACATGAGAGTTTTATACTTTCATGTCCTTTTTTATTTATTATTCTTGATTCATACTATTTAAAGATTCTTCAACTTCTCTATATCCTGGTAATACTGCATCGACAAAAGCATCTTCATCACAGTTTATATTCCATTTTCCATCTTCTTTTTTCATATTAATAGTAACTTCTGTTGTTACAGTTTCAATGTCTTCAGAATTATATTGTTCTATAAAATATTGTTTTAATTGTTCATCCATCTCTTCTTCTGTCATTGCACCAAACGCTTGAGAAAAGGCTACAGAAAATGCTTTTGATATATAATTTCCAAATACTGTTTTTAAATTTTTGTTACTTATATTTAATTTCATTGTGCATTCATTTATTTTTACATCTGTTGATACTACCTCATAGTTTAGATTTTTCAACATTGCTTTTTCCATATCTTGATTATCTTCTATGTTATCTTCTGATGTTGCATTTTCTTCAATTACATCTTTTATATTGATGTATTGTTTTATTTGCTCTTCGTCTCCTGTTTTTAATGCTGTAAACATTTTATCAACTGTATCCATAGCTTGTTTTTTTGTCATGTTTAAGGCTATAAAATACCCTCCAACTACTAGTACAATTATTAATATTACTATTAATGCAATTTTTAGAATTTTTTTCATATTCTTTCCCCCTTTCTTGTGCTTATTAAATCACTTTTAGGGGTTGTTGTCAATTAAAATTCGTATTCTTGTATAACTTTTCCATCAACATTTTTTAATATTATTTTATTGCCTTCAATTACTATATAACTATGCTCTGTATTGCATTTTGGAAGTGAGATAGAACCTGGGTTTGCAAAGATATATCCTTCTTTTTCTTGAATAAATCCTTGATGAATATGACCATATATCATTATATCAAAGTCGTCATATGGTATTTTTTCTATATTGTATTTGTGTCCATGTGTAAAGTAGAATTTTTTACCGTTTATTTCCATTAAAATGTGGTCATGAAATTTGAATTCTGATATTGTTTCGTCTACTTCTGCGTCACAGTTTCCTCTTACTACCAATAACTTTTCTTTTAATGAATTGAGCGTTTGTGCTACTTTCATTGGGTTGTATTCTTGACTTAAGTCATTTCTTGGACCATGGTAATATAAGTCTCCTAATAATATTATCTTGTCTGGTTTTTCCTTTTCATTTATTTCTTTAATTTTTTCTCCATAGTATCCTGAACCATGGATATCTGATATTACTAATGCTTTCATTTTTATCACCTTTCTTTTTTATAGTAATACAATTTTGTTTAAAATTTCATTTGATTCTTTGCTGTTTTTAGCCATAATTTTATTTTTTATTGGTCTATATCTTCTAAATTATTGAAGAATTCTTCTGTTAATTCTTCTTCATATACATATTCACCATTTTTATATCTCAATATACTATCATTTTGTATTTGATTTTTTAGTTCTTCTGATATTTCTGTTTCTTCAAATATTTTATTGTTGTTTTTGTTTAGTAAGTAAACTCCCTTTGCACTAAAATCTACTACTTGATACAGGCAGTTCTCTTCTCTATTTTGTTCTAGGTTTTCTTGTTGTTCTAGTGAACTTTCTTTTTCAACCTCATTATTATCGTTGATTTCGTCGTTGTTTATTGTGTTCATTTGTTCTTTTTCCTTTGAGTTTTCAATTTGTTTTGATAATTCTTGTATAAAATTTTCTACTAAATTATTTTCTTTTATATCATTTGCTAGTTTGTTAAAAATATCTAATTTCAATAAATCATCTCTCCTTTTTTTGATTAAATTTTTTAATTATGTTTTATAATTGTGGTGAATTTTTTATACTGCATTTAATAGCTATTTGCTATTTTGAGAGCTTTCACCTGTTTGATAATTAATTGTTATTCCGGGTTGGACATTATACACATATACATTAAAGCTAGCGCCTTGTCCATTATCTTCTACAGAATATGCTTCCATTTCTACGCCACTTGCAACTTTATTGTCTCCTTTAAAGTCTGGTGTTACTCTATAAAGTACATGATTATTATTGTTTTTTTCTATATATTCTGCTACTTTGTTTTCAAATGGTAACATTCCTTCAACATTGAAATAATTTGTACCGGTTATTAAATTCAACTCATTGGCGTTTTCTCCTGCTAATTGATATCCTATTAGATGGCATCTGTTGTACAAGAATTTTCCGTCATATTTTGCTTGTTTCCAACCTGTTGGCTTTACATTACTGATGTCTCCTCTTTTTTCTGTTGGCATTATTTCTTTGCATATGTTTGCATATGCTACTCCGCATCGTTTTAAAGAGTCAAGTTGACTGTAGTTTTCGAATGCTTTCGTTGTGTGCTCACTTTCTTTAAAGTATGGTATGTTGTTATTTATTTCTGTGTATATTTTGTCTGTGTATTCTGGTATGTTACTTAAATTGTATTTGGTTCTTGATACCGTATTTCCCGCTGTTTGTGCTTGTTCTGCGGTTATATTTGTTTCATTTATCTGATTTTCTGCGTTGTTGTTTTCTTGTTTGTTTATTACCCAACTTGCTATTATTAATATTATTATTATTAATGTTGATATTATTTTTTCTGTTTGTTTGTTTTTTGTTTTCTTTGCTCGTGTACTCTTTTTCACTTTTGTATTTCCTTTCGCTTCACTTCGTTTCGCTCATCGTCATCCAAAATTTTTTTCAAAATTTCGTCTGCCAAGTCTTGTGTCTTTTATTAATTTTGCATTTTTATTTGTTCTTCTTTTATTAATTGATATCTTATTAATTCCTCACTGTCTATATTTTCCTTATGCATATCAACTGCTGTAATTTGATGGTTATCATATGTTGTGTAATAATAAATTCCTTTACTTGCATTACAGCAAGATGTATAAATTGTTATCTCATACTTTTCGTCATCTACCTCACAACATCCCCTTTGTTGATCTACTGAATTAAGAATATGGAAGAATTGGCTAACACTTTCATTTTCTGTATCTTTTGAAACTGAGTTCATTTTTACAAAACTTGCTCTTATAAACCTAGATTGTGAAGATAAATCACCAGGAAGTCCTATTGCTCCCATTCCTCTGCTGTATCTATCTAAATTTATATTTTTTGCAAATTTATTCTCAGGAGATTTAGGTGATAAGTTCATATAGTTATTTAATGCAAACATTTGCTTATCAAATGGCGGGTTATTAGTTAAAATTCCTACAGGGTTTTCATATATTTTTATTCCATCTTTCATTGCTTCAACTGTTATGGCTTCTTCTTTGTCTGCTATAATCCAATGTAATTGTGCTAGTGGTAATTGTTCATTAAATGGTTCATTTAAAAAGTTCATTTTTTCTATTAGTTGTCGTGCTTCTTTTACGGTTGTGCATTGACTTAAAATCCATGGTATAAATTCGTATTGTGTTATATTGTCTTTTCCTTCTTCTTTTGAGCTGTAGTGCGTGTTTCCTACAAAGTTCAGTCCTGCTATTCCTAATCCTTTTTCGTTTATTGCGTCATAGTATAGTGGGTAGTTTTCTTCTACATATGCCATTCCTATTATTGCATAGTGATTTTTTATTTGTTCTGTTTTTTTGAATTTGAATTCGTAATTTCTTGGTGTTATTGTTATTTCATCTCCATATGAGAATTCATAGTCTAGTGTCCTCCCAAAATAGAAGTCTTTTGTTTTATATGTTGCTGCTGTACACATAATTTTTCTCCTCCTTATTTTTTCATTGTCATTTAAACTTTTCTGTTATTTTTCCACTATTATATCACAATATGTGGATTGTTGTGTGATTTTTAAATTTAATTTTGGATTTTTATTTGAAAATAAGTTTAAAATTTGATTATTCTGCTAATTTTTTGAAATTTAAATTTTAATGATATAAAATACTGGGGCAGAATGTTTTTTTGTGTTCTACCCCATAAAAAATTCTTGAATTTTAACTATTATTAATATTTTAATACATTGATGCTTCTACTATTTTAAATGTTGCATTTTTCATTGAGTTTAATTTATCACTCTCTACATATTCGAACAATTTGAACTCTTGGCTTTGTCCAGCATTTAAATTATTTGCATAAATATAATCATTTGCTATTCTACTTCCATTTGCATCAACAGCTTCAACTTGAATACTGAATGAAAAATTAATTGTTATTACAATAGTAAGAATGCAAAGTATTATTCCTGCAATGGCTTGTCCTTTGCTAGATTTTTTTATTAGTGCTACTATACCAAATATTGTTCCCCCTTTTATTTTATTATGTTGAAATTATATCATTTTGTTTTTTATTTTTATGTCGAAATTTGTCGGAATTATAAAATTTGTTTTTTTATATTATTTTACATTTTTTGTGGTTCTGGATATTCTACTCCAAATGTCTCTACTGTTACTTTTTTCATAACAGGTGGTTCTACTGGTCTATCTTTTCCACCGCCAAATGGACTTCTGGTAATTACTCTTGATTTTACAATTTTATCTACTACATCCATCCCTTCAATAACACTTCCAAATGTAGCATATTTTCCATCTAAAAATTCTGAGTCATCTGTTACTATAAAGAATTGAGAACCTGCACTATTAGGCATCATGCTTCTTGCCATTGATACAATTCCTCTTACATGTGATATGTTGTTTTCTACTCCATTTTCTTTGAATTCTCCTTTTATTCCGTATCCTGGTCCTCCCATTCCTGTTCCTTCTGGGTCTCCTCCTTGTGCCATGAATCCTGGGATTGTTCTGTGGAATATTAGTCCATCATAAAATCCTTTTTGTACCAAATTTACAAAGTTGTTTACTGTTTCTGGTGCTTTGCTTGGATATAGTTCTAGTTTTATTATTCCCCCATCTTCCATTTCTATTGTTACTATTGGTTTCTTAAAATTTTCACTCATAATTTTCTCTCCCATCTTTTATTTCAAAATTTTTTCTACAAAGTCATTATCATTAAATAATGTAATTGATTTTGGTAAAATATCTATTACAAATTTATTTCCTGTTAATTTTTCTCCATCAACATTAAAAGTAATTTTTTCATCAAGTTCTAATTCCACGTGGTTCGTTCTAAATTTATGAATCCTTCTTTTTCCTTCATGTTTTCCTTTTTTCAATCTTAAAATTAATGGAATCATTTTTATTTTTGACATTTTTTCTGCATAATAGACATCTAAAAGTCCATCTGTTAATGTTGATTTTGGTGCAATATTAAAGCCACCGCCATAATATGCTCCATTACAAATGCTTAAAATTGTATATTTTGTTTCAATGTTTTTTACACCGGTTTTCAATTTCATTTTTTTATGTTTGAACTTTATGAAAGTATATACGATGCTTGCATTGTATAGTTGACTTGTTGGTATTATAGTATTCCTTAATTTGTCAATATTGTTTGCTACTTCAGCATCAATTCCTGTACATGCTACATTTATGAAGTATTTGTCATTAATTTTTCCTATATCTATCAGTGTTTCTTTATTAGGTAGATTTTTTATTGTTCTATATGTATCATTTCCTGAGCCTGATGGAATAATACCAAGTTTGTTTTTTGTGCCAACTAATGCAGGTAGCACAAGTGTTAAAGTTCCATCTCCGCCTACAACATATATCACGTATTCCTTATCTTTGTATTCAAACGCAATGTCATATCCACTTTTTTCTTTTGTTATATATCTAATTTCAAATTCAATGTTTTGATTTTTACATTCTTTTTCAATATTGGGTATGATTTTTTTGCTTTTTCCTCTTCCAGCACTTTCGTTTACTATAAAAATCATTTTCATGTTTAATTTCATTCCTTCCTCAAGGTAGAAATCCAGTTGAAAAAAATTAATTTTTCCAACCTTTTCTACTTCCTAAGTATGTTTAATACTTCATTCTTAATATAATTATTTGCTTCTTCTACTTCCATTTTACTGATATTTACTGGTTTTCCAAATTCGATTGATAAACCTTTTCTGAATGGTTTATAGTTGCCTTTTATTGCAAATGGAATTATTGGTGTATTTGTTTTTTGGGCAATTTTGACTGCTCCATATTTAAATTTTAAAAGTTCTTGGTTTGTCCTGTTTCTTGTTCCCTCTGGAAAAATTCCAACTGCTCCACCTTGTTTAAGTACTCTTTCTGCTTTTAATATGGCTACAGGATTACTTTTGTTTCTGTGTACTTTTATAGTTCCAATGCTTTCAAAAATTTTTCCGTGTATTCCTTTGAATAGGCTTTCTTTTGCCATGTAGTGTACTATTCTGTTTGTGTTTGCCATTACCATTATTGGGTCAAATGCGTGCTTGTGGTTTCCTACAAAGATAATTGCTCCTTTTTCTGGTATGTTTTTTGTTCCTTTTACTGTTGGTCTATATATTATTTTTAGCAATTTGCTGTATATTGCTTTTGCTATTTTGTATAGTGTTTTGTTTTCTTTCATTTTTTGTTTCCTTGTTACTTTTTCTATATTGTTTCAATTTTATGGATAAATATTTAATTAGTTTTTCAACCTTTTATATCCTTAAGTATTTCCTTAAATAATTCTCTAGTATTTTCATATGTAATTGTTTCAACTGCTTCATCGAAATCTAACCATTTTATTTCATTAACTTCGCATTCCTGTGCTTTTATTTCTCCTCCTGTGCATTTTGCAACAAATAATACTACTTGTTTTAGCTTTCCTTTATCTGTTACATATTCCATTGTATATCTTTTATTAGCATCAATTTCTACATCTAAATTAGTTTCTTCCTTCACTTCTCTTGCTGCTGTTTCAAGTTCTGTTTCATTTTTTTCTACATGTCCTTTTGGAAATCCCCAATGTCCTTGTATTTGCTTGATTAGTAGTACTTTATTATCATTTATTATAATACATCCACAGCATTTTTCTTTTTCTGAATTGGCATTTTTGTTTAATATATTATCTACTTCTCTTAGTTCAATTTCTTTTTTTAAATCATTGTTTATTTTATGTACTGGAATTTTGTTTTCTTTTAAGATTTCTTTTATTGTTCCTGGTAAGATTTTATATTCTTCTATTTTGCTTTTTTCTATCCATTCATAGCGTAGGTTTTCTTTGCCCTCTACATTTTTTAGTGTTTGTTCTATTTTTTTGTCTTCTTCGTTTATGAATTCTGCTTTGTGCACAAATAGTATTTCATGATATTTTTGGCCTTTTTCTTCGAAGAAATTTTCTATTGTTGCTATATATCCTGTTGTTTTTATTTCTTTTCCAAGTTCTTCTTTAATTTCTCTTTTGATTGTTGTTTCTGAATCTTCTCCTATTTTTACTCTTCCTCCTATTAGTGCATAGTGGTCTTTGCTTATTTCTTTGTGTACTAATATTTTTCCGTTGTGTTCTATTATCCCTGCTGCTCTTATGTTTAGTTTGTAGTTTTCTACATTTATTGTTAAATCCATGGTTTTTCCTCCTTTTTTTGAAAATTATATCATAATTGTATGGTTTTTTATAGTCAAATTGAAAAAGTACTTATTTTTTTGCTATTATATTAAATATGTGCCAATGTTTCTCTTTTCCTAAAGCAGTAGTTCCATCTTTTTCAACTTCTTTAAAATCTATTATTTCATAATCTTTAAAAAGTTCCATTACCTGTTCTTTAGTTAAGAAAGTCATCCCCTCTTTTTTATTTTTCCATTCATCATTCTCTCCAAAGAAATTGCCTGCAAAATACCCGTCTTTTAAGATGCTCTCATCAATTTTATCCCATAGTTCTTTGAAATTGTTTTTATTACAATATGGAAGGCTAAAATTGGCAACAACTAAATTATTTTTTTCTAATTTTATACTTTCAAATTTTTGATTTGAAAATTTAAATTTCTTTTGTTCTTCTTTTGATAATCTTGTGATAATTCTAGATTCTACATCTTCTTTATCTATCGCAAGCACATTCCATCCTTTTTTTATTAATCGTACTGTATCTCTTCCCGCTCCACATCCTAGTTCAATTGCGTTTCCTGGCTCTATATTTAATTTTAGGAATTTTTTCACAGTATAAGTTGGTTCCATATTTTGGGTGTTGTCATAGAATTTTTCTGTATTAGCCTTTTTTGTTAAGATTTTATCTAATTCTATTTCTGCTTTTTTTACAAAATAGTTATCTGTATATATTGGTATTCCTATTTCGTTTACTTTTTGGATTAATTTTTCTGTGGCATCTAATTCATCTTTTTCTTCTATTTCTATTAAATTGTCGCCGTTTTCTATATCTTTAATTGCTAATTCAAATCCATTTTTTTCGTATACTATGTCATTTTCTTTTATATTCATAATTTCTTTATATCCTATTGATTTTAGTAATTCTTTTGCTTCGTCTATTTCTAGTATATTACAATTGGTTGATTCTTGGCTTAGTATATTACCGGATTTGTCATAGTTTTTGATTTTGAATGTTATTAGTTTTGTTCTTTTGTTTGATGTTTGGTCCTTGATGTCTCTTACTAGTACTGCTTTTGATAGGATTTTTCTTGCATTGTTCTTTTCTAATTTTGTTTCTTTTGGTATGAAATATGTGTCGTCCATTGTGAATTTTTTTGTTATTTTGTATCCTTTTTCTTCTAGTATTTTGTAGAGTTCGTTTGGTTTGCTTTTTATTTTTATTGTTATTTCGTTGCTATTTTTTTGATTCATTTTTGTTTTTTCCTTTTCTTTTTTATAATTATATCATTTGTTGTCTATTTTTTAAATATGTTTTTGGTGATTTGGGTGGTGGTGGTTGGATGAGTAAGGGCTTCGGGTTATGAGATGTGCTTGAAATGTTTATGTAATTTAGTGAAATCAAGGGTTTTGGCTGATATTTCAATAAAAATTGGGGAAATGGTTTTTAGAACATTTGTGCATTTTTTTGAACTTTTTGGAGAAGTTTTTCCCCAACTTTTCCCCAATTATTTTTGACAGATTTTAGATATATTTTGTGATTTTTATTGCAAAATTAGTTTATAGTTTTTATTGCGAATTTAGTTTGTGTTTACCTAAACAACCTGATGGACATATTGGAAAATATGGAAGATTAAGATTAAATTATTTAAAGAATTTTGATATATCTTTTTATACCGAATTACTTATCAGTGGTACTTTGAAACAACATTTGCTAGATATAGATAATGATGCTAGTAATAAGGTTAATTTACTTATTAAGAGCTTTGCAGAAGATGAAAATGTTAATGAATTGTTGAAAGAACATCATCAAATGGAATGGGTTCAGGCTATGAATAATTTTAAAAATAGGGCTGAAGAAATTGTTTTGAATGAGATTATATATGTGTAGGAGGTTTTGAATATGGTTAATTTTAGAGAGGTTAATGATGATGATATATTAAAGGAATGGTTGGCGTTTAGAGAGGATTCTTTGCTTTGTCAGCTTTCTGATGAGGATTATAAGCATGGTTTGAATTTTGATAAGTTTTGCGAGAGGATTTTGCATAATGTTTCTAAGGATAATAGGCTGTTTGTTCAGTCTCAGCTTGATAAGTTGTATGATGATTTTATGAGGTATCTGGATTATTGGAATGAGAAGTATTATAGGAATGGGTTTGTGGATGGAAGTCAGATAGCTATGGGATGTTTTGAGAAATAGTCTAAAATACCAGAAGAATTAATTTTCTTCTGGTATTTATACATATATAAAAGATTGCGGAGCTGCTTTTATGCCATAACTAGCTAAATCTTTTGGGTCATTGTATTTTTTTATATTAGTTAGTTTATAAGCAATTGCCTTACTCCTATCTTTAAAATATTTTTTATAGAATTTAAAATCTATTCCTGAATATTTTTTAGTTTCTTCCCAGATATTGTCAGGAGAATCTTCTAAAATCTCCTCAACTTTTGCTTCTCCTACAACCTTCATAATTGGATATGTTGAATAGATTATTATTTTATCTATATCTTGCTTACATCTAATTTTTCTATATTCATATTTTTTACTACCATTGAAAATATTTTCTACATGTTCTGGGTTTATAGAAATTAAAATATTACACATAACATTTATACCTCTCTTTCTAGTTCTTTTATTTTATCTTTCCAATACAAATTATCTAATTTCTTTTCTTTGGCAATCCTAATAAAATTTCTTAAATATTCATTTTTCATAATATATTCCGCTATATCTCCTGAAACTTTATATTTATTTTTACTTTCTTTTGCTACCAAATCGTAAAAATTATTTTTTTTCTTATCTCTTAATTCAAATACTTTTATTAGCTTGTCTAATTTATCTTTAGACGGAAATCTATTACCTTTTTCAATATCAGATAAATAAGCAGGTGTAATTCCAATTTCATCTCCAAGCTCTTTTAAGGTCTTTTTTCCTCTATACTCTCTCACCAGTTCTCCAAATTTTTTACTCATTTTTTCTCCTTTATTAACAAATATGCTTATAAGCATATTTGTTAAAATTATATACTAAAATTATTGACTTGTAAATACTTTCGTACAAAAAAAGATGCATTTTTAGTGCATCTTTTAGTTTATTTCAAACATATTTTGTGTTTGACTTTCTTCTATTATTTTTTCTAAATCTTCTTTTTCTATACTTATCGGTCCCTGAATATATCCTTTGACTATCCCATTATTATATAAATAATCATATGTAATTGGATTTTTAAACGTTATATAGTGTTTAAACATTATCACTAAACTATCTAAATGGGTTACCAATTTTAACTCTTCTTTATCATAAGCTGTTCTTTTTCTCACTATATTGAATATTTCTTCTTGAGATTCAAATTCATTCCATGTAGTTTCTACAATTCCTAGTGTCGTTATAGCCTTTTTATTATGTGAAGCATAAAATAGGACAATATCTCCAGGTTTTAAATTCTTCCTTTTTGCATTTGAAATAAACGCCTTTTTTATTGCATTGGCTGATGTATTTTTACCTTGCGTATCATCAATACTTATTTGATATGATCCTTCTGCATCCTCAAATAATAATTTATGATATTTAGGAATTACTGGAAAAATAAAAATTCCTTGATCTTTTATCTGTACGTATGGATATTGACTTTTATCTTTTATGTTTTTAACATATATGGCTTCTCTTTCTATTTTATCATCACTTTTTTGTGTATTTTTATGTGTGAATAGACTAAAACCATATTGTTTTAATAAATATATTAATGATTCTTGTTTTTCAAAAGTAGTCACATATATTTCATCAACATTTTTTTGAATTGCCTCATTTACCATTATTTTTATAAAGCATTCTCCTATCTTCTTTCCTGTATCCGACACTTTAAATGTAGAAACTTTTATTCTCTTTGCAGGACTAAATGGTTTTTCAAAGGTAGAATAATCCTCATTTTCATCCTCCTCTTTTAACATTAAAAATGATGTAACCTTATTATCTTTTGTCATTGTAACATATGCCATTTCTTCATTTCTCTGCTTTTTAATGAACCAGTTATCAAATCCTTTATAATCAAATCTTAATGTTGTAAAGAAATCATCATTTAAATCCATATTATACAAAAATTCCTTTTTTATAAATACAGGAGTTTCTACAGTAACTTTTTCTTCTTGTTTAAATTTTTCTATGGCATCATCTATAGATAGTACTCTATCATTTAATTTTAATAATTCTGCTTTTTTTAATAACCTTTTGTCATTTGTAATAAAATAGCTTACACAATTTCTTACAACCGCATACAGCATTTCATTGTCTATTAAATCATTTTCATTTTTGCATCCTACTTGTTTATTAAAATCTTCTGTTGCTCTTGGTGGATTCTCTATTATTTTATATACTCCTAATTTTGAAATAAATATATCTTTTTTATTCTGATCTTTTATTTTTCCAGCTTCTACTATTGTATTGGGATGTATTGCAATTATATATTTATCAGAGTCATATAATATTTTAGTCAGCTTTGAAATCTTTTCATCTAATATATGATCATCTAAAAGATATATCATCATATTTGTATCTAGTAATATTTTTTCTTTCATTTCTACTCCTTTCTATTTTTTATTTGTATTCCTACAACTCCGTATTTTTCTTCTTGTTCCTTTGTATAAAATTTATATAAATCATTTAAAAATTTCTCTTCAGATTCACTTTTGTCGGAGTATTCACTAATATCTAAACTTTCTATTAATTCCTTAAAATTTCTTTTTATTATTAGATTTACTATTTGGGTTGATATTTCATCTTTCAGTTCAGGTTCTTTTTGAAATACAATTTCATCTCCTATTTTTATGTTTTTTCTTTTTTCATCATTTAATCTAATTTCTATTCTCTTGGTTCCATTTTTCATATATTCAAAATATTTTGGATTTAATTTCATTATATATTTCATATTAAAAATCTCCTTCTTTTATTTTAATATATTAAAACTAAAAAATTTGTCGAAGTTTGTAAATTGTTATCAAATAAAGCAAAATTATTCTGTAATTTCTTACTTCAAAATTTTGCTTTTCTTTAGTTTTTATATTTATAACGATTCATAAAAATCTTTAATATACTTAGAAATTAATACTCTTCTTTTCTTTAAGAAATTTTCATAATTTTTATAATCATAATTTAATATTTCTCTTGGTATACAATTTTCTTCAAGATTTTTATAAAACTCTTTTTCGGATTTTACATATCCCTTTGTATTATTAGATGTGATATTTTTTAATACATAATTAAAATATTCTTTTGGTGAATCATCACTTATATCAATATTTACATTGGTATCTATATATGCATAATTACAGACTTGATTAATTTTTTCTTTAACAGTTATTCCATTATGAGAAAGATGCTCTTTTGGGAAAATATGATGCACATCCCCTTTTATTTTAATAATTGAATCCACTGTTATCGTTGAAGAAAATAATGAATTAGCTTGTTTTTTTATCTGAGCTGCTAAATATACCAAATATGCAGAGGTTAATGATGAGCTTGATTCTAGTGAGTGAATTAATAATGTATTCCAATATTCATTATTTAACTGTGTACGTTCTAGTTTTCTAAAATATTCAACAAAACCTCTTTCATTAACACGTCTTACATCTTGATCTAACATAGACTCACTTGAAGATGAATATCTTCCTGTAAGGAGTGACATTATATACCATTTTTGAATATAACTGCATATTTCTATTTTATCAACTAAATTATTTCTTCTTATATTTAAATACATAACATATGCACTATTTAACGAAGATTGTGAATTAATTAATTTATAATATTTGAACCCTGTCCCTTTAATAAATAAATTAAACTGTTTAAAATTATGTTCGTTAACACATGAAAATAATCCTTTTTTTAATTTTTCAAATGTTTCTTTTGCTATACTTTCATCATTGGATTTTGCTTTAAAATCCCTTCCATCTAATAAGTCTGATAATTTTTTTAATATTCCTTCATTGAAAATTGTTGAATAGCTAACTCTAAGAATATCATTATATGTCGGAATATAAATATTACTATCATATTTTTCTACCCATTTAATAACCTCATAGTATTCTGTATTAAAAAAGTCTGGATCCTTTAGTTTTATTTCTTTTATGTATTTCTTATCATGCATACCTTTACAAAAATAGTCAATAGTCTTCCATAGATAATAACCATCATATTTTTCATCTGATGATAATTTAGCCATTATATAATCTTCTTGTCCCAATCTTGTTCCTTTACTATTCATCAAATTAAAAATATTTGTAGCTTCAGAAATAGATAATTTTGGACTTAAGTTAACAACTCCAATTTCTCTATCTGCAATTTTCTTTACTTTATCAATTTTTTCAAGCAATTCATCATCAGTTATATCAGGATTTTCTGTAACAAACTTTTTAACAAATTTTAAAGTTTCACTATAGCTATTATTATTAAAAAATACTGATATATTACTTATCCATTTAGAACTTTTATCATGTATAGGTTTATATGTCTCAAATTTTTCAGTAAAAGGATTATATGCAACTTGAAAATTTCTTTCATTATATTCAGATGTTACTACAGCTTGTCCAAGTAAAACTGCCCTGAGCGCAGTAATTCTTTGTTGTCCATCTATAATAATTTTCTTTCCAAATGATGTAGAACCATCCTTAAGTTTTATACTTTCATTTGACCATACAACAATGAATCCTGTTGGCAAACCATTATATAAAGATTCAATCAACTCCGTAATTTGTTTTGGTTTCCATACAAAAGGTCTCTGTAATTCAGGAATAGCAATCTGTCCACTTTCAATATATCCTAATATATTCTTTATATTATCCCTTTCAATTCCATACTTTTCAAAATTCATTTTTAATCCCCTTTCACTTATTTAGGTCTGTAAAATCCTTTTTTAGACTATAAAATATTATTTATTATTTCCATACACTCTTTTACATATTAAACACACACAATCATCAAATGCTTGTTGTTGATATCGTGGTGCTATTTTACTAGCTGATTCCATAAAATCGTCAAGAGCTTTTAGCATTTTACAAATTTCCTGCTGTTGTTCTAAAGAAAATTGTTTGCTTTTTATTTTTTTATAATGTTGTTGGTTAATATATTGTTCATTAAACAAATTTTGATAGTCCATATTTTCCTCCTTCTACTGAATTTATTTTTAGTATTTATTTAAAAATTAACCATTTACTATCCATTCTCCATTTTTCTTGCCATTTTTTCTTTCTATTAATCCTTTTTCTTGCATTTCTGCCATATATGTTTTGACAGTTCTTACAGATTTATTAATTTGTTTTGAAATTTCTTCTTGGTTTGTTGCTGGATTTATTTTTAATATATTTATAATTGCTTGTTCTTCTAAAGTGCAATTATTGCCCTTTAATTTATTTTCATTTGCACTTTGAATATTATCTATATGTGTATATCTATTCTTTAATTCATAGTTACTATTTGTTAATAAATTATAAAAGAATTTTTCTAAAAATGAAGTATCCTCGAATACATTTTTTTCAAAATTTTTGTAATTAGCTCTTACTAATGAATTTCTAAAATACCATGAATTTTCAGCAAATACTTCATCATTAATATTAAATCCAAAAGTTCTTAGATATTTTATAATAAATACTGCTGTTGTTCTTGTATTTCCTTCGCAAAATGGATGTACTTGCCAAATATTTGATGTGAATTTGCATAAATGTTTTATAGATTCATCTAAACTTAATCCTTTATATAAAAAATTTTTTTCTTGGTCGAAGTCATATTCTAATGTTTCTTTTATTGTATCAAATGGTGCATATATTACTGTATCTCCATTTAACACCCATTCTTTTTTAGTAAAGTTATAATCTCTATATACTCCAGCTCCATCAAATATATCTTTAAATAACCTTTTATGAATATTTAATAGTTCCGTCGGTGAAAAATTAAATGCCTTTTCGCTCAATATCTCTGCTATTCTTACTGCTACCTTATCTGCTTCTTCATTTTCTTTTTCAAAGTTTTTCATACTACCTTGAACTTCATAATATTCATCTATCCTCGTTTTTACTTCTTCAATATCTATTGTTCCTTCAATATGTTCTTTTGCAGTTTTTATTAAATATTTTGAAGGTTTTAATCCATCTACATCTTGTAATCCAATTGCTGTTTCCCATGTTTTAGTTTTCTCTACTTGATTTGGTTCACCTTGTTTAATATATTCCGATAATTCTAAATTCCAATCATTTTTCTTATCCATTAGAAATACCTCCTACATATATATTATATCAGTTATTAGATGTAATATCAATATTTAAAGTGCAATTTTTGCACTTTGAATGTAAAAATTGCACTTTAAATATTGATCTACACTTCTAAAAAAATTAAGATGCTAATATTAACAAATTAGCACCTTAATTACTTTTTTATTGTCTCCAATAATCTTTTATCATTTCATTCTTATATTGTTTATATCTATCTGTATATTTTTGCTTAAATTCTTTGACGGTTTCTCTCTTCATTGGATATTTTTCTTTAATTTTTTTACAATTAGGTCTTTCTTCATTATTTTTTAATAGTCTAATTAGTCCATGTATTGAAGTATTTGTTTTATAAAATGGATAAACTAATTGATTATAAACATTTTCGTAAGAAAATATCTCATATGATGAAACTAATTTATCTGGTATAAACAATATTTCGTCATTCTCTATACATGGTACTAGTATTTCTTTTTTCTGCCATTCTTGCATATCTACATTAAATATCCACTTTCTTTTCTTTTTTAATTCAATGTTTAAGTCATATTTAGCAATTATTCCTATTGTAAATTCAAGTAATTCTTCATATATTATATTTGTTGTTAAATCAGATACTTTATCTGGTCCGACATTTTCCGCTAGCACAAGTATATCTGGCATATCCTCTATGTAGTCTTTGATTTTAATTGCTTCATCGAATATAATTAATAGATCTCTTTGGCAGAACCCTTTACCCTTTGGTTTATCATTTCTATTAGTATATCCTAGCTTTGTTGCATTTATTTCGTGTAAATGCTCTCCCATTTTTGCAGCATTATCTCTTAAATTATGTTCCACTGAATAAAAGAACAAATCAAAGTATTTTAATATTTTTTCTTTTGCTCTCTTTAGCAATTCACTTCTTTTTTCATCTATCCTATATGGATCTATGAATAGTTTATTATCATGTTCAAAATCTAATTGAACAATTTCTTGTATTCTTTCTATTTTATCTTTTAGTTCTTTGTTCATCTTCTTCTCCTTTCTATCCTTTGTATGGATATTTATCACTCTTTTGTCTATTTTCTTTCCATTGCACAGCATGTAAATTATTAGGATTATCTGTTCCTCCCTTTGATATTGGATGTTTATGGTCTATTTCCCATCCCATCTCACTTTGTCTTCCATATGATGGTTTATACATTAAATTCCCATAATCATCTTTCCTATACAAATCTGAATTTCTACCTCTAATTATATGTGCATTGTTCCATGCAATATCTTTTTTACTCATTTTCTATTCCTCCTTTATAAGTTTATATAAAACCAAATTACAATTCAAGAAACTCCTTTCAGCCCCCTTGTAATTTAAAGAAGAAATATGTTATAATAGAACAAATAAAAGATTGTCAGTTCTTTTTTATTCGTTCAATGTTTAACATTGGGCGATTTTTCTTCTTACTGGTTTTTATATCATTAGTTATACATCCATTTATCTCTTTCTTGTTGTCTCTCGTATTCATCAAAAAACATATTAAAAGAGTTTAATGGTGGTACCTTACTATCCAACCAACTTTTATATTTTTGCACAATTAGATCATCAAAATATTTTTCTTTCTCTGATAAAACAAGATTTTTATTTAGAGTGCTAATTCTTTTTTGTGCAGCTATTTCAGAAACTCCAAATAACTCTATTAAAATTTCTTTTGTTATTCTTTTTCCTCTTGATTGTAGCTTTCTTATTAATTGTTCTGGCATTAGCAATTGTGCAGCAAAATAATTAGTTTCAACTTCAAATTTTTTATACATCTCTTCATCTTTTGTATCCAAGTCATGTTGTAATTTATAGTGTCCATACTCATGCAATATTGAAAACTTTATTCTTGGTATTGATTCTTCTTCATTATAGAAAATAATTTTATTGTCTTCCTGTCTAATCAATACTGCCGATTTGCTTCCAAAATCTTCAATATTGACATTGAATCTTTTTGCTTTTTTGTATGAACAACATTTTATATCGTTTTCTTTTTTTATGATATTTTTTACTTTAAAAGGAAATATTGTTAAAACATCTGAAGATACCAAGATATTATTAGCTGTTATATATGACTTTTCAAAATTTGGCTTATATGTCTCCATCATCTTCATCTCCGTCATCTTCAAAAATATCATTAAATACAGCTTTTAGTACTTGTTCTGCTTTATTTAATTTTTCATTGTCCAGTTTTTCCAAATTCCTTTGGATATAATGTAAAGTTTTATTTTCTGGTACTTGCTCTTCTCTTTTTTCATTTCCTAATAAATAATCTATCGAAACATTAAATAGTTTAGATAACTCTATCAGAATGTTATCTTTAGGTATACTTCCTCCATTCTCCCACATATTAATACTACTTTTTGTAACATTGATTTTGTTTGCTAAGTCTTGCATACTATACCCGTTGTCAATTCTTAATTTTTTCACTCTTTTACCAAATACTGAACTTTCCATTTTAAACCTCCTTTGTACTGTGCAAAATTATTGTACTATATTTTTATTTATTTGTCAAATAAATTTTAAAGCAACAAAAAATGCAATGTCTCTTAATTAATCACATCACATTTTTTATTTATTATCTATGATTTCTATATTCTATCACCATATGGTAACTCTCTTATAAATTTTTCCATATATATAAAATCTGGTTTATTATTGCTATCAACCGGTATTCTTATATTTGTTTCTCGTATTCTGCCTTGATTATATTTTATTCCATAATTATATCTAAAATTTTCTTTATTAATTAACGTTACAAAAAATAAAGCTATATATTTGTTCATCTTAAATTTAGGTATCAACTTTTCAACATGATCTGATGCAGAAAAATTAAATTCTTGATAAGTACAATACCCTAACACAGCACTATCTATTGTTAAAACATTACCTTCTTCTGTATAAAAATCATATGAACCCGCAACTCCATTATTTTTTGATTGAGTGGTTATATATGGATATTTTCCATAACCATACTCTTCTAATTTATTGACAGGTGTTGTTTTAGAACCAACAACATCAAATAATTCTTTTATCTTCATTTCTTTCCACGATTCCGTATCAAGCTTTTTATATTTGTTGCTATTTTTGGTTTCTATCTTTTCTATTTTATGCGAATATACCCAATCTGGAATTTTATTTGGTAATTCAATTTCCTTTATATATTTATTTACTTCTCTTCCAAAAGCTGAAAATTTAAATCTATTCAATCTTAAAGAGTAACAATAAAACCATTTTTCAATTTCTGTCATTTTCTTTTTAGGTCTTAATACACATACATTTTGTGCTGTAACAAAATCTTCATCCTGAACAAATGCAGAAAGTAAATATGAACCACCTAAAGGAACAGTTATATCTCCTTTTTTAAAAGTCTTCATTCCTTCCTCTAATATTACTCTTCCAACAACTCCATTATTATTTGAATTTCTTGATACAAAATTTATACCATCTACTGATTCTGTTTGTTTTCCGTAATCTAGTTTACTACCACTATATATATAAAATAAATCATCAACTATCATTACATTCTCCCATTACTCATCAAATATCCTAAATATTGATTTAGTACTACTTGAAAATCTTCTTCTTTTAATTTTGAATAATCTGTATCCATATATGCTTCTGCTAACCATTCATCTTCAGCAGTTACTTGCTTAGTGACAGAATAGCCTATTTCTGTTTTTCTTTTTCGATATAATTCCAACCAGTTTTTTTCAATTTTTTTCCATAACCCATCTTCTTTTTCTACTCTTCCTAAATTCTTTCTTTTTTCAAAACCATCATCTTTGAAATATCCAAAGAATGTTTCTTTGATTGGTGCCTTATCATGTCGAACTCCTAAATTAAATATCATACAGCATGCAACTGCATTAGCTCCTGGATAGAACATATCTGATGGTAGTGAAAATACAGCGTCTAAAGTATTTTCTTCAAGCATTTTCTCTTTAAACATTTTTACATCTCCAGAGGCACCTATTGCACATTGCATAGGTAATAATACTGCTAGTCTTCCTCTTTTCAAAAGATTTGCTATATAATAAACATAATGTAATCCTTTTGATGGATCCGATGTTATTTTGTCGTTCCAATTTTTAACATATTCTGGTTGGCTTTGTTTTCTAGTTGCATTATATGGTGGATTCATTAAAACAATGTCAATATTAGCATCTGCAATCCATTCTTCTTTTTCAAACATACTTCCCTGAATTATATTTGAATTTCCATCTCCATGTATTAGCATATTTGTTGTGGACAATCCAAAAGCAACATCTTCATATTCAATTCCAAAAATATGACTTGCTTTAATTTCATCTCTTTCTTTTTTTGTATCACAATCGTCCATAGCTTCTGTCATAGCTCTTACAAGGAAAGCCCCACTACCACAACATGGATCTAATACTCTAGAATTTTTATTCACATTTACAACATGACACATAAATTGGGTTATATGGTCTGGAGTAAATGCTTGATTTTTATCTGCTTTACCAACATATTTGTTAAAAGTAGTAAAAAATAAATTTAATAAGTCTTGTCCTTGTGTACTTTCATCATTTATAAATGGAAGTATGTTGTCTTTTACTGTATCTAATATTTCTTGCATTTGTTCATTTTTTAGATCTGTTACATCTTGTGAATTTAGTACATTATTATCCAATAATACTAGTTTTCTAGCCTTATTTAAATTATTGTTTAATAATTTTGATAAATTTTCCTTAACTCCAGCAATAATTTGAGTCGTACTTAAATTTTTATATACTAATCCGTTTTTTAAAGCTAATAAACAAGTTCCAACAAATTGGCTTCTTATTTTCTCTTTTATACCATATTTATGAAGTAATTCATTTAAATCATATGTATTTTGTATTATTTTTAACTTATCATTTTTTGTCCCAAAAAATATATTCTCATACTCTTTAAAAGTTTTCAACTTTCTTTCTGTTTTTTGACAATTTTCTATAGAAATCTTTTCTGCAATATCATACCATACATATATTTTATCTTGATTAGTACTAGCTAAAATCGCTATTACCTGGTTATTAGAATATTCATTTTCAAAATTTATATAATTTTGCAACTGGATTATCCCGTCTTTTATCTCTTTTTCTGTTAAATTTTGCTTTGTTTCAATAAGAATAGACAATTTCTCACTTGCAAATCTAATATCTAAATTTTTATATACTCTTTTTGCATCATCAGATAAAAATTCAGTATAATCTTTCCCTATAGATTTAAGTGCTTTTCCATAACTAAATTCTTCATTTTCAATATTGCTTGTTAAATATTTTCTTCCAATTGTTGTTATAATATCCGTTCTAATCATAACTATTTATCTCCTTTATCTACTATTTCTTTTAAAAATCTCTTATACTCTGAATTTTTTCTTATTTCTTTTATTGAATTACTACTATTTTCTAAATATAACTTTATATCCGCAGGAATTTCATTTCTTGCTCTAGCAGCAATACCTAGAAGTTCTTTTTTATCATTTTCTTTTGGTTTTAAAATACCTAATATTCTTATTTGAGTTTCAGGTGGTGGCGGATTTATTTTCCCTCCTATAATGTCGTAAAAATATGGCTTTTTTATTCCTAATTTGTTATAAAAATCAGATTGAGTCATTTTTTTTCTTTTATAAGCCTTGTAAGTAGCTCTCCATATTCACTTTTTTGGGTTGAAGTCAATAAATCTCCTCCTTTCTAGTATGTATACATACTAACATACTTTAATAATAAATTGTTGATTGTTACGTAATTGTAAAGTAAATTTAATATGTTTGTAACAAAAAAACTGATAGATTTCTCTACCAGTTTTATCTATCATATCTTATATCTTTTTTCTTCTTTTCTTTTCGTAATCTTTCCTGTTCTTCTTTTGCTTTTACTTTTTCTTGTTCTTTTTTATCCATATCTTTAAGTTGCTCTTTAATTTTAATTGAATTATCATGTATTTCATCACATAATCTAATTTCTTTCCTGACATTCTTTAATTCTCCTGTTACCGCCATTATTTGTTTAGTGATTTTTTCCTTTTCTATTTCATCTTTTGTATTAGTTCTTTTATAATATAATCTATTTCTAGTGTTTAATATATCTTGTTTTTCTCTTAACTTCTTTGATTTCAGTTCATCTACATTATCTAGTGTTTCCAACTTATACTTGCACAAGAATCTTATTCTTTCCGAATACCTATCCATCTTTTTTACTTCTTCTCTCATTTTTGGAGTCAGTTTATGCTGCACATTATTTCTTTTATACAATCCCAACAAAAATCTATAGTAATAATATAAAGCAATTATTCCTTTAGGTTTATACGCCTTTCTAAAAATACTTTTCCTTCCATATAACTTAAAAGTTATTCTTTTATATGGAATTATTTTTTGTCTTGGAATAAAATCATTTGCTATTATTCTTTGTCTAATATTTTCTACTGAATATTCTTCTCCAAAAGCTCGTTCCACTCTAATATTTCTCTTATATGGTTCTCTCTTTATACATAATTTATTTGCTCTATAATAATAGCTATATCCCATTGATGATAAATACTGATGGAATTCTTTTTGAGTATAAGAATGTTTTATTGCATAGTCTAAATCTTCTTTTGCAAATTTATAATAATCTGCATCTCTAATAGATTTTTTATAGAAGTTTTCAAAATTAATTCCAGATTTACATGTCTTTTCTTCTAGCACTCTTAATCCATATTCATCACATAAATCATCTGATGTCTTTCTTAATAAAGCTGTATTGCTTAAATTACTATAGTATTTAAGTCCATCTTTAAATGAAACTGAATTTACTACAAAATGATTATGGATATGTTCTGTATTTAAATGAGTTGATACTACAACCTGAAATCTATCTCCCCACATTTCTTCTGCAAGTCTAACTCCTATTTCATGAGCAATTTCTGGAGTAACTTCTCCTTTATTAAAAGATTGATACCCATGTAAAGCAAGTATTCCATCTTCTTTTCCATATAATATTTTTACAAGTTCCATTTGCTTAACTGCATCTTCTACTTTGCAATTAATTCCTGTGGTAAAAAATTGTTTTTCAGTTTTGTCTGGATTAGTGGCATACGAAAGTACATCTCTTACACTAGAAAAATTATTAAATTGGTTATAACTTTTATTTTTAGTTTTATCTTTATCAGTAGCATAATCTACAACATGATCTATTCTACTTTCTACCTTCCATAAACTCGTTGTCGCCATTCTAATTCTCACCTCGCTTTCATATTAAAAGGGGATTGGGGATTTTCCCCATATAGAATTTCGAGCTGACGAAATTCATTGCTTGCTAGGACAATAACTCTATATTTTTTGTACCTATTTTTGATACTTTTTTTGCACTTTTAATACTCTATTTTTTCCTTTTTTATAACTTTTATATAAAAATACTTGGACTTTTTTAAGCTAGTCTAAGTACCAATTTTAATTAATCTATGTTCAATTTTTTTAGAGTTTTATATAATATAATTTCATATTCTGGTTTCCTAATTAGACATGAAACTGCTTTATAATCTAATTGTTTTGCTGCATAAAATCTTAATGGATGTGATATTAATTTGTATCCATTTGATGTCTTTATAACTTCAAATGGCTCTAACAATCCATATTTTTTAATAGTTCTTTTGGCTCTTTCTATCTTTTCTTGATAATATTCACTATACATCCTTTCACCTATTCCTTTTATTTCATTTATTCCTATTATTTTATATTGTTCATATATTTTTCTTCTCATAATTTATTCCTCTCTTTCTATTTACTTTTTTTATTTTTTATATTAAATTAACTTACATAGGGTTAGTATTTTTAGTTTAGTGACCTTATACTAACTCTTTTTTCATACTTTTTAGTGTTATTCCATAGCACATTTGATACAATTTTGAGATAGTTGCATCTACTAAATCTTGATCATTACTATAACTAAATCTTTCTATTAATCCTTCTTTATCAAATCTAGTTGTTATAATTATTGGCAATCCATTTTCACATCTGTTTTGAATTATTGTATATAACTTTTCTAATGCCCAACTACTTATTTTTTCTGTTCCTAGATCATCAATTATTATCATATCTACATTGGAATATAAATCAATTAATTCATTTTCTGACTTAGTATTATCTCTAAAAGTTTCCCTTATCATATCCAATAAAGTAGTTAATCTACCCATTAAAACTATCTTGTCGTTCTCAATTAATTTATTTGCAATAGCTGCCGCTAAATGTGTTTTACCAACTCCTGACTTGCCTGTTATTATCAGTCCGTTAACTTGCTTTTTGTCTATACTTTTACTAATATAGTCACTTGCAACTTTTACTGCATATTCATTATTTGAATCTACATAGAAGTTCTCAAAATTCTGCTCTTGAAATTTTCTTCCAACATAGTTTTCTTTATAAATTCTGTTTATAATGTTTCTATATTTTCTTCGTTTTTGTTCTTCAAAGTCTAGTTTATCTTTTTCTTTTCAATATTGATTTGCTTTATTACAAGTACATCTTTGATATTGAATACAGTCTGGAGATATATTCGCATATAAATAATCAAGTCCCATTGGTTCTAATTCTTTACCACAGAATTCACATTTTTTAAGCTTATTGTGTATAACTTCATTGTAATTTGTATTCTCTGAATCCATTTTCATCCTCCTCTCTTCTTATCTTATCTTTTCTTTCTTCTTTTGTTTTCTTTTCTGTTCTTTTCTCTTCTTCTGCGTTATTTAACGTTATTGTAACGTTACTTTTTTCACCTTCACTTTTTAACTTTTCACGATATTTTCTTTGTCTTTCTCTATTTTGAATTTGATAATTTTCGTATTTATCAATGCTTTGATACTTATCCCAATTTTTAATTAAGAATGTTTCCCCTTCCTTTTTTAACATTCCCAATTCTAGAAACTCTTCCAATATTCTTCTCATTTTGTCCGAAGTTTTTCCCATAATCTTCGCACAATCTACAAAGGTAATCGGTTTTTGTCCAATTTCTAATCTGCCATTGTTGCCACATTCAACTGCTATTGATAATAATTGCATCCACACTCTAAAGAATGTATCTCCATCTTTATGCTTGAGAAGTATTTGAATCTTCCTATTATTAAAAATATTTCTGTCTACCTTAAACCACTGTATTCCATACATGTCCTCCTTTCCTCACTTTCTTCTTAAATTAGTAATTTACTGATTGTTGTTCTTTGTTTCTTAAATATTCATCTAAGACTTGAACTCTAAATAAGAACTTTCCACCAACTTTAGAACAAGGAATTTCTTTTCTTCTTACTAATTGATTAATTAGCCAATAAGAAATCCCTAGATATTCTGCTGCTTCCTTCATTGTTAGTGTTGTTCTTTGTACTTTTTGTAGTTCCATATAATCACCTCCTATTTTTTTGTATTTAACTATTGACTTTTGCTAACAATTGAATTATAATATCAATAGTTAGTTTTGTAAAGTCTATTTATAAATGTTTGAAAACAATCATTTTTATATCTTTAAAACTAATAAATTGTTAAATCGGAGGAAACTATGAAGAATACAGATTTTGACAAAAAAATAAAAATTACGCCTTTATCTAATAATGATATTTTGGCATTTGAATTAAAATCAATCTTATACACTCCCCACCAATATAGGATTCCCGTTGCATTTGCTGATACAACAAATTCGGTAGATGATACAGAAAAATATATAGCTGAAAATTATACTATAGAAGATCAAGAAAAATTAAAGCATAATGATATAATAACTAATAAATTTTTAGCTGAACTATCTAAATTAAATTCTGATTCTGAAGATGAAGTAAACAAACTCGTCAAAAAATATAAAGTGCAATTATTTGATGTAAATTATAAAGCTCCTACTGCATTAAGATGTTTAAATAGTAATGATGATATTGAAAATATGAAAGGATATTTTGTTATTGACTCAAACGCTATTATTGGCAGTAATGGAGAATTGCTATCTAACTTTTTAAATTTAGACTTCAATAAATTTAATCATTTCTTTATGTTTTTTACAAAATATTTTGGAATGTTTATAGATTACTTTGAAGAAAAAGACTTAGAAAGCTTAAAAATTGATGAATTAACAGATATGAAGCTAATAATTTCACTTGCAAATAAGATTTATAAATCTTCAAAAGATTATATTATTAACATTCAAAATTTATTTAGAGAATTTGTTAATTTACTATATGGATATGATAATGACAAAGATATAGATTCTCTTACTTTAAAACAAAAATTTTACGTTTTTTATGAAAAACACCAGAATGAATTACAAACTTTTTCGGAACAATATCAACATTATGGACTATTTAGTTTTAATTATGTACCTAGCGATTTAATTCATTTAGAACATAATAATACTTCTGAATTAATATCAAAGCTTAAACAGTTTGATTCAGATGGTTCGAAAATTTTTAATAGCTACAGCATTGTTACAGATAATATATACACTGTATTCTATATTTCTTTATATAATTTAGTTTTAAACAATAATGCTATGATTAGGCAATGCAAAAATTGTCATAGATATTTTTTAACTAATAAATCTAATACTTATTATTGTGATAATATATATTATGAAGGTAAAACTTGTAAAGATGTTGGAAATCAGCTCTCTCAAAAAAGAAAGGAAAATAAAGAACCTGTCTATGGCAAATATAGAAGTATATATGCAAACAAAGCTACTTTACTAAAAAGATATCCTGATATATATTCACAAGAAGATTATGATAAATGGAAGAAAGAAGCTAAGCAATTCATGAATGATATTAGACATGGATTAAAAACTTATGATGAATTTGATAAATGGTTAGATAAAAATAAGTAAAGGAGAATTTTTTCGATGTTAAAAATAACAAACAAATTAAATAATACAAAAGAAAAAAAGAAAAGAGACAGATTAAAAAAATATATTACTTTTAAGAAAAATATTCGACTTAAATTTATAAAATATTTTCCTCTTTCAAATTATGAACAATCATTATATAGTGATAATATTTTTCCTACTACAATTGAACCTTTAGATAATGGACTTTTCTTTTATTCTACAGGAAATATATTTATGCTTGATATCTATCCTAAAAGTAATTTTGATACTTTTACAACTGGTATGGAAAAATTATTATTGGAGAATCCTTCAAAAAATATGTTCACAAGAAGTATAATAAACTATGATTTTAAAGATAGATTGTCACATTTTCAAAGTTCAAGTAATCATATGGCCAGAGCAAATATTGGTTTTTGCACACCAAAAGAAAAAAACTTAAATAATATAATAGACTATATAGAAATTGAAATATTTAATTTTTCTAATGATTATTTTGGAATAAACTTTAATATAATCCTCTCAAAAGATATGTTATCAGAAATAAATGATTGTATACATTCAACATCTGGTTTCGATTGTGATAGTTATCATAAATATGCTTATAACAAAAAGAAACGTATTGGAAAGTCTTCATGTAGCCCAGAATTAATTAAAAGGGAGTTACTTAGAGAAAAAATTGTTGAAATAAAGATGAGAGCATATAAATTTATTTCAAAATATATTAAATTAAGTGAAATAAAAGCACATTCGCCTATTAGTTTAGATATTTATTATTCTAATATTGAAGATACAAATAATCGTTTTTTAGGAAGTTTTGATATGGATTTCACCCATAGTAAAAAGCATTCTAACTTAACTCTGTTACATAATAAAAAAGAAGATCAAGAATATGTAAAGCATGACTTTGTTTTAGACTTAAGGAATACTTTTAAACATATAAACAGATCTAATAGCTTAATGATTCTTGATAAAGAGAATAGATATGAAGAAATATATGTTATGTCTGATGAATTAACTAATATATGTATATTTATTCTATATTCTAATTTGTTACATGAATTAAATGAACTTGTTTCGAAAGAAAGAAATTTAATTGAACATAGTTACAATAAATCTGGTATTATATTTAATAATGTCTATAGCAAAATAAACAAAAGAATTTTTAGATATAAACTTATTTTTAATGAAATTTCTGAATCAAATGGTTATTTTACTGAACCATATTTAAAAGAACATTTTGAATATTTAAATAAATATTATAAAGAAGTATTAGATAAGCATTCTTTAATTGAAAATGCTTCCAAAGATAAGATTAACATTTCTAATTACAATGTTAGTTTTTGGTTATCAATAATTTCTATTGTTATATCAATTATTGCTTTCATTACATCATTGTTTTATGATTCATCTCCTAATTATAATAATGAAATTAATAAGATTCAGCAAGAACAGAAAAATATTTATATGGAACTTACTGATATTTATAATGAAGAAAAAGATTTAAATCGTAAATTAACAAATATTATTAATTAATAATATTTAAAACTTCCTCCCCCCATAGGTATGCCTGAAAGGAGGTGAAAACGGTAATGGCTGGGAGTATTGAAAAAAGAGGGAAAAATAGTTACAGACTAGTATGTCTTGCAGGATACGACTTGCAAGGAAAACCTATAAAGAAAACAAAAACAATACACGGAACCAAAAAAGAATCCGAAATAGAACTAGCAAAATTCGTGGCTGATGTTCAAAATGGAATGTTTGTTGAAGGCAAATCTTTAAAATTTTCTGAATTCACAGAAATATGGAAAAGAGACTATGCTTCAAAAGAACTTGCACCATCAACATACAAAAGATATTGTAGAATATTAGAAACAAGACTTCTACCCTACTTTGGACATTTCTATATTAACAAAATCAAACCAACTGACATCATGCATTTTTATGATTTACTTAGTAGAGATACTCAGTTAGTTAGAAAAAAAGGTAACAATGGTAAGAAAACATTAAAACCTTTATCTGGTAAAACAATATTAGAACATCACAGATTATTAAGAGCTATGCTTCATAAAGCAGTATATTGGCAACTAATTATATCTAATCCTGCCGAACGTGTTCAACCACCAAAAGCAAGAAAGCCAAAAAGAAGATACTATGATGATGAGCAATGTAAAATATTATTACACAATCTATCCTTACTTGGTGAAGATCAAATAAAATATAAAGTTGCAATCATTCTTACAATATTTACTGGTGTTCGTTTAGGTGAATTAATGGGATTAGAATGGCAAGATATTGATTTAAAAACAGGAATTGTTAATATAAATCGTTCTAGTCAATATTTAGCTGACAAAGGTGTATTTACAAAAACGCCTAAAACAGAAAGTTCTATCAGAGAAGTTGCAATTCCAGATTTCGTTGTTTCTCTACTTGAACAATATAAGTTATGGTATGATGAGCAAAAATCGTTCTATGGTGAATTATGGACCGACTCTAATAGGTTATTTGTACAAGCTGATGGCAAACCTATGCACCCTTCTACAATAAGCAAATGGTTTGTAAAATATGTTGGTCAAATAGGACTACCTGTAATTAATTTTCACGGATTAAGACACACAAATGCTACACTTTTAATTTCACAAAATATAGATGTAGCAGTTGTAGCAGCAAGACTTGGACATGCACAAATTACAACAACATTTAATTTCTATGTGCATCCTATTATTTCTCATAATAGAAATGCAGGAAATGCTTTAGAAAACTTGCTACTACCACAACAAAAATTAGTCTAAAATCTTTTTTCAGATTTCACTAAAGTCATTAGACTTTTCACGATAAAAATAAATCGTTGTCAAAATTTTTTATTTTGTTCCAACGATTATATGTGTAACGTAAAAGACTACTATTTATAAAATTAGGTTTCCCATAGTCTTTTACTGGATTTTTATTAGAAATATAAACGTTTTGGGAGATTTTCTTCCCCAACTTTTCCCCAATTTCACATAAAATGCCTATTTTTAGTCATTATCGTTAACTAATTGAGGAATAGAAAAAATCGCCACAACCACTCAAGCTGTAACGATTAAATCAAAATTGTAAAGCAAAATTATTTCAAACTCACCTTAGAGTTATGAGAAATGGAATGCATTTTTCGTTTTTTCTATTATGTTTTAAAGAGCGCTATTCTGTATAGTTACAGCATAACACTCTTTTATTATCTACTAATAATTCTATTATTTTTTAGGTTGGTAGGGGTATTTTTAGGGGTAGAACTATTCTTCAGTTATTGATTTGTATTTGCTTATTTTTATAGAGTCAAACTCATCTCTTATTTTCTTTTCTATATTATTTTTATTGCAATTTCTATATTCTTTATCTGGATTGTTATTAATAACTTTCATTTCAAATTCTGTATCTCCTTCAATATTTGGAAATCCATATTCAATTGTACAATTTCCGTTTTCCTCCATCATATTCATATGAATATTCTGATTGTACTTCACTTAACATTAAACACTCTCTATATTTTTCTTCTTGCAAATATTTTATTTCATTTAATGCATTTCCTTTTAGTTTCATATTTTTTACTTTTTCTCTCATCCATTCAATATCATCTACTAACTTTTGGCTATTGTCTGGACTAAACTCTACATTTTTTATTTGTTTGAACTTTAATATTCCAGTTTCGCTATCTCCTGACAAATTTAATAGAAATTCAAACCTTTTTTTATTACTAAGTTTACTTGATGTGATAATATCTATTTCATCTTCTTTAGTTATTACATTTTCTTCTATTAGTTTCTTTCTAACGCAAGATACAATTTTATTATTTATATTTTGAGTTTCAGGAGATGTATGTTCCATTTCAAAATTAATATCTGTATCGGTCTTAGTAACTTTTACTTTACCAGTAAATTTAGATTCAGTATTTGTCCAATCTTTCGTTGGATCATCTCTTAAAATACTATAATCTAGTACTAATGAATTATCATCTGTTGGTATAAATTCTAGATTACTATTTAATTTATAAGATTTATACTCTGGCAAATTTAAATCTTCCTCTTGTATTTCTTCGTTCAATATATCTGTTAATTTCTTTTCTGTATTACACTTTATACTTCTTGTCTTTCTTTTAATAGTTTCATCTTTTGTCTTCTGTGTTTCTATAATTCTTTCAAATTCCTTTGGAGTTAGCAAAATTTTAGTTATAATAGGTATAGTTTTTTCTTTATTATTATCTGTTACAAATATACCTCTCTCATTTAGAATACTTTTTAATTCTGATGATTGCATTGTATTACTATTCAATAAAGGTTTAAGTTTTTCTCCATAAGGCAACAAAACTTCTCTATTTACTTTTTTCTCTGAATTTTCCATAAACTACACCTCCTTTAAATTTCTAAAGTCTTGTCCATAACTTGCTATTTCTATTCTTTCTATAAATTTATTATCTTGAAATTTTCTTTTTGCCCACGTCACATCATCTTTATGTTTGCTAGAATCATAGTCTGGATATGCTAATATAATCTTATCTCCCCAAGAATTGGTTAAATCTTGTGTCAAAGCTATTAATCTTGGTAATTCTTCTTTATTAAATCCATCCATACTTGTTATTATAAGCATATTTCTGTTCTCTACTTTAAATGGTATAATATGTGAATTTATATATTGTACTGGCAATACTTCTCCACAAGATTTTTTATCATAATTTGAATTATTGTAACCAGTACTTGGATATAAGAATCTTACTTGTCCATCATCAAAAAATTTTTTTGCATATTCGATGCTTTGTAACAAAAAATTTGCTACCTTATTATCAACTACATACATTGGAAACTTGATATCATTAGCTGTAATCTGCATATCAGCAATATCTTTTATAATTTCGTCATTTTTATCCTCATCACTATTAATCCAAAATAATACACCTGTATTGTCTATCTGTTTCAATCCGTCCATTTTGTTTTCACTATATTTTTCTGACTTAACAAAGCATTCAATTGCTTGCGATAAATCTCTTAGAAATTCTTTTGTTTTGGTCCTTTTGGCTCTTTCTGATGATGGATAAGACATTCTATTTTTCACGGATATAATAACATTTTCTTGTACTCTATCACTTAGAGGACATTTATAATTAAAATAAAAATCAATTCCATGTACAGTTCTCTTTTTCCCCTCTTGACTAGAATGTTCGTTATTCTTTATACAATGAACATTAAAGCCTTTATCTAAAGTTTTCCATCCTATTAAATTAAATAATTCTTCAGCAATTTTTTCTCCTATTTCTCCAGATTTTTTTGAATTTTCTCCTCCCATTAGTTTTCCCCCTTAAAACTATCAACTTTCTTCATTATAATATAATTTATAATATTTCATATTTTTTTCTGCATCGTATCCCTTTTCTATCATATTTGCCTTTTCTTTGGTAATATCTGTAATTTTTATCTCTATTGTTTTATCTAACCTAATTAAGTTTTTTATTTCTCTTTTAATTTCCTTTATTGCATTAGTCGATATATTAAATTCATTTATATCCATTTTGTCTTTTGTATATCCATCTATATATTCTTTTAATTTTACTTTATCCTCATTTTTTTCTACAACCTTTTCGATAAAATCATTCGTCTCAAATTTTTCATTTTCTTTTAAATACTCATATGTACTGTTTAATATTATAGCTTTTTCCTTCTTATCACCTATATATCTATCTTCAGTAAACTTTTTACAAATATTTACTATTTCCTTTGTTTTTATGAATGAATCCTGAATTAAGGTTACATTCAAAAAATCTTCTTCCCAATATTTAGCTTCTCTATTGTTCGTATTATCCACTAATAAAATTTTATATCCTGTTTCTGCATTTTTGTTAAACACAATACATCCTTTATCTAATTTATTAATGTTAGTACCTTTTTTCCAGTTTACATTAATTTGACTTCTATTTTCTATAATATCAATAAATATGTCTTTGTTTTCAGATTTAAATATTCCTATTGCATTTACATTTTGATTATCAATATTGCAATTTTTTATATATGCAATGTACAATTCTCCATTTTTAATATTTGGATGTGTTGATTTCTCATATAAATGTTTTGTTATTTCTACTGTTTCTTTATAAAAATCTTCATCATTATTAAAAATATTTTTTATATAAGAATATATTTCATTATATTTTATATCACTTTCATGATTAAATCTAAACCAAGTATTTATTTTATTAAATGGTGTTAGTAGATACTTTTGTATTATACTTTCAGTAACTTGATTATTTATGTCACATAGATTGTTCGATATAGTAATACCTTCATTTTTCATTTTGTTTCCTACTCTATGTACTATCAATTTTTCTATTTTTGCATCTGTAAAATCAATCATATTTTTCCCTCTTTCTTTCGTATATTTTATTCTTCATTTTCTCTTAAAACTTTTTCAACTTCTTTTATTAATTGTTCTTTATCAGGAATGCAATATGTATATTGTGAAGCAAATATATTGTTGTTTAAACCTTCTAATGAATACTCTGCAACAATCTCGTCTTTTTCTGCACATAATACAATTCCAATTGGATTATTATCTTCTTCTGTATTTACTTCCTTTTCGTAATAATTCAAGTACATATATCTACATAGTAATGTGTATTGCCTAATGTTACTCTTTGTTGTGAACCAACAAACATAAACCCTTTTCCCAATTCAAGTAAAAAATCTTCAATATGTTTAATCAATTTATACTCTAAATCTTTTTCTAATACAGGTTTATTTTCTGGTATTCCTAAAAATTCAAACACATATGGATCTTTTAATATATCCTCAGGCTTTTCTATTGCTTGTCCTTCCTTAGCTAATTTTAAAACTTTTTCTTTATTTGCTTTTCCATTAGATAATAATAATCTTTCATAAAGTGATGATTCTACTTGTCTTTTTAATTCTCTAACTGCCCATTTAGAATTTATACATTCTTTTTCATAAAAGTCTCTTTTTTCTTTATCATTAATCATTATCAATTCACAATAATGTGACCATGATAATTTGCCAGACGTCTGGCATTTTGGATAATATTGATAAAAAAGTCTCATATTTTGTAAATTCGTTCGAGAAAAGCCTTTTCCTAATTCATTTTTTAATTTTTTAGATAGATTTATCAATAATCCTTTTCCATATTCTGCTTTGCTTTTTCCTTTTTGTTCTTCCTCTATAATTTTTCTTCCTATATCCCAATAGCACTTTATTTGTTCATTATTCATTTCATCTTTTAATTTTTCTCTAGACTTTATCACTAATTCTGTAATCTCTTTTGATAAATTATCTACAATTAATTCATTATTATCCATCAGATTTCCTCCATTCTGTAAGCATTTTATCATATTTTTCCAATTTTGTATATATTTTCCACAAATTTGCCAGACGTCTGGCAAATTCAATTTTCATTTTTTAATTTTTCTATTTTTTACCAACTTTTTTTCTATTCTCAAATACTTCTATCCTTCGTAACATATCATTTACCGTAATTTTACCTTCAGCACATTCTTGTTTTAACTCTAAAGCCATATAATTCCATTGATTAAACTCACTTTTTGAAATTATTTTCCTATCAGCTTTATATTTATACCTTTTATATACTCTCCAATATTCTTTTTCTCCTGGTATATCTCCTGCTTTTTCTTTATGTCTATTCATTGCTCCAATATCTTTACAAGTCTTTTCTGTTCCTTTTATTGGTCGATTACAATATATTTCATCTTTTCTATTTACTGGTATAAAATATTGATGACAATTTTTGCATTCTTTAAACTCTATATCACTGCTTACAAATTTTAATAATTCAAATCGAATTAAATCATTCATATCCTTAATTTCATATAATTCCTTTATTTCTGTGCTATCTCTTTTAACCACATCAATCAAATCTTTACTTGTTTTATATTCAACTCTTTCATCTAAATTAGGAACTGCCCTATAAAATACATTAAATGGTTTGTTTATATAAAAATTATCTTGTTTATTTTCAATTACTCTTGTTTCATCTAGCACATATATTTTTTGTGCATTTGACATTCCTTCTAATTGACTATTGGTTATTTTTTTATAAATATAATCTATCTCTTCTTTTAAAATAGCTCTTTTTCTTTTTATGTCTGCTATAATTTCTTCTCTTACATAATGATAAAATTTTATATATCTTTCCTTTTTCTTTTCGTCAATTACTGATGCCAATTTTCTAATTCCTATATATCTATCTGTTTTTAATTTTTTATCTTTATTTGCATTTTCATGTTCTACATAAATACAATTTTTTACAGTAGTATCTGGCATTCTCTTTTCTAATATATCCATTCTTTCTACTCCACTTGTTGGAGTTTCAGACATAATTTCATATAGCATTTGTGTATAAAAGTGCATATATACACAACTATTATCTATTTGTGCCATTAAATCTTGTAACATTTCTATGTAATCAAACATTGATATTTTAGTATTCGAAGCATTTTGAGTTATTAAATCAATAACTTGTGTATATGCCATATTTATCTCATCAATATCTAAATACATAAAGTTCAATAAATGGATTCCTAATGGAAATTCCATTCTCTGTACTCCTAAAAAATCTTCATTGTCTGGATAAATACATATATGATTATTTTCGTTCAAAGTCGCATATAAAGCCATTTTATCACCCCTATATTTTTGGAATATCGATATTTTGCATTTTTTAGAAAATTGATTTCTACGATACATATTATACAAAACTATTGTAATTTTTTCAATATCGTTTTATTATTTCCATCAGAAGCAGATAAAAATTTTATCTTCGCTTATGCACATTGAAAACTAAATAGTCCAGATATACACAAATAATGAAACTTCTACCTGGCTAATGTGATGTAAAGGGGTAGCTCTCCTAGATGGAGGGAATGGAAACAGAACCATTATGGTATTAAATACATATATAGGGACGTTAAACAAAAAAAAATTTTTGAGGAAAGGAGAACAAATACTTATGAGAAGTACATTTAAAACAAACGAAGAATTACCTGCAACATTGTCAGCAACAGATATTAGTAAATACTTAGGAATTTCAAAAGCTAATTCATATCAATTAATGAATCGTTCAGATTTTCCTACACTTAAACTTGGTAAACGAAAATTAGTACCAAAAGATAAATTTTTAATATGGGTAAATAACAATACAAATGTTATTTAGAATGAGTAACTTATGGAAGAAAATATAAATAAAAAAAATAATATTCAGGTAAATGCTTTAAATGTTGGCACAGAGAAAACATCTCCTAAATATTATTCTTATCAAAATGATTCTACTGATATTATACAAGCAAATACAAATAAATTCAATAAAAATCAAGAAAATTCTTTAAGTTCTCTATTCGAAAAGACACCTCACGAAATAATTGATGGTTCTTTATTTAAGGTTACAAATAAAAAGGGAAATAAAGTTTATCAAAAATTATCAAACTTTGTTCCTTATTTAAAAAATGAAACAATTATTGATGATGGTGTAGATGTAAAAAGATATTTGAGTATGGAAGGTAAACATGCTAATGGCAAAAATCTGCCTTCCATTAGAATATCTGCAAATGATTTTAACAATATGAATTGGATAACAAAAAATTGGGGCTTACATTGTAATATTGAAACAGGACAAACTGTAAAAGATTGTATTAGACATGCTATTCAATGTACTGCAACTAATATAAAAACTGAACATATCTATTGTCATACTGGTTGGAGGAATATTAATAACAAGTTAATATTTTTATGCAATGTCTTATATTTGGATGAAAATATCGAAACAAATGTTGAACTAGAAGGAAAATTATCACGATATTGCTTAACAGATATTATAGAAAGAAATATCGATGAAGATTTAAAATGTATAAGGAAATTACTAGATACTGAATTTATACCACATAAAATCATATTACCTTTAATTGCTTTAGCATTTCTATCTTCATTAAATCATTTTCTAAAAATAGCTGATTGTGAACCAAAATTAGTATTATTTTTAATTGGAAAAACTGGTGCTAAGAAAAGCACTCTTGCTTCTCTTATATTATCATTCTTTGGAGATTTTACTAATACTGATTTACCTATATCTTTTAGAGATACTGCTAATAGTATTATTGCACAATCATTTATCTTAAAAGATGTTTTAACTGTAATTGATGACTACCACCCTTCTACTAAATTAGATGAATTATCTATGAATAAAACAGCACAAGTCATTATGAGATCTTATGGCGATAGAATAGGAAAAAATAGATTAAATTGTGATAGTACATTAAAAGTATCAAAACCACCTAGAGGAAATGTCATCATTACTGGAGAATCAACACCAGATATTTCCGAAAGCGGTACTGCTAGATATATCAGTATTGAATTACAGCCAAACGACATTGATGTTTCGAAATTAACCGAATTACAAGAATTATCAAGAAATGGAGCTTTTAAATCTGTTATGAGTTTTTATATTAGATGGATTTATCAATATGTGAATGGTGTTTATACAGAAAAAGAATATGCAAATAAATTAAGAGAAGATTTTATAAATAATAGAAAAATCCTAATTACAGAATTAACTAATAGAAATATAACTTTTCATCCTAGAATACCCGAAGCATTATCTTGGCTCTTTATAGGTTTTGAGAAATTTTTAAACCTTATGAATAATGCAAATGTTCTTACAAATGATGATTTACAATTTTTAGTTTCCGAATTTGCAGATATTTTAATAAATCTAGCAATATCTCAATCTAAAACTGTTACTGAAGATAATCCTAGTATAAAGTTTGTTACTAAATTAAATTCATTGTTAGAAAGCAAAATTGCAAGAGTTCAAGATATAAGAACTTATCAATATGCAAGTGGAGATGGCTTTATTGGTTATGAAGATGATATGTACTATTATTTAATATCAAGCATATCTCATAAATTAGTAAAAAAACTTTGTGATGAACAAGGAGAATTGTTCTCAGTAAGTGAGAGAACTCTATTAAAACACTTAGATGAAGATGGATTTATAGAAACTTCAAAAGATAGTAGAACAAAATTACTACGAGTTGGTGGTAGCCCACAAAGATTTATATGGTTAAAAAAAGATAAATTTAGGAGTATTATACAGTAATATTTTCTGTTACAACTGTTACATTTTTCTAAATTGCATATGGTTGTAGGAAAATATTAGTAACAATTATCTAAAATTATCTGATACAAAAATGAAACAGAATTTGTTACAACTTGTATCAGATATGTAACAAATAACGAAAGTTTATAATCAACTTATATAACTATATTCTACGGTGTTGTAACAGATGTAACAGTATTTTTATATATAATACTTCACTTCTTGCTAAATTTAAGCTATTCTTTGTAGTTTTTTATAGGCAAGATTCCTAATTGTATAGACATACAATTAAATGGTTGCGTTATTGCTTTAGCAATTACGAACCATTATATGTGGCTTTGCCACTAGATTTTACACTCAAAATTTACTTTGGGTGTTTTAATTTTGGGAGAACCCAAACCCCTTTTACAAATTTTAGAGAAAGGAACTTAATATATATGAGAAAAAATAATAAACAAATTAATTTTAGAGTTAGTGAAAAAGATTATAACTATATAAAAAGGCAATCTGAAAAAGCTAATATAACTTTAACTGACTATTTAAAATATTCAGCACTTAACAAGAACATATATGTAATTGATGGATTAGATGATGCTACAAGAGAACTTGCTAAAATTGGAAATAACTTAAATCAGCTAACTAGACTATGTCATCAAGGTGTTATTACTTGTTTAGATTTAAGTGAAATTAGAGAGCAGGTGAAACATATATGGCAGTTATTAAATTTACTAACTCCAAATCAACTTTAAAACATATTATAAATTACATAACACAAGATGCTAAAACTACTACTGAATTAATTACAGGAAAAGATTGTACTTCTGACAATGCCTTAGAGGAAATGCAAACTGTAAAAAATTTATATAACAAGACAACTGGCAGACAATATATTCATTTAGTACAATCTTTTTCCCCTAACGATAATTTAAGTTATGACAAAGCACATGAAATTGGATTAGAACTTGCAAAACAATATAAAGGTTTTCAAGTATTAGTAGCAACTCATACTGACAGAGAACATGTACATAATCATCTCGTAATAAATCCTGTATCTTTTGAAGATGGTAAGAAATTTCAACAAAGTAAAAAAAATATGGAAAAAATAAAAATATATTCTAATGAATTATGTTCAAAAAATGGACTTTCCACTATTTCATTAAAAGGAAATTCAAAGGTTAGTAATAGTTTAACACTAAAAGAATATCAAGTAGCAAATAAAGGTCAAAGTTGGAAAATGCAACTAATAAATGCTATTGACTATTCAATAGAAAATTCATTAACTAAAAAAGATTTCATATCAAATATGAATAGTTTAGGGTATCAAGTTAATTGGACTGATACAAGAAAAAGTATAACTTACACTACTCCAACTGGAATGAAGTGTAGAGATAATAAATTATATGATATTAAATATTTAAAGGAGAATATGCAAAATGAGTTTAATAGAAAATTTAAAAGAGAAAAATCAAATACCACAGCAAACACAAATGAAAGCAGAGTTTTACACAGTTCAACCAGAAATGTGGATAACTCTATTCAAGTGGATAGAAGATACGAAGGACAAAATCAAAAATATGGAATACAAAATGGACAAGCAAATTTCAATGGCAGACATTCTGAATACACTAAAAAAGGAACTTACAGAAACAATAAGAATACATCTGGAAGTTCAGATGATGAAATATCAAGAGGAATTGAAAAAACTTCAAAAGATAAAATGGAAAAATATATTCAAAGGGATACTAATAGGAATTGTAATAGGTATTTTAGTAACCGTTCTCTGGATACATTAATATCCCTTGCCTATTTATTTGAAAATAGACAATATAATCAAAATAGACCTAAAAGAGTAATAAGAAGTTTTAGGAGTTTAAGCAAACAAGCAAAAAAAGAATGGATTATGAAGCATAAATATTCAAGTACTTTTGATTGGTTTGAAGAAGATGAATGGGAAATGTAAAAAATATTTTTAAAAACATTGACTTTTGACCGTCATAATGTTATTATATTTATGACAGTCAAAAAGGAGGTGGATATGACTGAGAAAAAGCTAGGTCGTCCTACTGATAATCCTAAGAATACTAAATTAACTGTTCGTGTAGATGCGGAAACATTGGAAATATTAGAAAAATATTGTAAGAAAGAAAATATATCTAAAATGGAAGGTATTCGTAGAGGAATTAGAAAATTGGACAAATAAAAAAGGAAATAGTGTTTCTGACAGTCAATCTTATTACACTATTCCCTAGCAATACTACTTCGAAAGTAGAATTACATGAATATTATATCACATGCAATCTTCTACTTTCAACAAAAATTAAAATTTTAATGAAAGAAGGAGGATTTTTTATGCCTATTAATCAAAATTTATTTGAAGAAGAACTTGATGAGTTCTTTAATAATCTAATCAATTCATATCTAAACTATTTATCACAAGAAGACGAAACTTATAAGAGGCTTGGTAAAAATAAAAATTCTTGTATTGAAAATTTTCTAAAGGACTTTCCTAATACTAATGATTCTTTAGAAAAACTTATCAATTATATTTATTTAGAAAATGAATATGAATCTGATGTCTTATATAGACAAGGTTTTATTGATTGCTTTAACTTTCTAAAACTTCTTGATTACTAAATCAAGGAGGTTCAATATGTCAAAAAGAGGTCAAAATGAAGGCAGTATTAGACAACGAAAAGATGGTACTTGGGAAGCTAGATATACTATAGGTGTAAAAGAAAATGGAAAACCTAACAGAAAATCTGTATATGCTAAAACTAGAAAAGAAGTTAAAGACAAATTAAATGCCATTTTGTTATCTCTAAAGAATGGAACTTATACTAATTCAAATAATATATTATTCATAGATTGGCTTAGCAAATGGCTTGAAAATTATGCTAAGCCTAATATAAAACTTGCTACATATACAAGTTATGAAACATATATACGAGGTCATTTGAAACCTTATTTTTCTAATATAAAATTACAATCTGTTTCAGCAGAAATGCTACAAAAATTCTTTAATTATAAGCAGAACAATGGTAGATTAGATAATCGTGAAGGTGGCTTATCAGCTAAAACTTTGAAAAATATGTATAATATGCTACATGCTTCATTTAAACAAGCATATATTAATGGATTAGTTCAAACAAATATTGTTGAAACTATAAGAACTCCTAAAATTTTCAGAAAAGAAATGAGAGTTTTAACTAGAGAAGAACAAAATAAATTAATTCATGTTGCTAGAAATTATAGATTAGGAATTGTTGTTATATTAGATTTATTTACAGGTATGAGATTGGGTGAAATCCTTGCTTTGAGATGGTGTGATGTTGATTTAAAAGGTCAAAATTTAATTGTTAGAAATAGTATTAAAAGATTATCTACCCATGAGAAAGTATCTAAAAATCAGAATAAAACTAAATTAATTTTAGATACTCCAAAATCTCAAACAAGTTATAGAGAAATACCGCTTCTCTCTCCTATTGTTAAAGAATTAAAAACTCACAGGAAAAAACAAAAAATTGAAATCCAATTAGCTGGTAAATTCTATATAAATAAAGATTTTCTATTTTGTAATCAAATTGGAGAACCATATGATCAGAAAACTTTTTGGAAAGAATATTCTTTAATGCTAATAGATGCTGGTTTACGAGATAAAAAGGAAAAACCTATTAGAAATAAAATTAAAAAGAATATAAAATCCAAACCAAAATCTCATGCTGATAAAGTTCAAGTTACATTCCATACTTTAAGACATACATTTGCAACTAGAGCAATTGAACAAGGTATGGAAATTCCCGTACTTAGTAAAATTCTAGGACATGCTGATATAAGTACCACTTTGAATAAATATTGCCATGCTATTCCAGATAGGAAACGTGAAAATATGGAAAAAATCGAGTGTTTATATGATGATAGCCTAGATGGTGGAATCTAGGCTATTTTGTGTAAAATACTATAATATTAAATTTCATCTGGAGTAAAAACTTCAATTCCATTTTCTATTAAAAGGTCTGCCAATATACCATTTCCATCTATTAATTTATTATCAAAATTTCCACTATAAATTTTATTAACTCCACAAGACGGGCTTCTTGGCTGAAGTATCGCTTTATTGATATTTAAGCTTTTAGCTAATTTTAATACTTCTATTGCTCCTCTTTCAAAATTTTCTGTAACATCATTTCCTTCATTATCAATTGCATATCTTTTTCCATCAATAACTTTAAGTTCCACAGGTTTTCTTGGTGTCTTTAACCCTCCTAGTTGTTCTGGACAAATTGGTATAGCTTTTCCTTCCTTTACTAAATCAAAAATCTTTTGATTAAAATTATTGCCTCCACTATATTTGCAATTTATTCCTACTAAACAAGCACTTACAAGTATCATTACATTAGACCTCTTTCTACTAAATTTGGTATAACATGTTCTCCTAAAATACTACCTACTTTTATTCCATTTTTCTTATAATCTTTATCAATCCATATTGCTTCTTTAATTTCATTTTTGCATTTTATTTTTCCTTTTATTTCAGCTAAATATGTTTGGACATGAATAGGCTCATCTGAAAAACAAGCAATATCATCATATCCACCTATAAATTCAGCATTTACTAATTCTACATTTAACTCTTCATCTAGTTCTCTTTTTAATGTTTCAAAATCTGTTTCATTTCCTTCACGTTTTCCTCCTGGAATTATACATTCTTCCCTATTATTCTTTTTTCTTTGAACAAGGACTTTTTTATCTTTTAAAATTACTCCACCAACTTTATCTATCATATTTTTATTACCTTTCTATCACTTTATACTTTTAAATCAGAACATTCTTTTTTCTTATTTCTTTTTATAATTCAATTTCATCCAAATCATTTGGAACATACACATTACCATTAAAATATTCTTTTGCTTCTTTAGTAAATAATTCTTTTCTTGTTTCTATATTATTATCGATGCAATGCCATAATAATAAGTTCTTTATATTTAAAGTATTCATTGCAATAGAAACATCTTTTACTGTAGAATGATTCTTTTCATGTGGTTTTACCTTATATTTGTCTTTTTCTAAACACATTGCTTCATGTAGTACCCAATCTGAATTTTCTATTTTTGAATACACATTTTTACTACAAGGAACGTCTCCTAAAAAAGCTAACGTTTTTCCAGAATTTAGGATTATCTTAAATCCATACTGAATACATTCGATAGATTCTGTATCAATTGCTTCTACTTCATAACCTATAATATTAAATTTTTTACCATTATCACAAAAATGATATTTCACAATTTCTTTATATAAATCTTCGTGCGCTTTATGAAATGTTGCACTAATAAACATATCAATTATCTGTTTTATTTCTTCAGTACAATATATATTTAATATACCATCATAATTACTTTTTCTATGTTGTTGCATGATATATCTTAAAAGTGGTATTATTCCCCATAAATGATCTATGTGTTTATGAGATATAAAAATATCATGTATTTTATTTATATTAATATTTTTGGCTTTTAAATGATTTAATATTTGATTACCACTTCCAGTATCAATCAATAAGTAATTACCGTTTGTATTTTCAAGTAACGCACTTAAACTATAACAATTTATTGTTAGTCCACTACCAGTTCCTAAAACTATTAACTTTTCCATATTTTTTTCACCTTTTTCTTAATCTTTTAAAATATCAACAATATCAATAGGTGCAACTAAATTATTATTTTGGTTAATTACTGCTGTTCTAACATAATTTCCTCTTAACATACTTTCCATTTTATTAACTATTTCATCATAATCAAACCATTTAACATCTAAAATTTCTTCTTTATCAAACTCAATATTTTCATTAATAAGTTTAGCATTAAAAACAATCATTACAAATAAATCGTCTTCTAAAATTCTATTAGCAACATAGCAAACTCCGTCTAGTTTAACATCACAACCTGTTTCTTCTTTTATTTCTCTAATTGCTCCTTGCTCTAAACTCTCGTTAAAATCTAAATGTCCTGCTGGAAAATTCCATTTTTCATAACATTTTTTCTTCGCTTCTTGTACTAACAAATATTTTCCTTCTTTTTCTATAATTCCACCTACTATTACTTTCATAATTTTGCTTTCCTCCAATTATATTTCTTTTAAATATCTAAATAATACTCAAGTATTCTTCTATCTCTTAAAACAACAAATTTTGTTGCATAAACATCTTCATATTGTGAGTCTTTTAAATCATTTATGCAATTTTGTATTAATTCTAATGCCTCAATAGGCTCAACCCATAATAATTTTGCTCCTTCATCTTTTTCTTTTTGCGTCAAATTTAATTTTTGAGTATCTTCAATAACCTTTGATACAAAAATATATGAGATTTGTTTAAAATTGTTTTTATATTTGTATTCTTCAGTAATACCTAAATATTTTATTATCTCAACTTTGCATCCAGTTTCTTCTGCAACTTCACGATAAAAAGCATCTTCTGGATTTTCATTTTCTTCAATGCCACCTCCTGGCAATTTATATTCGTGTTTATTTGCTTTATTAAAAATTGCAATTTTTCCATCTTCTCGAATTACTATTCCTCTTGCACCTTTTCTTAATTGTGGCTTTTCCATATCACCAAATTTAAGTCCAAAGTCATTATCTGTTATTTTTGTAATTAATTTTTCCATTTAACTCCTCCTTAAGATTATTATTTTTTAAATAATAATTTTAAACATTACAAACTTCTAATATATTGGAACAATTTTTCAAATTCTTCTTTATGTATTAAAAGTCCCTCTGCTTTTTCTTCCACCATTTTTTCTAGATCCTTATATAAAACATACTTAACCTCTGATACTTCATCATCTTCAAAAGTGTATTCTTCTATTTTTTTATTACATCTTAATAAATACACATAAGCAAATTCCATATTTTTAGGATTTTTTGTGCTTTTAATCGTTGCAATATATTGTAAATCTTTTTCTTCTGCTTCAACTCCTAATTCTTCTTTTAGTTCCCTTATTGCTCCATCAATTACACTTTCTCCTGCTTTTATATGTCCTGCTCCAGATATGTCCCAGCAATTAGGGTGTGATTTCTTATTCGCACTTCTTTTTTGTAATAATAATTCATTTTTGTCATTTATAATCCAAACATGTGCTGTTCTATGAAAATCGCCTTCTTCATGTGCTTTCTCCTTTTCTTTTATTTGTCCTGTTGGATTATTATTTTCATCAAATATATCTATATATTCCATAAGCTCTCCTCTTTCCTTATTGCTATTACTATATCACAAATTCCTTAATTATTCCATAGTTTACCATTAATTCTATTACTTTTCATCGTGGTAGGGGTATTTTACTGGGGTAAAGTACAAAAATAAGACTACTTATTTTCTTGTAGTCTTACTCCTATCTATATTCTATAATTTAATTTTTATTTACTTGTTTCGGGTTACTATGGTTGCATAACATATTTTATTAGAAAATTTTAGGATATTTTTACTAATTATATTTGATTTTAAGTAGTAATTAAATTTATTTTTTTTATGTATTTTTTTATAAAATATGTGAATAAATTAAAAATATTAATATTTTATTTTTTATTGGATCGTGTGATAAAATTCTTTCAAATATTTATTATGAAACTTTTCTAATATATAAAATGAGACACAAATTTACTACACAAATTTGTATCTCCTCTCAAATTATATTCCTATAAACATTTGAACAAAAACTTTACCATACACAGGACTATCCATTACCGCAATTCCTGTATATGTGTATTCTTTATCCAATATATTTTCCCTGTGTGCCGGCGAATTTATCCATGCCTCTACTGCTTTTTCCGGGCTTATATTTCCTGCTAAATTTTCACCTGCAACATTATAGTATATTCCTGTTTTATCCATTAACTCAAATGGTGTTCCCAATATTGGTGAATTATGTGAAAAATACCCAACTTTCACTATATCTAGTGCTTTTATTCTGGCTGTTTTTTGAAGTTTTGAGTATGTTTTTAATTCTTCTAGTCCATTTTGTTTTCTATATTCATTTATTAGTTTCAGTGTTTCTTCTTCTTCCTCACTTAACTTTGGTTCTTTTTCGTCTACTATATATGCTTTACTTTCTGTTTCTGTATTTGTTTTGTTTATGATTTCTTCTTGATTATTACTTATGGCTAATGATATTGTTTCTATTAATAAAATAGATAAAATAAAAAATAAAATACCAATTTTAAGTTTAGATATTTTCATTTTATAACACATCCCCTATTTTTATTTTTTTATTATTTTTTTCTAGGTGTTTCTTATTATTTATCTTTTCTTATTTTTAGTATTTTTATTTATTGATTGTATTTTTTTCTATTTAACTTTTGTGACATGCTTATTATATCACTTTTTTATTGTTATGTCAACTTTTTATGTGCTGTTTTTGAAATATTTCCGGGATTAAGGGGCCACCACAAAAAATCCCCATTTTTTTCTTAGAAAATTTTTCGTGATTTGGGGACGGGTCTTCAATCCCGTTTTTCTTCTTGGGAATTTTTAATATAGTAAAATATAAATAAGTAAGTCCTGTTCGCTCCTTAAGACGGTATATATTATATTTTAAAACTCTTCGAATGCAATTGGAACAATATTAGAAATTATTAATAGAATTCATGGGTAATGTTCGCGTCGAGCGAAGCGAGGACTAAGTGAAAAGGTCCCATGAATTATATTTAGAATTTCCTATATTGCGTAATGCAGCCGAGAAGAATTTTAAAATATAATATATACCGTCTTAAGGAGCAAACAAAACTTACTTATTTATAAAACGTCCATTTTCTGAAAAAAATGGGTATGAAGACCCGTCCCCCAATCCCGATAAATTTCCTAGAATACAAAAAAAGGACCAAAGGTTTTATCCTTTAATCCTTATTTTTTAAAACTTGATATAGTTTGTAGGGTCTACATCATTTCCATATCCACTAGCATTCCTAATTTCAAAGTGTAAGTGATGCCCTGTTGAGTTACCTGGATTAGGGTCAGATTCCGGATCTCCTCCCTCTAGTCCAATTACTGTTCCTTGGCTTACTTTATCTCCGGCTTTTACATTTAGTTTTGATAAATGTGCGTAGAAACTATATATTGTTTCCCCATTTACAATATGTTTAATTTCTATGCAGTTACCAAATCCATTTTGTACTCCGGCAAATGTCACTTCTCCATCTGCTACTGCTAGGACTTGTGCATGATGTGTTCCAGCTATGTCTATACCTGTATGTTTCTTTACTACACCTGTTGTTGGGTGTTTTCTTGTTCCATAACTTGATGTTATTGTGTATTTGCAATTTAATGGTAATATTAAATTATCTTGTTCAAGACTTGTTGCTACAATTTGTGATTCTGGATCAACCCATTCTATCTCAGTGTCTTTCTTGTTGTAGTTTGCTTTTAGAATGTTTCTATCTAGATTATTAACTATTCCGTCTTCGTTTAAGTCATATTTTGCTTTTTCGTCTTTGTTGTTATCATCTATTGAACCATAGTTTTCTTTTAAGGCTACTACGTCGTCTATTTCAATTTCTCCGTCTTTTACTATGTCACCTGCATATATTGAAATGTCGTCTAATACAATATCTCTACCCCTTGAGACTATTATATTTGTAACTTTATATTCTAAATATGATTCTTTTGTTACTACAAAATCGTATGTGTCTGGTTCTACTTCTATTGCAAATGTTCCGTCTGGTTCTATGTTTGTTTGTTTTACAATTTCTGTAGTTCCTGCTTTATAGATTGTTATTGTTGCGTTTTGTTTTGTTTGGTCTACTGCTTGTGTTATGACTTTTCCTGAAATTGATTCTTTGCCTTTTATAATCCACAATTCTTTTTCTACAGTGTCACCTGCTCCATTTTGTGCTAATATTTTTAATATTGTTGTTTTTCCGTCTAATGTAACAGTTTTTTCTGCTTTTAAAATTGTGTATTCATTATCACCAATTTTTACTTTTGTTGTTTTTGATGTTGATTCTGCTTTTACATTTGCTTGTTTATCGTCTTTATCAACATAAATTAAGTATAATCCGTCTTCTTGTGGTTCTACTTTTTTGTTGTTTACACTTATTGTAAGTTGTAAATCTGATAGTTCTTCTACTTTATCAACTGTTGTGATGTTTAGTGTATATACTTTTTCTTTGTAGTTTGCGTCTGTTTTGTCTGTTCCATTTGATGCAGTGATTTTTATTGTGTATCCATTTGCTATGCTGTATGCTTTGTATGTACTAATTCCAAGTTCTGGGTTGTTGTCGTAAATACTTGCGTATTCTTCTGTTTGATTAAATAGTATTGCTTTTATGTCTATATTTGTTTTTGTTTTTACAATATCTATTGTGTATTCTGTGTCATTTACTTTTGTTGCAATTCTGTTGTCTACATAGATTTGTTTTAGTTCTAATGGGTCTGGCTCTCTAACTATGTTTACAACATATTGTTTGATTGTTCCAGATATTGATTTAACTTTTACAAATATAGTTTTTGTTTTTTCTGTTCCAATCTCTACTATGTCTGTGTTTGTTCCAACAGTCCAGTTGTTGTCATTAATACTTACTTTTGCGTATTTGTATTCTGGTACTGCCCTTAGATTTACACTTGTTGATGATTTTGGTACATAAACTGTGTATGTTCCGTCTTCTTCTTTTTCTATTTCTTTACTATCTGCAAAGATTTGTTTTAATCCTGCTTCTTCTAATGGTTCATTGTCTTTTATTAAGTATATAACATATTCTTTTTCTGTCTTTTCTCCGTTTTGTACTGTTACTGTTACTTCTTCTGTTGAGTTTTGTAGGCTTATGTTTTTCTCTACTGTTGGGTTTTGGTATTCTGTTTCGCTGTTTGAGTCTTTTATTTTTACTTTTGATGTTTCAGAGTTTATTCCTGCCCATACAGTAACATTGTCAGTGTTACTTGGTAATACTTTTATGTAGTGTCCGTCTTCGTCTGGTGTTATTTCTTCGTTATCAATTTTTATTGTTGCTTTTAAGTCTTTTATTATGTCTGGTTCTTCTACTTCTTTGATTATTAATTTGTAGTCTTTTTCTTGGTCTAATTCTTGTTTTCCTGCTTCTCCAAACATTGCTATAACTTTTAATTTAATTTCCTTACTGCTTATATTGCAATTATTGTATGTGTTTTCTGCTATTGTTTTTGAATTGTCTTGTATTGATACATATTCTGTCTTTTTGCTTGCAATTCCTTGTATTGTTGCAGTTGCTGTTCCTTTCATAACGTCTATTTCGAATGTTGTCTCGTCTATTTGTGTTGCTTTTCTGTTATTTAGGTATACTTCTTTTAATCCTAAGTCATTTACTTGTTTATGGATTATTAGTTTATGTGTTGTAACAGTTCCGTCTTGTGCAGTTACTGTTATTGTTTTAATTGTATCTCCTGTTTCTGGTAGTATTATTGTTTCTTCTAGTTCGCCTACTTCTTCACTACCTCCCATTGTGACTTTTGCCAAAACGTCTTCTGTTGCTATTTTTACTTTTGCTGTTTCTTCGCTTGCTTTTACTGTTGTTTCATAGTCTCCGTTTTCGTTTTCAATAATGTGTTTTCCATTTACTTCTAACCATTGTATTTTTGTGTTATCTGATAGTCTTACTAATATAATGTTATATGTTTTTGTTGTTGTTCCGTCTTGTGAAGTTATTAGTATTGGTACTGTTATTGATGAGTCACTTAGGCTTAGTTTGATATTTTTTGTTGCTGTTGCTGTTTCTATTTCTTCGTCTCCAATTTTTATTGTTGCATATTTATTTTCTGTTATTGCTTTTATTTGGACATTTGATTTTTCTTTTGAAATTGACATTATGTATGTTGGAATTTCTGTGTCTCCTGTGAAGTTGTTTATTATGTCTTTTCCGTCTACATATATGTGCTCTGCATTTGCATTATCTGACATTTTGTATATTTTTACTGTGTATTCTTGTTCTCTTCCTGTTTCAGATATTGCTGTAAATGTAACTGTTACTTCGTCTTTATCCTTTGTATTTATGTTTCCTATTGATAATAGTCCTTTTCCTTCTGATTCTCCAGATTTTATTGTTGTGTATTTACTGTTTGATTCTATTGCAAGTGTTATATCTTCAACATCTTTCTTTATATATTCTGTATATGTATGTGTTTCCGCATCATATTCTGTTATTTGTTTTTCTCCGTTTTTTACGGATTTTATTCTGTTATCATTTGATACTAGTGTAATTTCTAATTCTTTTGTTTGTGTTTGTGTGTCTGGGTCTTGTGGTTTTATATTTATGTTTAGTTTTATTACTCTTTTTCCATCTTTAAATGTTACTGTTGAGTTTGCTATGTTTTCAAACCATTCTGTTCCATCACCTATTTGTACTTTTGCTTTTTCATTATTAGAAATTACTTCTATTTCTGCTTCTTGTTCGTCATTGCCGTTGTCTGATACTTGTACCGCATATTTTCCGTCTTGTTCTTTTACTACTTTTCCATTTACTTTAATAGATGCTATTGTGTTGTCTGTTGAGTATTTTATGATGTTTACATGGTATGTTGTGCTTTCTCCACTTTCAGATTTTACAATAATGTCTACTGTTGTTTTTTCGTTTGCAGTTGATATTGTTTTTGATAATACTTGTGTTGCTGTTTCTCCTGCTATTTCTACTATTGCACTGTCACTTGTTGTTACTACTTCTACTGATGATTCGTCTTTGTTTCTTTCTATATATTTTGTGTATGTGTTTGTGCTTGAATCATATTCGTCTGGTTTTGTGTTATTTATTGTTATTTGGCATGTTGTATCAGTTGATTTTCTTTCTATTTCTAGTATATATGATTTACTTGTTTCTCCGTCTTGCGCTGTTATTGTTATTTTTAATTTTGTCTTTTTGTCTCCGCTTAATTGTATTTCTTTTTGTATGCTTCCTGTTTCTTCTCCTATTGTTTCTATTTTTACTTTTGCATGACTTTCTGTTGCTTTGATATATACATTTGCGTTTGTTGCTGTTGTTGTGGTTGTTGCGTAATATTCATTATTCATGTTTATTGCCTCTTTGTTGTCAACTTTTATTGTTTCTAAATCCGCTTCGTGTGATTTTTCTTTTATTATTACGCTATATGTTTTTGTTCTGTTTTCGTCTTTTGGGTCTTGAACTTTTATTAATATTGTTGTTTCTTCTTTTGTTATTGGAATATTTATAATGTGTGTATTATTTGCTTCTGCTTTACTGAAGTCGTCTGTTCCAACTTTTGTACTTACTAATGCTATTGGGTTATTTGGTACTATTGTTAGTCCAACTTCGGTTACGCCTTTGTCAATATATGTAATGTATGTTCCATTTTCTTTTTCACATTCAACATCATTTGCTTTTATACTTGTTATTCCTAAGTCTGTTACTTTGTTTATTGTTATTTCGTATGTGTTTTCTTCCCCATTTTCTGCTTTTACTGTAATGTTGAATTTTTGTGTGTCTGCTTGTGTTTCTATTGTTGCTTTTGCAGTGTTTGTTGTTGAGTATTCGTTTTGTCCAATTTTTACTGTTGCAAATTCATTTTGTGCTTTTGCTGTTATTTCTACGTTTTGCATTGTGTCTGGTAATTCTATTGTGTAACTGTTTTCTGCTGTTTTTAATATGTTTTCTGCTGTTAATCCTTTTGCACTTATTGATTCTAGAATATTATTTGATGAATTTCTTACAAGTGTAACTGTATAATTTTCTTGTGTTCCGTCTTGGGCTGTTACTTCTATTGTTGCTGATGTTTGTTCTTCTGTTGTTACTATTGTTTTTGTTGCTTTGCCTTGTTCTTTTAGGCTTCCGTTTATTGATATTGTTGCTAATGTATCTTTTAATATTCCTGTTAAATCAACACTTTCGTTGTTACCAATTTTTACTGTTGCTTTATTGTTTTCGTCAAATGTTATTTGTTTTGTTTCAGTTTGGTTGTTGTTTACCATTGTTATGTTTGCTTCTAATTTTGTGTTATTTGATAATTTATTTACAACAACTTCGTATTGTTTTGATGTTCCATCTTCTGCTGTAATTTTTACTACAATATAGTTTATATCATCTGGTGTTGTTACATTTGATTTTTGTTTTTCAAATTCTGCTACAGAATCGTTTATGCTTACTTTTGCTAATTTATTGTTTGCTATTGCTTCTACATCTACAGATTTTGTGGCATATTTTTTGTTTACATAGAATTTTCCGTCTTTTTTGTTTGCTTCGATTACTTCATTATCAACTTTTATCATTGCTAGTTTGCAGTCATCTGATTTGTTTCCTACTGAAAGTTCATAGTGTTCAACTGTTCCGTCTTGTGCAGTTACTTTTATTTGTACTTTTACTGTTTCTGCATTTTTCATGATTGTTGCACTTGATGTTCCTACTACTTCTGGACTTTCTTCTATTTGTACTTTTGCTTTTGGGTCTTCTGGTATTACATATACTTCAAAACTTGTTTCTTCTTTGTTTATTCTTGTTTCGTATTTGTTTGTTGGAACTGCTTCTGCTTCTTTTCCGTTTACTTTTACACTTGATAATTTGATATTATCTGGTAATGCGTAAACTATTAATTTGTATTCTTTTTGTGTTCCGTCTTCTGATTCTGCTGTGATGTATGTTACTATTGATTTTCCTTGCATTTCTACATCTCTATATGTTGCGTTTTGTTCTTTTTCGTATGTGTTTATTCCAACTTTTGTTTTTTCTTCTTCTGTTATTGCTCCTATGTTTACTTTGTTTGTTAATTTATCTAGTGTGTATTCATATGTGTCTTTTTCTGTTTTACTTAGTGTTGCTTCTTTTCCGTCTACTGTTACTTTCTTTAGGTTTTTGTTTCCATTTTGACGGTTAATTTTTAGTGTGTATTCTTCTATGTCTCCATTTTGTGCTCTAACATTTATTTTTATTGTTGTTGGATTGTTGCTTACTGTTATTGTTCTTTGTGTTGTGTTTTGTTCATATTCTTCTTCGTTGGCACTTATATATGCTAATTCATAGTTGGTTACTCCTATTACTTCTATTTCTTGATATTCCTCTGGAATACTTACTTCGTAAATATTTGTTCCTTCTACTCTTTTTGCAATTTTTGAAAATTCTGAGTTTCCTACTGTTATTGATTTTATGCTTACATCTGCTGATGGTTTTTTGATGTTTACTGTATATTCTTTTTTGTTTTCTGCATTATTTGGGTCTGTTACTATTATTTTGTATGTTGTATCTCCATCTAATTCTACTTGTGCTGTTGTTGTATGAACTTCTGATGTTTGTTCCCCAATGCTTACTAGGTCACCGTCGTTTATTGTTACTGCTGTTATTTCTGCTGTTTTTGCGTTTTGACCAATATATGCATTATATATGTTTCCTATTGGATTTATTACAGTTCCATTTACTGTTACTGCAAGTAGTCCTAAGTTGTTTTCTGTTCCTTTTTTATCAATAATTAGTGTATATTCTCTTTCGTTTTCTTTTGCTGTAACATATATTTTTACTATTGTTTGTTCTTTTAGTGTTGATATTGTTTTTGTTGTAACATTTGTTTCTATTCCTAAATTGTTTATTTGTACTTCTGCAGTTTTATATAAACTTGTTGCACATATTTCTGATGTTTCTTGGTCTGCTTCAATTATTGCTTTATATGTGTCTCTGCTTATTTTTGTTGCCTCTACTCCATCTACTTTTACATTGTCTAATTCTGTTAATGCATCTTCTTTGTATATTGTTAATGTGTATTCTACTATGTTTCCACTTTCTGCTGTTACTTCTATTGGTATTACCTTTTTATTTCTTGTTTGCATATCTACTGTTTTTGTTGTTTGTTTTATTTCTTTTACTCCGTTGTCTATGCTTACTTGTGCATTTGAGTGTTGTGTTATTGCTGTTATTTCTGGTTTTACCGTTGAATTTGGTATTATTATTTCATATTCTTTTGCCCCTATTGATGTTGCTTCTACCCCATTTATTGTTAGATTTTTTAATCCAGCATTTTCTGAAACTACATCAATTGTTAGTATGAAATCTACTATTTTACCGTTTGATGCTTTTACTCTTATTTTTACAATTTTAGGATTTGTATCTAGTTTTACGTCTTGCATTAATGTTCCTGTTACATATGTTGCTCCTTGGTCTATGCTTATGCTGTCTGTTGCGTCTTTTGTTGTTATTTTTATTGTTCCTGTTCCATCTCTGTTTGCTACAACTGATACTCCATATTTATTTTCGCCAACTAGGTTTGCTGTTTTGCCGTTTACGTATATTGTGTCTATTCTTTGTTCGTCTAATGGTTGTACAACTCTTAAAGCGGTTGCTTTTGCTCCTGTTGTTTTGTCTGTTGCTGTAATTGTTGCTTCACCCATGTCTTGAGCGGTTATTACTCCATTTTCTACTGTTGCTACATCTGTATTGCTTGATGACCATTCGTAGTCTGTTAGTTTTTTTGTTTCGTTGTTGAATACATTAAATATATTTGTTTGTAATGATACTTTTTCTTCTTCTGGTTGTTTCATTGTTCTTGCTTCAGGAATTATTTTGAAGTTTCTGTCTCCTACTAATGTGAAGTTGAAACTATCGTCATATGTGCTGTTTCCTAATTGTCCGTATTCATTGTTTCCAGCAGCATATACAAATCCTTGTGCATCAATTACATAATTATTTTTGTATCCCGCTCCTAATCCTATGTATTGTTTTTCTGGTGTTGTTATTTTTTGTATTTTTTCTGAACTTGTGTTAGTTCCGATTCCGGCTTGTCCATTTTTGTTGTTTCCATATGTGTATGCATTTCCATCTTTGTCTAGTAACATTGTGCTTTCGTCTGTGCTATTTATGTCTACGATTCCTTCTGTTGCTATTTTTTCTTGTTGTTTTTCTTCTTCTTTTGCGTATTTGTATATTTTTTCTGTGCTTCCATCTGTTTTTAGTACTACTATTGCGTTTTTCATACATTCAACTTTTACTGTATTTTCTGTGTCATATACTACTTGTGGTTGTGTATAATATAGGTTTGTGGCAGGTTGTATTAATTGTCCATATTTGTCTTTGTTATATACATGTTTTGCTATTTGTTCTGATGTGTTGTCACCAAATACATATACTTTTCCGGTTGAGTCTACAATTGATGTCATATTTCCGGCTGCTGCTATTGAAATTATTTCATTTCCTACTCCATTTATTTTTTCTGGTATTGTTACTGTTTTTGTTTCCCCATTTCCTAATTGTCCTGAACTGTTTAGCCCCCATGTATATAGTTTTCCTTGGCTGTCTAGTGCAATTACATGATTTTCTCCTGCTGCAATGTCTACTATGTTTTCTAATGATTGTACTTGTATTGGTTTTTTGGCAGATGCTCTGTTTCCTTGTCCTAATACACCATATGTGTTATCTCCCCAAGCCCATACTGTTCCGTCTTCTCTTATTGCTACTGTAAATCCTTTTCCTGTGTCTATTTTTTTGTATGTTGATAGTATGTTTGTTTGACTTGGTATGTTTGTTGGTATTAATTTGTCGTTTCCTAATTGTCCGTCTGAGTTATATCCAAATCCCCATGCACTTCCATCTGATTTTAGTACTGTTGCATAATTATCTCCTCCTGATATTTCTGGAGCGACTTTTTGCCCTTCTTCTATAACTCTTACTATTATTACATTTTCTTTTCCTGTTGCTTTTTCTGTTGCTTTTACCCATGTTGTTCCAACTTTTTGTCCTGTAATTGTTCCTTTTGCGTTTACTTTGGCAATTTCTTCATTTATAGTTTCATAGCTAAAATCGTTATACATTTCGTCTTCTTTAAATACATTAAATGTGTATTTTGGTGTTATTTCTATTTGTTTACTTGAATTTACATTTAATGTTATTTCTTTTTCGTTTGCGTATGATGAGTCGTTTCCTATTTTTACTGGTATTCTACTGTTTGTTTTTGTTTTTATGTTTTGTATTCCATGATAATAGTCTCCCCATGCATATACTTCTCCATCATATCTTATTGCTACATTATATGTGTTTCCACTTGATATGCTCATCATATTGTCTATTGTTTTTATTTGTGTAAATAATACTTTGTTTTCGTCTGTTCCTATTCCTAGTTCTCCTTGTTCATTTGAACCTGTTGAATATAGTATTTTGTTTGAACTTAGTATTATTGTTTGATTTTTTCCAGCGGATATGTCCATAATGTCTCTTATTCCTGATACTTTTGTTGGTATATTTGTATTTTTGTTGTTTCCGTTTCCTAATTGTCCTTTTACGTTATAACCAAATGTATATATTTCTCCTTTTGTTGTTAATAGAACACTATGATTGTCACCTGCTGATATTTTTCCTATTAGTTCATTTAGTTTTATTTCTTCAAATTTGTTTGTTTTTCCTTCTGCATTTGATGTTTGTCCATATACGTTTAGTCCTGATGCCAATACTTTTCCACTTGTTGTTAACAATAGTGTATGATTTTTTCCCATTGAGATGTCTAATATATCACTTACGTATGGTAGCATTGTTGGTTCTTGTACGTTTTGGTATGTTCTTGTTCCTAATTCTCCATTTGCGTTTAATCCCCATACATATACATAACCGTCTTTTGTTAATGCCATACTTTGATTATTGTTTGCTGCTATTTTTTTGATGTTTGTTATTCCTAATTTTACTGGTGTGCTTGATGTTGTTCCTAATGCATAGTTTGCATTTGCTCCCCATCCCCATACGTTTCCTTCTGTGTCTAGTGCTAGGTTATGTGTGTTTCCTATTGCTATTTGTTTTATTTTTGTGTTTTCTGGGAATGCTACTTGTACTGGTATGTCTGTTGATTTTGTTGTTCCATTTCCTAGTTCATAACTTGAGTTTAATCCATAACTCCATACTGTTCCATTTGCTTTTAATATTACTGTGTGTGAACCATTTGTTAGTGCCATTGGTTCTATTTCTACATTTTCTGGTAATACTGTTACTTGTGCTATGCTTGTGTAGTCTGTTCCTTCTTTGTTTACTTCTATTGTTGTTTTTCCTGTTTGTATTCCTGTTATTGTTCCATTTTGTGTGATGTTTGCTATGTTTGAATTTCCTGTTGTGTAATTCATTTGGCTATTGTCTACTACATCTTTTATTACATTAAATGTTTTGTTTGTTACAGTTAAATTATATTGTTCACCTGGATGTATTGTTATATTATTTGAACTTAGTCCAACATCTTCTCTTCCTACCAATGTTAATTCATCTGTTGTGTTATATAGTTTATTTCCTAGTGCTCCATATTTTCCAAGTCCCCATGTGTAAACAAATCCGTCTTTATTTATTATTGCACCATTATTTTGACCTGCATCAACAGATATTGCTTTATTTATTCTGTCGTTTTTCTTTGGTAACATTTGATTTGTGTCTTGTGTAGTTGCTAATTTATAGTTTTCGTTTGCTCCCCATACATATGTTGTTCCGTCTTTCATTAATGCTATTGAAAATTGTTTTCCGGCTTTTAGTTCTTTTATATTTTTTATTGCGTCTGTTCCGTATTCGTTTTGTATGAATACTGGTTTTGATGTATTTTTTGAGTTTCCTTGTCCTAGTTGTCCTTTTTCGTTGTTTCCAATTGCATATCCTTTTCCATCATTTCTTAGGAATAGTGTGTGATTGTATCCTTGTGATATTCTTATTACTTTTTCTGCTTCTATTTGTGTATAATCACTTATTTTGTATACTTTTCCTGTTTGGTCTGCTGCATAGTCTGCTGATATGTCTATAATGTTTTCTAGTTTGCTTAGTTTTGTTGCTGTACTTTCATATCCATATCCCCATGCCCATACATTTCCTTCTGTGTCTAGTGCTATTGTTTTGTTGTTTCCACTTGTTATTTTTACTATTTTTGTTAGTGGTGTACCATTATTTTTTATTACTTGAACTGGTTTATTTCTGTTTGATCCTGTTCCATCTCCTAGTTGTCCATATCCATTGTATCCCCATGACCATACTGTTCCGTCTGCTTTTAATGCCATAGTATTTTCGTTTCCTACTGTTATATCTATTACATTTTCTAATGCTGTTACTTTTACTGGAGTTGCTTTTGCGTTGTTATCTGCTGTTCCTAGTTGTCCATATGTATTGTTTCCCCATGTCCATACTGTTCCGTCTGCTTTTAATGCTACTGTGTGTGTGTTTCCTACTTCTACTTTTGGTACAGATTGTTTTCCTTCTGGTACTACGTTTACAAATATTGTTGCTGTTTTGTTTGTTATTTTGTGTGTTACAACAATTTCTGCTTTTCCTATTTCTTTTCCTGTTATTATTCCGTCTTCATCAACTGTTGCTATGTCTGTATCTAATGACATAAATGTCATATTACCACTATCTACTTTGTCTGTTATTAAGTTGAATTTGTTGTCTAATGAAGCATTTACTTGTTTTGTTTCATTTTTTTCTACTGATATTACGTTAGAACCTACATTTACATATGTATCTCCTATTACTGTAAATACATTTCTTGTATTTGTTGTTCCGTCTCCTAATTCTCCATATCTATTGTATCCTGTTGTGTATACAAATCCTGATGTGTCTGATGCGATAGAGTGATATGTGTTTGTGTTTGCAAGTTTTATGTCTTTTGCATTTGTTGCTTTTCTTGCAACTGGTATAGTTGATGTATATTCTCCTGTTCCTAATTGTCCGTTTGCACTGTATCCACATGAGTATATTTCACCATATTTGCTTACCATCATTATGCTATTGTTTCCTGATGATATTTCTACAATATTTTCTATTGTTTTTTGTTCTTTTGTTTCGTTTCCTTCTGAGTCTAATGTTATTTCTTCTGCTTGTACTTTTACTGGTTGGCTTGAGTTTGTTGTGTTTCCTTGTCCTAATTGTCCATATCCATTATATCCCCATGCCCATACATTTCCTTTTGTGTCTAATGCATAATAACTATTATCTGATGAAGCGACTTCTACAATATTGTTTATTCCGGCTATTCTATTTGGGTTATTTGCAAGTGTCCATACTGTTCCGTCTTCTGCTAACATTATTTTTCCTGAAGCTGATACTATTTTGTTGTATGTTTTTATTTTTGTTGGTTCTTTTGAATATTCATATCCCCATACATATACTTCACCTTTGTTGTTTATTGCTATACTTGTGTTTCCACTTATATATACTTTTTTGATGTCTTTTAGTTTTTCTATTTTTGTTGGGATGTATTTGTTCTCTGTTGTTCCATTTCCTAGTTGTCCATATCCATTATATCCCCATGCCCATACATTTCCTTTGGCATCTAGTGCTAAGTTGTAATAGTATCCTGCTGCTATGTCTTTTATGTCGTCTAATGTTTTTTGTGCTTTTGTTGTTGTTGTAACTATTGAACCGTCTGGTGATGTGCTTTGTATTACTTCTGTGTATTCTCCTTTTTCTACTTGTGTTGGTTCTGTTATATATGCACTGTTTGCTACTCCATTTCCAATTTCTCCATTTGAGTTATCACCCCATGCCCAAATAGTTCCATCTTGTTTTAGTGCTAGTGAGTGTATATTTCCTACTACAACTTTTTCTGCGGTTTTTTTGTCTTCTCCTATTACATTTACTTTTACTACTGCTTCGTCTTCTCCACTAACTGATTTTAGTGTTATGTATGCTTTTCCTTCTTTTTTAGCATTTACTTTTCCTGTGTATTTGTCAACTGTTGCTATGTCTGTATTTGAACTTACATATTTAAATCCGTTGTTTGTTGCTTCTTCATATAATAAGTTAAATCCATATATTGTTTTTGGTTGTATTTGATATGTTGGATTTGATAGTTTTAGTGTTACTTCTCTTTCTGCTAATTCTATATATTGTGTTGATATTGATTCTAAGTAGTTTATAGAGTTTGTTGAGCCATCACCTAATTCTCCATATCCATTGTATCCTATACTCCATACTGTTCCGTCATTTTTTGCAATTTCTGTATTGTATGTTCCTCCTGATACTATCATTACGTCTGTAAAGTCTTGTCCTTCTTTGTCTTTCATATATGTTGCAAGTGTTTTTGTTGTTTTGTCTCCTGTTGCTAATTGTGCATAGTTGTTTAATCCCCAAGTTACTACTTTTTCTTCTGATGTTATTGCATATCCTGAATAGTATCCTTCGTTTATTGCAGTTATGTTTGATAGACTTCCTTCTTCTGATGTTAGTTGTTGTGGTACTGCTCCACCTACATTTGTTAGTGCGTTGTATGTGTTGTTTCCAAATCCCCATACTGTTCCATCTAATAATAATGCAATTGTGCTATTTACTGGACTTGCTGATACGTCTGCTACTTCGTCCAATATTGGATTTTGTGTAAATGTTGCTCTATTTGATGTTGTTCCATCTCCTAGGTTTCCATATCCGTTGTATCCTGCTACCCATAGTTTGTTGTTACTGTCTATTGCAAAACTTGATACATTTGAGGCTTCTATTTTTGTTATTTTTTCTAGTGCTTGCACTTTTACAGGTAATGTTCTTGTGTTTGTGTCTCCTAGTCCTAAGTTTCCATATCCATTATATCCCCATGCATATACATTTCCGTCTTTGTCTAATGCTAGAGAGTAACTATCTCCGGCCGCTACTGCTATGATGTTTTCTAATACACCTTCCCCATCTGGTGATTTTACTTGTACTTTTGTATATGATGATGTTGTTGTTCCATTTCCTAGTTGTCCATAATTGTTGTATCCCCATGTCCATACATGTCCATCTTTGTCGACTGCAACTGTATGTGCACTTCCAAGTGCAATTGATACTATATTATTTATTCCTGTGTATGTTGGTAGTATTTTGTTTGATGTGTCTCCTGTTCCTAGTTGTCCATATCCATTGTATCCATAACTCCATACTTCTCCGTTTGCTTTTAGTGTTACTGTTGAGTAGTTATAGTTTTCTATTTGTGGGAATGTTAGGTCTTCGTTTCCTAGTACATATACATCTACTGTTGATTTTTCTCCTGAGTAAACATCTGTTACTGTTGCTTGTGTTTTTCCTTTTTTAACTGATGTTACTTTTCCTGTGTTTTTACCTATTTGTGCTATGTTTGAATTTTTAATTGAAAATTCAAATTTTTGGTTATCTACAGAATTATATAATAGGTTAAATCCTGCTATCATTTTTGCTGATATGTCTTCTGTTTTTCCTATTCCTTTTATTCTTATTGGCGATTTATCAAAACTTATTCTTGATTTGCTTATACATGTGTATTCTGTTCTGTTTGTTATTGATCCATCTCCAACTTGTCCTAGGTTGTTTTTTCCTACTGTCCATACTTTTCCGTCTTTTCTTACTATTGTTGTTCCTTCATTGCTTACTGCTACATCTATTATTTCGTCTACTTTGTCTCCATCTTTATTGTATTTTAGTTCTGTTGCTAGTAATGCATTTGTTGTGTTTCCATTGCTTAGTTGTCCATATCCATTATATCCCCAAGCCACTGCAGTTCCGTCTTTTTTTATTGCTATTGTTGTTTCGTTTCCTGCTTCTATTTGTTTTACATTGCTTAGGTATGTTGGTTCTTTTGTTTCTTCTTCTATACTTTCAATTACTTTTCCGAATTTGTTTCTTCCATTTGTTGTGTTATTTCCTAGGTTTCCATATCCGTTGTATCCACTTGAGTATACTTGTCCTTTAGAGTCTAATGCTATTATTGTATTGTTTTCTACTGCTACATCTACTATGTTTTCTAATTCCATTACTTCTGTTGGTACATATAGGTTTGATGTATTTCCATTTCCTAATTGTCCATATCCATTGTATCCCCATGTGTATAATTTTCCGTCTGCAGTTACTGCAGTTGATGTTTGGTTTTTGCCTGCTATTTTTATTATTCCGTCTAATTTTATTTTTATTGGTGTTGCAGTTCCTGATGTAGTTCCATTTCCTAATTGTCCATTTCCGTTGTATCCCCATGTGTATAATTTTCCGTCTTTTGTTAGTGCCATAGAGTTGTATGTACTTGCTGCTATTTGTGATATGTTTTCTAGGCCTGGTACTTCCTCTGGTTTTGTTGTGTTTCCGCTTCTTCCTAATTGAGAGTATGAGTTTGTTCCACAAGAGTATACTTTTCCGTCTTTTGTTAGTAATAGTGTGTGACTATCTCCTGCTGCTATGTCTATTACGTTTTCTATGTCTATTTTTGTTGGTTTGTATCTGTTACTTGTGTCTCCTAGTCCTAGTTGTCCATTTGCATTATATCCCCATGCCCATACTGTTCCATCTGCTTTTAATGCTATTGTAAAGTTTTGTCCACTTACTACTTTTGGCATAGCTATGTCGTCTTTTCTTAATACTTCTACTGTAACTATTGCTTTGTTTGGTAATTTGTTTGTGCTTACTTCTATTTTTGTTGTTCCATAATTTTGTGCTGTTACCATTCCGTTGTTATCTACTGTTGCAATGTTTGTATCTAAACTCTTATATTGTAGTTGTTCCCCTTCAACTTGGTAATATAATAAGTTAAATCCTAAATCTGTTGCAGCATTTATTTGTCTTTGATTGTTGTTACTGTTTAAGTTTAATATTATTCTTTGGTCATCTACTTCAAATTTTGCTTCTGAAATATTTGTTGGGTTTATTGTCGTTGTTGTAGAGTCATCTCCCATTTCTCCATTTCCATTGTATCCTACTGTGTATACTAATCCTAGACTATCTGCTATTGCTGATGTTTGATATGATACATTTGTCGTGCTGGCTGTTGTTATTATGTTTTTGTCAGTTTGTGCTTTTTCTAGTTTTGTTCTTGTTGTTGTGTTTTTTGTGAATAATTGTCCATAGTTGTTGTATCCTGTAACATATATTCCTGCATCATCTGGTGTTTCGCTGTTTCTTGTTATTATACTTGAATATCCATTTGCTGATACATTTTCTACATCTGTTACTTTGTTGTTTTCTGTGTCTATCATTTGAACTGGTAAATATCTTGTATTTGTTGTTCCATCTCCTAATTGTCCATATCCATTGTATCCTACAGACATTGCTGTTCCATCTTCCATTGCTAATAATGTGTGTATTGTTCCGGCAGATACTTCTTTTACTCCATATAGTATTCCTGTGTTATTTGAATTTTTCATTTGTTGTGCTACACCTGTTGAGCCTGTTGTTCCTGTTCCAAATTGTCCATATCCATTGTATCCTACAGACCATACACTTCCGTCTGCATCTAGCATTGCTAGGTAGTTTTCTCCTGATGATATTTGGATTATATTTGATACTTTTTGTACTTTTTGTGGTATTGTATGTGCACTATTATCTCCATATCCTTGTCCTAAATTTCCATAGTAGTTATATCCCCATGAATATACTGTTCCATCTGATTTTAATGCATATGTCATACAATTATTTGCTGCTATTTCTATTATGTCTGTTAAATATCCTTTTCCTGTTGAGTCTTTTACTTGTACAAATTCGTTTGAATTTGTTGTTGTTCCATTTCCTAATTGTCCATATCCATTATATCCTGATGCCCATACTGTTCCGTCTGATTTTAGTACTACTGTGTGATTATTTCCTGATGCTACATCTATTGCATATATTTTTTGTGTATTATCAGATGAGTCATAAATGTTTGTTTTTGTTGGTTTTAATTTTGATGTCTTGTCTGTTGTTCCTAATTGTCCATATCCATTGTAACCCCATGTCCATATTTCTCCATTTGCTTTTAGTGCTGCAAAGAAGTTTCCTCCTGCTGTTATTTTTGGATATACTTTTCCTTGTGTTCCATTTACATTTACTTTTACTGCTGCGTGTGCTCCTGTTCCTTGGTTGTATACTTTTATGTATGTTTTTCCTGTTCCTGTAGCAGTAACTATTCCGTCTTCTGATACTGTTGCTACGTTTTCGTTACTTGAAGTAAATTTACAACTTGTTTGTTCTAATTTGTCATATAATAGGTTGAATCCTGCTGTAGTCTTGCATGTTATTTTGCTTCCTGTGTCTCCTGCTTTTTGATAGTTTATTACTGATGGTGTTGCTTGTAGTTTTACTTTGCTTATACATGTTGGTGTTGTTGTGTTTTGTTTTGTTCCGTCTCCTATTTCGCCTTCTGCATTATATCCAGCGGTATATACCATACCGTCTGCGTCTACAATTGCTCCTGTGTTGTATCCATCATAGTTTCTTGTTAGTGCCATTGTTAGTATGTCTTTGTCTGTTTCTACTGGTGTTGCATATGTTTTATATGATGTGTCTTTTGTAAATAATGCTCCATAGTTGTTCATTCCGCCTACATATAGTCCTTGGTTTTCTCCGTCTTCGTTTTTGTTTCTTGATACAAATGTTGAATATCCTGCTGATTTTATGTGTTTTGCGTCTGTTATTTTATTTTTATTGCTATCAAGTGCTTGTACTATTATTGATTTTGAATTTGTTGTTCCGTCCATTAGTTGTCCATATCCATTATATCCTGTAGACCATACTGTTCCGTCTTCTTTTAGTACTGTTGTGTGTTGGTCTCCAGCAGATACTTCTTT
>JABLTN010056587.1_pt1 | contig 79481 bp, 84 predicted proteins | sample 7160141 | NCBI WGS metagenome assembly JABLTN01 (sample SAMN14651226, study PRJNA627086) | human gut metagenome | isolation source: feces | host: Homo sapiens | reverse complement strand
TTTCCGTGGTGTTAGTGAGCCAAAAATATTTGTCTCCCTAACAAACAATAATGGTAATAAAACTTGAATCAAACAAATATTTATAGTATAATGTTAATAAAGCAATGAAGTGTTACAATAAATTTAAGGAGGAAGAAAATGGAATTAAAGAAAATACAGAAAGATATTTGGCAAAACAAAGTAAATAAAGGATTTAATACTACTGATGTAAATAAAGAATTTTGTTTATTATATGGTGAAGTAGCGGAAGCCTATGATGCTTGGAGAAAGAAAAAAGATGATCTAAATGAAGAACTAGCGGATATTGCTATATATTTAATGGGACTATCTGAAATGCTAGGCTTTGATTTAGAAGAAGAAATAGAGAAAAAAGTTTCTAAAAATGAAAAACGTGTATATAAAAATATTGATGGTGTCAATGTTAGAATAGGAGATTAATTATTAAAGAATATCTAAAATAAAACTTAGATATTTTTTTAATGCCTTATTATATATTTCTTGCTTCTATATATAATAAATATGGTTGATATACTACTTATAGACAATACAAATATTGGCTATAAGTAGCACTGTAAGACTATTTAAGACTTACAGTGATATTAAAAATAAAATAATAATGTAAAAAAAATATAAAACTATTGTATTTTGTATGTAATATTTGTTATAATAAATATGACAAAAAGAAAGGTGAAAAAAGATGGAAGAATACAAAATAACATCACATAGTGATAATGAAACAATAGCAATAGCTCAAAACATAGAATCAGAAAAGTTTCCTAATATGGTAATATGTTTAAATGGTGATTTAGGTAGTGGAAAAACAATGTTTACTAAAGGATTTGCTCATGCTATGGGAATAGACGATATAACATCTCCAACATTTACAATCATAAAAGAGTATGTCGGAGAATTACCATTATATCATATGGATGTATATAGATTAGAAGATTCACATGAAGATATAGGAATAGAAGAATACTTTGATAAAGGTGGAGTAACCATAATAGAATGGGCTGATATGATAAAAGATATCTTACCAGAAGAAAGATTAGATATCAAAATCAAAATAGCAGATGATAATACAAGAATATTAATATTAAAACCACATGGGGAAAAATATGTAAATATATGTGAGGCCATAATATGATAAGTTTATTTATAGATACATCACTTGAAGATGTATCTATTGCCTTAGTAAAAGAAGGAAAAGAATTATCTCAAATACATGAATACATACCAGGAAAACATTCCATATATGTAACTAAGTATATAAGTGATATTCTAAAAAATAATAACTTATCCCCAGATAATGTTGATGAAATAATCGTCGTAAATGGACCAGGATCATTTACTGGTATCCGAATAGGAGTAACCATAGCCAAGATGTTTGCTTATATCAAAAAAATAAGAATCGTAACCATAACATCTTTAAAAGCAAGAGTACTAGGTCATACCGGAAATTATTTACTAACAACAATAGATGCCAAACACAATAATTATTATGTTGGCGTATATGACAAAGAATATAATACTATTGAAGAGAAGTTTACTTCCTTTAAAGAAGTAGAAGAACTAAAAGAAAAATATTCCCCAGTAGTTATAGACCAAACAACACCATATCAAGTAGAACAAATTGTATCATATACTAAGAAACTAAAAAGTGAAAATCCACATGGTGTGAACCCTATCTATCTAAAATTACCCGAAGCAATGGAGAAAAAATGTTAAGAGAAGTAATAAAAGATGACCCAAGCCCATATGTAAAATATATAGAATATATTGAAGAAGATAAAATATTAGGATATCTAAAATATTCCCTTATTTATGATCGTATGGAAATAGATAATATTCTTGTTGAGCCAGAGTATCGTGGTCAAAAAATAGGAAACAAATTAATGAGTAGATTAATAAGTATAGCCATCGAAGAACATGTCGTAAATATAACTTTAGAGGTAAGAGTAAGCAATGAAATAGCCAGAAATCTCTATAAAAAGTTTGGCTTTAGAGAAGTAGCCCTAAGAAAGTTCTATTATGGGGATGAAGATGCTATACTAATGGAAAAACAGGTGATGTAAATGAAAGATGTATATATATTAGGAATAGAATCAAGTTGTGATGAAACAAGTATGAGTATTGTTAAAAATGGTAGTGAAGAAATAGCCACTATTGTGCTAAGTCAAATAGATATTCATAAAAATTATGGAGGAGTAGTCCCTGAAATAGCTAGCCGTAATCATATCGAAAACATAACAATTGTTTTAGAAGAACTTCTATCTAAAGCAAATATGAAACTAGAAGACATAACCGCTATCGGAGTAACATATGGACCAGGACTAATAGGTAGTCTTTTAATAGGAGTACAAGCTGCTAAAACAATCTCTTTAGTAACAGGAAAACCATTAATACCAGTTCATCATATCATAGGACACATCTATGCCAATAACCTAAAAGAAAGATTAACATTCCCCCTAATAGCCTTAGTAGTAAGTGGAGGACATACCGAACTAATCTATATGAAAGAAGACTATTCCTTTATCAAAATAGGAGGTACTCTAGATGATGCTGTTGGAGAATGTTACGATAAAGTAGCAAAAGTATTAGGTCTAGAATATCCAGGAGGACCAAAAGTAGATAAACTAGCCCATCTAGGAAAAGATACCTATAACTTACCATATCCTCTAGACGATAGTACCTATAACTTTAGTTTTAGTGGTATCAAGTCCGCTGTCATAAATCTTGTACATAACGAAGAACAAAGAGGAAACACCATAAACAAAGAAAATTTGTGTACGACATTCCAAAATAGAGTCGTAGGAATAATAACAAAGAAAACAATGAAAGCTATAAAAGAATATAAAGTATCAAATCTTGTCGTAGCGGGTGGTGTGTCAGCAAACTCCGGTTTAAGAAAAAAACTAACTGAAGAATGTCAAAAAGAAAACATTCACATATCTTTCCCTGAACTAAAATATTGTACAGATAACGCTACCATGATCGCCGCTGCTGCCTACTTTGCCTATCAAAAAAATATCTTTGCTGATCTAACATTAAATGCTATGGCAACAGACACCATATATAAAGAGTGGAAATAAGGATTATAGAAATATAATCTTTTTTTATTTCTAAGGACAATCTCTATTACAATAAAAAATAATTTCACATAAAATAAAGTGATTATGAATAGAGGTGAAAAACATGGAATTCATAAATCAAAATACCGAACTAGTAATAACCCTACTTACTATGACATTAACATGGATACTTGGTTTTATTTCTAAAAGATGTCCTTATGTAAATAACAATTTAATAATAATACAAAACATAGTAATTGGACTATCAGTATCAATATTCTATTTTATAATAACCAAAGACTTCAATTTAGCCATAACCTTAAGTGGATTATTCGCCGAAACAGGATATAATCTTATTCATAATATAGAAAAATTAATAAAGGAGGGAAATAATGGTAAACATAGTAAAGAAGATAGTACCAGAGAGTAGATATTATCTAAAATGCCCTTATGAAATGACACCAACTAGAATAGTAGTTCATAATACCGCTAACGATGCTCCTGCTCGAAATGAAATAAGTTATATGACAAATAATGACTATGAAACATCATTTCATTATGCTGTAGATGATAAAGAAATAGTTCAAGGCTTGCCTGAAAATAGAAATGGTTGGCACGCAGGTAAGTAACATTGCCTGAACACACTTTTTCCATTAATCAGTGGGGTACACATTTTTGTGTGCTAACGGGGAAACCTAAGTCTTTAAGATATGGCAATCCCGTGGGAAGCCTATTGACATATATTTACTATTTTTATATAATCTTTATGGGTGATGGTGATGAAAGAAATATGGAAACCTATAAAAGATTATGAAGGACTATACGAAATATCTAACTTTGGAAATGTAAAAATACTTGCTAGAAATTACACCAGATATAATTATTTGACAAAAAGATATAATATTATAAAAGTAAAAGAAAAAATAACACAAGGAACAATAAATGGAGGCTACAGGAGAATATGTTTAACAAAAAACAAGGTAGAAAAAAACAAACATATTCACAAACTTGTGGCTGAAGCGTTTATACCCAATCCAAATAATTATTCATACGTAAATCACATAGATGGAAATAAACAAAATAATTATATTGATAATTTGGAATGGTGTACTCTTTATCAAAATAATACTCATGCTTATAAGACTGGTTTGAGAAAATCAACCGATATTACACCGATTCTACAATATGATTTAGAAGGCAACTTTATAAGAGAATATAAGAGTATTAATGAAGCAAGTAAAGAAACAAATTTAGATATAAGACATATTTCAAGAAATATAAATGGTATAGGAAAACAAATTGGTGGATATAAATTTGTCAAAAAGGAACCTGTATCGACTAGAAGCCCAATCGCTTCGTAGGGTTATTATTGATACATAACTCGAAACGGGTGTGCATTTTAAAATGTAAGAGATAGTCAGTACTAATGGAAACATTAGATTATATGGATGGAAATGGTAAAGGAAATAGAGAAGGAATAGCCATTGAAATATGTTATTCATTATCAGGAGGAGAACGCTTTATTAAAGCTGAACAGAACGCAGTTGACCTAATCGTAGACATATTAAATAGATATAATTGGGATATCGATAAAGTAACAAAACACCAGGATTACACTAATAAATATTGTCCTCATAGAACACTAGATATGGGGTGGGATAGATTTCTAAATATGATAAATGAAAAACTATCAGAAACTAGAGCCAGACCTTTCATAGTAGGAACAAAGATATATAACACTGAAGATATCTACCTAACTGAAACAGCAGGTTATGGCGGAGGGCAAATGTTACTAACTAAAAATACTGAGTCAATAGTAAAAAAATACCACTATAATAAAGGATTATATATGGCATTAGGAACAGAAAATACATATTATGATGCAGCATGGACTAATAATTATAGTAAGTTTACAACTACTAAACCACCAGTAGAAGAACTAAAAGAAGATAATAAAGAGACAACTAAAGAATCAGAAAAAGAAGATGAAAATAGAGAAAGAAATGACAATAAAGATAATAAAGATAATAAAGATAAAAATAATAATGACTTAAATAAAGAATTAGAGAGACAAAATCCATTGTTATGGTTTATAGATAAAATAATAAAATTACTAGTAAAAATATTTAAAAGAAGGAAAAAATAAATCCTTCTTTTTTAGAGTTCACACTTCGTTGTTCACTGCTATAGAAAGCCTAATGTCTTTCTATAGAAAATCAGAGCCTATTAATAGTCTCTGATTTTTGAGTATATATTATTATCATAAAATCTACAAATAACCGAACAAAAAAGTCACAAATAACCGAATTGTGATTAAAACATTTAATTAAAAAGAAAATCACCTAACTTAAGACATTAAGTCAGGTGAAACCAAATTATTGGCAACACTCAATTGTGACTATTGAATGTTTCCTATTTTTATTTTATGTAAGTTTTCTTGCTTACATACTAATAATAGCATAAATACATACTTTTGTCAATCAAAGTAAAAAATTAAAAAACTACCATAAATATTAAGGTGTTTGCTTGTTTTTAAGATATAAAAAATGTTATAATTGTATTAGGAAATACTAACTGTTTGAGTACTTGCCAACTTTCTAATGAAAGGAGGCTTGATATTATGAAGAAAAAAGATTTATTAATCACTTTTCTAATATTAATTATCATTTTATTAATAGTCTCTTTATTGACACTAATAATAAAGAAATAGTACTCAATCTATAAAGATTAAGTACTTAAACCATATAATATAGGTAAGTACTCAACGTTGCAAGTTAAGTATTTCCTATTTTTATTTTATGCAAGTCTCCTTGCTTACATACTAATAATAGCATAAATACTTTCTTTTGTCAAACAACTATTTAGTAATTATTTATGTCGATTATTATCATTAGATTGCAAATTATCAATAGTATTTTTTAGAAAATTAATAAACTGTTCACTAGAACAAGGCCCATGTTTAGAAAAATACATAAAGAATAAATCAAATGCATCAATTTCCATTATCTTAGCATAATAAGTTATAATTTTAAAATCATTAGTAAGCCAGTTTTCAAAAGTGTTACATACTTTAAGACATCTAAACATCATTCTAACATCTTCGTATCTTGTATCAACATCATACATTGTAGCATATTTCATATACATATTTTTACAAACATCAGTCTTATCAACAATATATTTTAAAAAATCAACAAATTTCTCGTTATCAGGAGTACCGACTCCTTTAGAACAACAATGTATAAATATTTCACAAACATCCATACCAATCATTTTAGCATAATTATCAATTTCTCCAAAATAATAAATAATCCAATCTCTAAAATTATACTTAATGTTAAGAAGATTGTATAATCTTTTTGCATCAACATATTTAGTATAAAATCCATATTTTATAGCATATTGTTCATATAATTGTTTATTTAAATCAATATGTCTATAATGAGTATTTTGTGTGTTAGACTGTTTATTATTTCCTCTTTTATTACCAGGCTCACTATAATGCTTAATAATATAACTATATGCTTCATTAATTTCTTGCATCTTACTAGTGGCATCATTATTAGAATAAATATCTGGATGGTATTGTTTAGCCATCTTACGATACTTACTTTTAATTTCTTCTAAAGAATTATCATAGTTAACTCCTAATATTTTAAAGGCCTCACTAATAGTCATAATATCTCCTCTTTCGTGAAAGATATTCTAACATATGACCATATACTTGTCAAGAAATTTAAAGTATATATCCCTAACTACTCTATAATAAATACGGCTGGTATCCTATTTAAAGACAATAAAAAAATATTGGCTTTAAATAGCACTTTAAGACCCAAGACTTAAAGTGACAAAAAATAACAAAATAAGCATCTTACCCTTTATAATATCCCTAAAATATGATACAATGAAATAGAGAAAAGTGAGGTAACAAGATGCAAATACAAGAATTAAATAAAGAACAACAAAAAGCCGTTAATCATATAGATGGACCAATGCTTGTTTTAGCAGGAGCAGGTTCAGGAAAAACCAAAGTATTAACAAATAGAATAGCAAATCTAATCGAAAATGGTATAAGTCCATATAACATATTAGCTATAACATTTACTAATAAAGCCGCTAAAGAAATGAAAGATAGAGTAGTAAGATTAATAGGAAAAGAAGCCTATAATATTCAAATATCAACATTCCATTCCTTAGGCCTAAAAATATTAAAAGAAAACTATAGTATGTTAGGCTATGAAAAAAACTTTACTATTATAGATAGTGATGATGTCCTAACAATCATAAAGAAAATACTAAAAGATAAAAATATGTCTAAAGATAGATATAACCCAAGAGAAATAAAAAATAAAATAAGTTCTGCTAAAAATGAAATGATGAGTATAGATTCATTTGCCAAAGTAGAGTTTGATCACAAAGTAGTCGAAGTCTATAAAGAATATCAACAAAAACTAAAAAATGGTAATTCCGTAGATTTTGATGACTTACTAATACTACCAATAAAACTATTCAGAAACTATCCTCGTGTATTAGAAGAATATCAAGATAGATATAAATACATCCTAATAGATGAATATCAGGATACCAATGAAGCCCAATATACCTTTAGTAAATTACTATCAGCAAAGTATCGAAATATCTTCGTAGTAGGAGACAATGATCAAGCAATATATGCCTTTAGAGGAGCCAACTACAAGAATATCCTAAACTTCGAAAAAGATTATCCTGAGGCCAAAACAATCCTACTTGAAGAAAACTATCGTTCAACCAAAACCATATTAAATGCCGCTAATAGCGTAATCAAAAATAATCATGAAAGAAAAGATAAAAACCTATGGAGTAATAATGCAACTGGTAATAAAATAAAATATAAAGAAGTAGCAAACGAAAAAGAAGAAGCATCATTCGTAGGAACTGAAATAAAAAGACTATTAAGTGAAGGCATAAACGAAGAAGATATAGCGGTATTATATCGTACTAATGCCCAGTCTCGTGTTATTGAAGAAGAAATGCTAAAGAAAAATATTAAATATAGAGTCGTAGGAAGTTTCTACTTCTATAATAGAAAAGAAATAAAAGACCTATTATGTTACTTAAGACTAATAAATAATCATAAAGATGATGTAAGCCTGCTTAGAGTAATAAATACCCCAAGAAGAGGAATCGGAGATAAAACAATTGAGACTCTAACTGAAGAAGCAACAACTAGAGAATTATCTCTATATGAAACAATAAGTAAAGGAAAAGAACTAGAGTTCAAAAACCTAATCGAAGACCTAACCAAAGTTAGTGAATCATTATCACTAACTGAATTAATAGATGAAATTTTAGAAAAAACCGGTATCAAAAAAGAACTATCAACATCCAAATTACTCGAAGATGAAATAAGACTAGAGAACCTAAATGAGTTCAAAGGTGTAACCAAAAGTTATGAAGAAGAATATGGAACAGCTTCCCTTGAAGACTTCTTAAACGAAATCTCATTAGTAAGTGACATGTCCGAACATCAAGATAGTTCAAATAGAGTAAGCCTAATGACAGTCCATTCCGTTAAAGGACTAGAGTTTGATTATGTCTTCATTGTCGGTATGGAAGAAGGAATATTCCCTCACTATAATGCTATTAATGATGGAAGTAATTCCGCTATTGAAGAAGAAAGAAGACTATGTTATGTCGCTATAACAAGAGCCAAAAAAGAATTATATATAACATCAGCAGATACCAGAATGTTATTTGGTAATCCAATGAGAAATCAACCTAGTAGATTTATTGATGAAATAGATAAAGAATATATCGATAAAGAAAGACCAAAAAAACTAGAAAAAATAATAACTCAAGTAAGAAAGGCTGTCGACAAAAATGCCACTTACGAAGTAGGAGAACATATCTCTCATACCGAGTTTGGTGAAGGAATAGTAATAAGTGTTGATAAATCCATCATAACCGTAGCCTTTCCACATCCATTTGGTATAAGAAAACTAATGAAAGGCCATCCAAACATAACCAAATTATAAAAAAGAAAAGAGGAGTAGTTATGAAAAAAACACTACTAGGTTTTACCATAGTATTACTATTAATGATATCAGAAATACTAATACTAAATAACGATATAGCATCACTAAAAGCATCAAATAAGATATTACAAGAGGAACTAAAAGATAAGAAAAATATAAGTACTTTAAAAGAAGAAAAAGAAGACTTAAATACCTCAGTATCCAATTTACTCGCAGTCTCTACCTTCAGTGATGAAGATATAGAAGAAATAATGACTAGTGAAAAAACAATCTCAAAAGATCTTGAAGACAATATAACATCACTAGAAAATACCATCATAGATTTAGAAGATAAACTATCAAGTCTTCAAAAAGAATACTATAAGCTAGTCAAAGAAAATGCTGAAAAAAACAGTTTCTATATTTCAAATGTACCCTTTATCAATCAGTATCCCAACTATCCAACCGGTTGTGAATCAGTAGCCTTAACCATTCTTCTAAATTACTATGGAGTAGCAGTAACACCAGATGATATCATAAATAAATTACCAAAAGGAAGCGTTCCTATAACCAAAGATGGTAAACTATATGGAGGCAATCCTGAGGTAGAGTTTATAGGTAACCCATATAGTTTAAATGCTTACGGAGTATATGAAAAACCAATTGCTAATGTTGCTAACCAATATAAAAGTGGTATCAAAATAGCAACAGGAACCAGTTTTGAAAAAATACTAGAAGTAGTAAAAGCAGGCAAACCAGTTATGGTATGGACCTCCATGTCACTAGCAGTCCCATATATATCACAGTCTTGGATATATGAACCAACAGGAGAAACAATTTACTGGAAGGCCAATGAGCATGCTGTAGTAATAATAGGCTATACCGAAGATAAAGTTATAATATCAGACCCAATAAATGGTAAAGCCAAATACCAATCAAAAAGTATCTTCAAAGAAAGATATAACTATTATGGAAAGAAGGCGTTATATTACTAATGAGAAATAAAAAAGTAAACAAAATATTACCATCTATCATCATAATTATAACCCTAATAATATTTAGCCTTCTAGTATATACCATATATCAAAAAATAAATTTAAGTAACAAAAATAAAGAACTAAATAACTATCTAAAAGAACATCAAGAATTAATTGAAGAGATAGAAGATCTAAAAAACATTAAAGAAAATTATGAATTAATCAAAGAAAATAATCAAAATCTAGAAAAACAAAAACAAGACTTAGAAGATAAAATAACTACTCTAAATACAAAAATAAATAAAGTAAAGAAAGATATAGATAAATTAAAATAGTATCTATTTCTTTTTTTATAACATATAATACAGTAGGAGGTATCTATGGATTATAGTATTTTAGTAAATAAAGATAATCCCCTACCAAGAGCATATATACCAAATACATTAGAAAATGTTCATAGTGAATATAAAGAAAACATATTACTAGACAATAAAGCCCTAGAAGCATTTCAAGAATTAAAAAGAGAAGCCTTAAGATATGGATATCATATTGATATAGTAAGTGGCTATCGAGATTATGATTATCAAGAAAAAATATATAATAAATTACTAGAAGAAAAAGGATTTACCTATGCCATAACAAGAATAGCATCTCCTGGTAAGAGTGAACATCAAACAGGATTAGCTTTAGATTTTTGTATATATAAAGATGGAAAATGTTATATAGAACATGATGTTGAAGATAAAATAGAAACTAAATGGATACATCAAAATAGTCATAGATATGGTTTTATCATAAGATATCCCGAAGGAAAAGAAGATATAACCAAGTATAGTTATGAACCATGGCATTTAAGATATGTAGGAAATATAGCTAGTAATATCTATAACAATAACCTAACACTAGAAGAATATAAAGATAAAGAATCTATTAAATAGATTCTTTTTCAGCATCGTCTCACACTATGTTGTTCGCCGTTTTCTAATGCCTAAGGTCATTAGAAAAAAGTTTTGAGCTTGTCATCTCAAAACTAAAATTATTTTTCATTATCATCTTCAACAAAAAGTTCACTGATATTAATATCAAGAACTAAAGCAATTCTCCATAGAGTTCCAAGCGAAAAAGTCTGGTGATTTTTGCTTTCAATATTAGAAATAAATTGTGTAGAATATGCTATTTTTTGTGCCAATTGTTCTTGAGTTAAGCCTTTTAATTTTCTTTGTTTTTTAATATTTTTACTAACAACTTCATAAATATAATTCTCATTATTTCTATCAAACAATTTTAATCACCATCCATTCAAAACTAACTTCAATATTATTTTCTCATTTTTTTATCAAAAAATACTTACACTATTCGAGTAAGTATGATATAATTAAGTAAAGATAAATTATTTTTATCTTTACTTTAAAATATGCTAGTACAGGTATTTTATGAATTGGAAAAGGAGGTAATATATATTTATTAATCATATTAAGGTTTTAGATATTAATATTTTTTGTGGGTTTAGGTAGAAAACAAATAGATAATAATATAGATTTTTATAGAAAAAATTATAATAAATAGTTAAATCTTTTTGTTAATTTTTTCTGCATTATTATAAATATCATAAATAAGTAAAATTTATATTATAAGTAGGGAGATGAAGTACAATGGAAAAAAAATTAAAATATTGCCCAAATTGTGGTAATAAATTGAAAAATGATGAAGAGGTTTGTTTAAATTGTGGGAAAGAGATAAAAGTCGTAAATAAAAAAAGCAATAAAAATATTTATATAATCATAGCTATAATAGTAGCAATTATAGTTATAGGCTTTGGTATATATAAAATTATCGGTTATATTCTTCTTAACAAAACACTTAATAATGCAAATGAAATAATAAATAATGTTAGCAATACAACTGATAGCAATGATAAGAAATATACATCAAAAAATGAATATGGTTTTAATGAAACATTTGAATTTGATGGATTAGAAATAACTATAGGAAGTGAATATGAATTTACTACAGTTAATAATAGATATTCAGAATATAATAATCAAGTAACTATTAAACTTCCAATAACAGTAAAAAATATATCTCAAGAAACAACAGGATTAAATATGTTTTATTATGATGTATATGGTTCGCAGGGGACAGAAGTAAAAAGTTTAAATTCTTATTTTGATGAAAATATAGACGATGCTGGAGATTTAAGAAGTGGTGCATCATATACAAAATATATATATTTCTTATATGATGGTAATGGAAAGTATGACATAGAATTTGATAATTGGTCAGAACATAAAGTAGTAGAATTTAATATAACAAAATAAAATAATATTAAGCGATATATGAAAATATATTGCTTTTTTTAATTTTGTTATAAGTTACAATATAAGAATTTAATAATATAAATATATTTTATAAATTATATTGACATCTTTTAGTAATAGTGATATTATTTAAATATATGAATATATATTCATATATAATAAGGAGGAATAATATGATAGATAATGTAGATATAAATAAAATACAAAAAGAATTACTTGAAGAAGATACAATTATTGATATAGCAGAACTATTCAAAGTATTTGCAGATTCAACAAGAGTAAAAATAATAAATGTCTTATTAGAAAATAAATTATGTGTTAGCGATATAGCAACACTAGTTGGAGGAACACAGTCCGCTATTTCACATCAACTAAGAATACTAAAATCAGCAAAATTAGTGAAATATACCAAAATAGGAAAAACAGTCTACTACGAACTAAGTGATGACCATGTGAAAAAACTATTTAATATTGGAAAGGAACATATAAATGAAATATAAATATAATATCAAAAATCTAGACTGTGCTAATTGTGCTAAAACCATTGAAAATAAATTAAATGAAGATAAAAATATCAAAAAAGCAATCGTTAATTTTAATTCATCAACAGTAACTGTGGAGACAGACTTAAAAGATGCTTTTACTTATATAAAAAAAATAGTAAGTGAAATAGAACCAGATGCTATTTTAAGTGAAGATAAAATAAAAGAAAATAAAAATATAGATATCTATAGAATAGTACTAGGAGGATTAATAGGACTAATTGGAATAGTACTAAAATTACCAAACTATTTAAGTACTATCTTAATAGTAGTAGCCTACATAATCCTAATATATAAAACACTATTAACCGCTATTAAACAATTAAGAAAGAAAGTAATAAATGAAAACTTCCTAGTAACAATATCTGCTCTCGGTGCTTTTGCGCTAGGAGATTCCCATGAAGGATTAATGGTCCTATTCTTATATGATTTAGGAAAAGTATTAGAAAGCATGGCTGTAAATAAAAGTCGTAACTCAGTAGCCGAACTTATGGACATCAAAAAAGAAACATCAAATCTAAAAGAAAAAAATAAAATAATAGTAGTTCCAACAACCGAAATAAAAGTCGGAGATATAATCGTAGTCAAAGAAGGAGAAAGAGTACCACTAGATGGAACCATAGTAAAAGGTTCTTCCATGTTAGATACAAGTGCTCTAACCGGAGAATCACTTCCAATATCAGTAAAAGTTGATGATAATATCCTATCGGGAAGTATAAATAAAGGAGGCTTACTAGAAGTAAAAGTAACATCAATCTATAAAGATTCAACAGTAAATAAAATATTAGAATTAGTAGAAACTGCTACCGAAAGAAAAACCAAAACCGAAAAAGTAGTATCCAAATACTCATCTAAATATACATTAGGAGTAATTATAATCGCCATTCTAACAGCAGTCTTATTACCACTATTTACAAATCTAACATATAGTGAAAGTATCTATAAAGGATTAACAATACTAGTAATATCTTGTCCATGTGCTATAGCCATATCAATACCATTATCATATTTTTCAGGTATTGGAGCATCATCTAGAGAAGGAATACTAGTAAAAGGAAGTAATTACCTAGATAGTATCAAAAATATCAAAGAAATAGCTTTTGATAAAACAGGAACTATCACAACAGGAGAGTTCTATATATCAAAAATAAATATCCATAACAAAGAATATACTGAAGATAAAATAATGGAAATTTTTGCTAAAGGAGAATCACTTTCAAACCATCCAATTGCCAAATCAGTATTAAAAAAATATAATAAAGAAGTATCACATAATGATATCAAAGATTTCAAAGAAGTATCAGGAAAAGGAATAGAATTTACTTATAAAAAAGATAAAGTAAAAATAGGAAACCCTAAATACTGTGGTATCAAAGAAGAAAGTAGTAATATATATCTAACAATAAATAATAGTCTAGTTGCAGATATTGAAATAAAAGATGAAATAAAAAGTACTGCTAAAGAAACAATAAAAAAATTAAAAGATATGAATATAACAGTTCATATGTTTACTGGAGATACCAAAGAAAAAGCCGAAGAAATATCAAAAGAACTAAATATCGAAGATGTAAACTATAGTATGTTACCAAATGATAAATATAACTATTTAGAAAAAATAATCACAAACAAAAAAGAAGGAACCATCGTAGCCTTTGTTGGAGATGGTATCAATGATGCACCAGTTCTAAAACTAGCAGATCTAGGTATTTCTATGGGTCATCTAGGAACAGACTCTGCTATCGAAGCATCTGACATCGTAATAATGAATGATAACCTAGATAAAATAATAACTGCTATAAACATATCTAAGAAAACAGGAAAGATAATAAATCAAAATCTAATCTTTGCTATAGGCATAAAACTATTAGTACTAATCTTAACTCTACTAGGAGTATCAACAATGCTAGAGGCTGTCTTTGCTGATGTAGGAGTAACAGTATTATGTATTCTAAATACTCTAAGATTATTAAAGAATAATAAATAACTATTTGACATCAAAAATGAGTAAAACCATATATCATAAGGAATTACTCATTTTTTAATTGTTGTGATTTCATTAAAATAACTAGTTGTAATAAATAAAAAAATAATATATAATTATATTATAAATAGGAGGCCATATGAATATAGTAATAGCCATAATTTTTATATCGGTAATAGGAACACTTTTACATTTCATGTATGAATGGTCAGGACATAATAAAGTAGTATCCCTTTTTGCCGCAGTTAATGAAAGTACTTGGGAACATATCAAAATAGCCTTAACACCAACCTTTATATGGACATTATATGATGGAGCAGTATATGGCCTTAATCCCAATTACTTTGAAGCCAAAGCCTTAAGTATATTAGTAATAATAGTACTAATACCATTACTATTTTATGCCTATCAATTAATAACCAAAAAAGCCATATTACCAATAGATATCACAATATTCTATTTAACTATTATTATAAGTAATCTAGTATTTAATTATGTAATAAATATGGAAGCATTACATTTCTTCTATACATACATATCAGTAATAGTATTATTTATAATATTTGGTTCCTATATGGTATTAACATTATTACCAATAAAAAACTTCTTATTCAAAGATCCGATAACCAAAAGATATGGAATAAGAGGACATTATCACCATGAACACAAAGAACATAAAGAAAAATAATCAAAATATGTTTTAATAACATATTTTTTTTGGTATAATAATAATGGAAAGTTAGAAGTGAAAAAATGAGAAATATATATGATTTAACAATAAAAGAATTAGAAGACTATTTCATATCAATAAATGAAAAAAAATTTAGAGCAGTTCAAGTATATGAAGCCCTATATAAAAGGAGAATAAAATCATTTGATGATATGACCAATATAAGTAAAGAAGTAAGAGAAAAACTAAAGCAAGATTTCTCTTTCTATAAAATAAAAATGTTAATAAAACAACAAGGCAAGAATGTCAATAAATATCTATTTGAATTAGAAGATGGAAACAAGATAGAATCCGTATTAATGTTTCACGATTACGGAACAAGTATCTGCGTATCATCTCAAGTAGGTTGTAATATGACGTGTGCTTTTTGTGAAAGCGGAAGATTAAAAAAAGTAAGAAATCTATTAGCTTATGAAATAGTACAGCAAATACTTCAAATAGAAGAAGACATAAATAAAAGAATAACTCATGTAGTATTAATGGGAATAGGAGAACCTTTTGATAACTATGATAATGTTTTAAGATTTGTAAAAATAATAAACTGTGGTAAAGGAATCGATATTGGTTCAAGACATATAACCATATCAACATGTGGAGTAATCCCTGGTATAAAGAAGTTTATGAATGAAGAAGGCCAAGTAAATCTAGCCATAAGCTTACATGCTCCTAATGACACCCTTAGAAGTAGAATAATGCCTATCAATAAAGCATATCCTTTAAATGAATTAATGGAAACAATAAAAGAATATATAAATAAGACAAATCGTAGAGTAACCTTTGAATATATAATGCTTGATAATGTAAATGATAGCGAAGAAAATGCTAAAGAATTAGCCTTATTATTAAAAGGAATAAATTGCTATGTTAACCTAATACCATATAATGAAACAGAAAATATTGAATTTAAACGAACAAAAGAGTGGAAAATTATGAAGTTTTATGATATACTAAAGAAAAATAAGATAAATGTAACGATAAGAAAAGAATTTGGAGGTTCAGTTGATGCCGCATGTGGTCAACTAAGAGCCAATAATTAAGAGGAAGTGAAATAATGCAAACATTTTATATGACAGATGCCGGAAAAGTAAGAACACATAATGAAGATAGTGTAATAATAGTTGGCAATAAAAATAATGAATTCATTCTCGCAGTAGCAGATGGAATGGGTGGACATAAAGCTGGAGAAATAGCTTCAAATATAGCAATAGAACATATTGTTCAAAGTTTCGAAAGTATGGAAACAATAGGAAAAAAAGAAGAAGGAATAGATTGGTTAAGAAAAATAGTAAAAGAAATAAATGAAAAAATATTTGAATATACCTCTATTCATCCAGAAAGTAAAGGAATGGGAACAACTCTAGTAATAGCCATCAAAACAGATGACTATATCCTTTATGGAAATATAGGAGATTCATCAGGATATGTAATAAAAAATGAAAAATTACATAAAGTAACCAAAGATCATACCCTAGTAAATTTATTAGTCTCAACCGGAGAACTAACTCCTGAACAAGCCAAGTTTCATCCAAGAAAGAACTTGCTTACAAGAGCACTAGGAGCTAATGATCCAATCGAAATAGATATCTTCGATATCGATAATACCATAAACGGTTTATTCCTATGTAGTGATGGATTAACTAATATGGTAACAGATGAACAAATAGAAAAAGTGTTAAATAGTAAATCTTCAATCGAAGAACAAGTAGAAAAATTAATAAAAAAGAGTAATATAAGAGGCGGAACAGATAACATATCAATAGCTTATCTGAAGAAGGAAAGTGGTGATAAGTAATGCTAACTAAAGGTCAAAAAATAAATGATCGTTATGAAATAATAAAAACCATCGGTGAAGGAGGAATGGCTAATGTCTATCTAGCAGAAGATACCATTCTTGAAAGAAAAGTAGCTATAAAAGTTTTAAGAGGTGATCTTTCAAACGATGAAAAATTTATTCGTCGTTTCAAAAGAGAAGCCTTATCAGTATCAAACCTATCACATCCAAATATCGTTGAAGTATATGATGTTGGAGAAGAAGATGGAAACTATTATATTGTAATGGAATATATCGAAGGAAAGACATTAAAACAATTACTTCAAAAAAGAGGAGCCTTAACCCTAACAGAAGTAATAGATATAATGAGTCAGTTAACAGATGGTTTAGCTCACGCTCATGAAGCTTATATAATTCATAGAGATATAAAACCACAAAATATAATGATTGAAGATAATGGCCGTATCAAAATAACCGACTTCGGAATAGCAATGGCTTTAAATTCAACCCAATTAACTCAAACAAACTCAGTAATGGGTTCAGTCCACTATCTACCACCAGAGCAGGCTAACGGTAAGGGATCAACAGTAAAAAGTGATATATATTCATTAGGAATATTAATGTATGAGTTATTAACCGGTTCCGTACCATTCAAAGGAGACACTGCTGTTGAAATAGCCTTAAAACACATGAAAGAAAAAATTCCTAGTGTTAGAAAGCAAAACCCAACAATACCACAATCAGTAGAAAATATAATTCTAAAAGCAACTGCTAAAAACCCAAAAAATAGATATGACTCTGTAAGAGAAATGTATAATGATTTACAAACTGCTTTAGAAAGAGATAACGAAAAAAGATTAGTATATGAATATCCTGAAAATGATTTAGAGGAAACCAAAGTAATAGCTCCTATACCAAAAGAGCCAAAGAAGCCCGTCGTAGATAAACCTCTTGATAAAGAAGAAACTACTGAAACAGATGATTCAATACTAAAAGAAAAAGACGAAAAAAATAAACTACCAATTATATTGGCAGGTATATTATTAGCCTTTCTAATAGTATTAGCAGTAGTATATCTACTAATAAGTAATCATGATGTTAAAGAAGTAAAAGTACCAGATGTAACAGGTCTTACCTTAGAAGAAGCCATAAAGAAAGTAGAAAAACAAGGTTTAAAATATACTACAAAAGATGAAGAAAATGCTGATATTGAAGAAGGAAAGGTAATAAGAACAGAACCAAAAGCTGGTTCCACAAAAACCAAAGGAAGTACTATCACAATAGTAGAATCTTCTGGTAAAGAATACCTATTACTAGAAGACTATACTGGTAAAAATTATTATGAAATAAAAGCAAAACTAGAATTAAAAGGTATCAAAGTAGAAATGAAAACCAAAGAAGTAGAAAATACATCTGATTATAAAGACAAAGAAGAGCAAATAATAGATCAAGAACCAAAACTTGATAAAGAAAAAGAAACAAAATTATATGCTAATGATTCAGTAATACTATACATACCAGAAGTAGATGTATATCCAGATATGGTTAAAGAAAAATGGACTTTATCAAAGGTACAAGATTTTGCTAAAGAAAATAATTTAACGTTAGATATAACATATAAAGAAACAACAGATGTAGAAGAAAACATCGTATTATCACAAGGCAGAGATCCTGGAGATCCAATTTATAATGGTTATACTTTAAAAATAACTATATCAAAGAAACCAGAAGATAAAACAGAACCAACAGATTCATTAATGCCAAAAGATGATAAAAAAGATAAAAAAACAGAATAGGAATAAAATATGGAAGGTATAATAATCAAAAACGAAAGTAATAATTATACAGTAAGAACAAATAAGGGGATAAATATCTGTAAGCCAAGAGGAAAGTTTAGACTAGATAAAATAACTCCTCTAGTAGGAGATAAAGTAATAATAGATGATATAAATAATTACTTACTAGAAATAAAACCTAGAAAAAACTCCCTAATAAGACCTCAAATAGCTAATGTTGATATAGCATTAATTGTAACATCAGTAAAAGAGCCTAACTTTGATAGTAACTTGTTAGATAAACTACTAACAATAATATCTTATAATAATATAGAACCAATAATATGCTTAACAAAGACAGACTTACTAAATGAAGAGGAAGAAAAGAATATTAAAGAGATATTTAACTACTATCAAAGTATTGGTTACATAGTAGTAACAAATAATGATATCAAAGAAATAAAAAAACTAATTACAGGTAAAATAGTAGTCTTTGCTGGTCAATCAGGAGCAGGAAAATCATCTCTATTAAATAAACTGGATAAAAATCTAAATCTAGAAACAAATGAAATATCTAAGGCTCTAGGCCGTGGAAAACATACAACAAGATGTACAACTTTATATGATATCGATTCATCTTTAGTCGCAGACACCCCTGGTTTCTCATCAGTAGATTTCCGTGGAATGACTAAAATAGATATCCGTGATAATATGAAAGATATGTTTGATAACTTACATAATTGTAAGTATAAAGATTGTATGCATATCAAAGAAGATGACTGTGAAGTAAAGAGACTAGTAGAACAAAATAAAATATTATTATCTAGATATAACAATTATAAATCATTTATAGGAGGTCAAAAATGAAAATATCAGTATCGATACTAAATGCCAAAGATAAAAAAGAAACAATAAAAATATTAAATAACACTGATATATCATATTTTCATATCGATGTAATGGATGGTAATTTTGTTAAACAAATATCTTTACCAGTAGAAGAAACATTAGAACTATCTAAAGTATCAGAAAAAAAACTAGATATTCACCTAATGCATAGTAGACCTCTATCATATATCGAACAAATAAAAGACTTAAAAAATATTGAATATATAACAATTCATTTAGAAATAGAAGAGAATATTCAAAATATATTAAACAAAATAAAAGAATATGGTTTTAAAAGAGGAATATCTATTAAGCCAAATACTGACATAAATAAGTTAATACCATATTTAGATAATATCGATTTAATATTAATAATGACTGTCGAACCAGGTCAAGGTGGCCAACCATTCCTAGAAAACAGTCCAAATAGAATAAAAGAAATAAAGAACTTAATAAAAGATAAAAATATTTTACTAGAAGTAGATGGTGGTATCAATGATAAAACCATAAACTTAGTAAATACTGCTGACATAGCAGTAGTAGGTTCATACATAACTACTAGTGATAACATGATAGAAAAAGTAAAAACACTAGTATAAATATAGCTCCTCTCTTTATAATAAATAAAGAAAGGAGCTTTTAATATGAATAATGAAAATAAAAAGGAACCAAGTAAAGAAATAATTGAGGAAGAATATCGACTAGGTAAAGAATACTATAACAAACTATTAAAAGAAATGCCAAAAGATAAAGAAAAGTATGACTAGAAAATAGTCATATTTTTTATAAACACTGGTAATTATAATTACAATATGATATAATAAAATAAAAGAAAGTAAGGAGATGAACAAAAGCAAATGAAAGAAGATAAAAGTAAAAATGTTATAATCATAATGCTAACAATAATTATAATTTTATTATTAATAATTCTTACATTAGTATTAACTGGTAAAGTAAATGTAAATAATAAAAATGACAAATTAGACAATAAAAATGATGTAATAGAAAATAATAATACTGAAGTAAACTGGACTGATAAATTATTATCTTATAATATATCAGAAATAAAATTATCTAGAAAAAGAAATACTCAGTTAGGAGACTCTCAAGATATAGATAAAGAAGTAACTTTATCTAAAGAAGAACTTAAACAAATACTAGATAAAATAAGTACAAATAAATTAGTAAAAACATATAGTCTAGGAAGAGGTGGACCTCAAAGAGACCAATTAAATGTATCATATCAAGTAAATAATCAAAATTATACTTTTCAAATATATTACAGTTCAATAGTATTAGATTCTGCTGATGAAGAAATAAAAAATATTTTTAATAATAATAACTATGAAGAAAGAAATACAGAATATAAAAATCAAGCAGGAGCCTTCTATTACTATTCAATAGAAGAATATAATGAAAGTATATTTGATGAGTATTTTAAATAGAATGACTAGTAACTAGTCTTCTTTTTATTTATCAACAACTTCTGTGGATAAATAAAAAAATGGATATAAATCCATTTCATTAAGCATCTTTCTTATTATTCTTCTTCATAGTTCTAGCTTCTCTAACACTAGTCTTAATTTTGTTACCATCTTTGTCAGTAACAGTAGTAAAGTTAACTTTTTGAGTACCTTTAGTTATTTTTAAACAGTTAGGTCTATTATTTACAGATCTAGTTTTTTTAGTTGTTACTTTCTTCATCGTATTCCCTCCTCATCAGTTCGTAATTAACTTTACCATAAAATTGCCTTTTAGTCAACAATTATTTATTATTTTACTATTTCTTAGTATCATTTTTAATAAATTCTCTTAAAATTTTTGTTATTGCCCTTTTTTCAATTCTTGAAACATAACTTCTCGATATACCCAAATTTTTAGCAATTTCCTTCTGCGTTATTTCATCATTATTATCAAGACCATATCTTTTAGTAAGAACATCCCTCTCCCTAGGAGTGAGAACATTCATATATTCTTTTAATAATTTAATATTATCATTTTTGTATATTTCTTCATTAAAATCAGGATCCTCGGTTTTTAAAACATCAAGTATTGTAACCTCATTTCCTTCTTTATCATAACTAATACCATCATAAATACTAACATTCTTAGAATTCTTTTTATCTGCTCTAAAATGCATAAGAATTTCATTTTCAGCACATTTAGCAATATAAGTAGTAAGTCTTACATTCTTATTAGGAGAAAAACTATCAATACCTTTAATAAGTCCAACAGTTCCTATTCCAATAAGATCATCAACATCATTATAAGTAGATTCAAATTTCTTAACAATATGTGCAACCAGTCTAAGATTATGTTCAATAAGTTTACTTCTAGCCTCCTTATCTCCATTTATCATTCTTTCTATATATTTTTCCTCTTCTTCTTTAGATAAAGGTTCAGGAAAAACATTATTAGAGTAAGCACCACTAAAAAAAGTAAGGTTACCAAATAAAAGATTAAATAAATTAAATAACATCATACCACCTATTAAATAATATAAAAATAAACATTTAATTATACCAAAATATATGATACAATATAAATATATATTAAATAAGAGGTATAACAATGAAGAAAAAAATAAAAACTGAACAAAATATAATAATAATAATGGATGCAATCAAAAAAATAATGACCATATTTCTTGGCCCATTCTTAACAGCATACTTTATAAGTACATCTACTAATAGTATATTAAATATAGCTATATACTATATATTTACATATGCAACAATGGCATTAAGCACTTTAGTAGTAGCAGCCATAGCAGAAAAAAGAAATAGAATTAAAATATTTAGAATAGGAATAATATTAAACTTTATTTATATTTTAATAATAATATTATTAAAAGAAAAAATAATAAATTATTTACCAATCATATCAATACTATATGGTATATCAGCAAGTTGTTATTATTTTCCATATAATTTATTCATTATAAATAAAGTAAAAAATACCGAAAGAACAAACTACATGGTAAAATTATTTATAACCATATCAGTAGTAGGTATTCTATTTCCAATAATTTTCGGTAGTATAATAACTATAACCAATTATATATTAACAGCAGTTATAGTATTATTTATATCACTTATCCAAATAATATTATCTTTTTTCATAACTGATAATCATAATGGAGATTTAGAAGAGTACAATTTAAAAAAAGCTTGGCTAGAACTCAAAAAGAATAAACAAGTAATAAATTGCTTAGCAGGAGAATTCTTTATTGGTATGAATATTTGTAATGGCGCTTTAGAAACAGTAATGGTAATTTTAATATTAAATTCCTTTAAAACAAATATCAATCTAGGAATAATAACCTCCATAGCAACATTATTATCAATATTAGTAGTAAAAATATATGGTTTAATTTATAATAAAAGAGATGATAAAAAAGTAATAATAATATCAAGTATAATACCAGTAATATCTTTAATAATATTTTTAATATTAAAAACAAATACTACAGTAATAATATATAAATTTAGTTATGTAATATTTGCAGAAATACTATCTTTAGTTAGAAAAATTAAAATATTTAATTTATCTAATAGCAAAATAGTAAATAAAAGTAATCAATGTGAATTTAATGCCATAAGAGAAGTAACATTAAATGTTGGAAGAGTTACAGGTTATACTCTCCTCCTACTAGCGGGTTTAACTCAAAGTGCGGTAGTATTAAATATAATTACTATAATTTTAACTTTATCCCTTTTAGTTATGAGCATAAATTTAACTAAAGTAAAGAAAAATAACCATTAACTTTCAATAATAAAAAAAATATAGTATAATATTTATAGCGAGGTGAATTATATATGAATTATTTTTATCCAGATGTTTATCAAAAAAGTATCTATACCATCAATTACGATAAATTAAAAGAAAACGGTATAAAATGTTTACTCTTTGATTTAGATAATACCTGTGTACCATATGTAGATAAAAAACCAACTAAAAAATTAAAAAATCATTTTGATAAACTAAAAGATTCAGGTTTTACAGTAATAATATTTTCTAATTCACCAAGAAATAGACTAGAACCATTTAAAAAATATTTAAATGTTGATTGTTGCCCATCTGCTAGAAAGCCAAGAAAAGCAAAATTCATAAAAGTATTAAAAGAATACAAATTAGACTTATCTGAAGTAGCAATTATTGGAGATCAATTAGTAACAGATATCTATGGTGGTAATAGAGTAGGTATAACAACAGTATTAGTAAATCCAATGTCTGATATTGATATGCCATTTACTAAAATACATCGTTATATAGAAAGAAAAGAAATAAATAAAATGAATAAAAAAGGAATATTTAAAGTAGGAGAATATTATGATTAAGAAGTGTACAGGATGTGGCATTATTCTTCAAACAGAAGATATAAATAAAGAAGGATATACCGAAAATATAGATAATGAACTATGTTTAAGATGCTTTAAATTAAAAAATTATGGTGAATACAAAGCTGTAACATTAAATAATAAAGACTATACTGATATTTTAAATAGTATCCCTAAAGATGCGTTAGTAGTCTATTTAACATCATTATTAAATATTAATTTAGAATATATAAATAAATTTAATAATGTAATATTAGTATTAACCAAAAAAGATTTATTACCAAAATCAGTTCAGGACTATAAATTAATAAATTATATATCTAATATAACTAATAACTATCTAGATATTGAAATAATAAGTTCAATAAAAAATTACAATCTAGATAGCTTATTAAACAAAATAAAAAAATATAATAAAAGTAATAAAGAAATATACTTTGTAGGAATGACTAATTCAGGTAAATCAACTCTAATAAATAAAATAATAAAAAACTATACCGACAAACAACTAGAAGTAACAACTAGTCTATATCCTTCAACAACCCTAAATAAAATAGAAATAAACTTAGATAATTTAAAAATAATAGATACACCGGGCTTATTAAATGAAGGTAGTATTCTAAATAGTCTATCTCTAAAAGAAATAAAAAAAATAACTCCTAAAAAAGAGATAAAACCAAGAAGTTATCAGTTAAAAGGAAAAGGTTCTCTAGTAATTGAAGACTATATCAGATTAGATTATTATACAGATAATAATATTACTATATATATAGCTAATAACTTAAATATAACAAAAATGACTCATAATAATCCAAAATTAAAAGAATGTAAAAAAATAACATTCAATCTAGAAAAAGATAAAGATATCGTAATTGAAGATTTATGTTTCATAAAGTTTACTAAAAAAGGAAAAGTTGATATATATACTAAATATGATATCAATATATATGAAAGAAATAATTTAATATAAAAGGAGTTAGCAGTATGAAGAAAATAAAAGAATATCTTTTAAAAGATAGAACACCCTTCGCTGAAGGTTTATCTTTTAAGAAAATGTTTTTAATCTTTGTCATTTTTAGTTTCTTAGGTTGTCTTTATGAAGATATACTATTTATGACTAAGAATTATATCAATTATGGAATACTAGATTATTCCACTAAAAGAGGGCTATTATATTTAGAATTATCTCCAATATATGGTTGGGGAGCATGTATCATGGTATATATTCTTGCTAGAAAGCCGAGGCAAAAATTAGATTATTTCTTAATAGGTTCTTTAATAGGAGGAGCCTTCGAATATCTAATAAGCTTCTTGCAGGAGACCTTTACCGGAACAACATCATGGGATTATTCAACATATCTATTAAATATAAATGGCAGAACAACTTTACCATATATGTTATTCTGGGGTTTATTATGTTATATACTCATGGTTAAAATATATCCCTTTGTATCAAGTAAAATAGAAAAGATACCATATAATTTAGGAAATCTAATTTATTACATTCTATTAGTAGTAATAACAATAGATATGTTTATATCATTCAGTGCATGTATAAGAATGGGACTAAGACATGAAGGATATAAACCACTGACAGGATATGGTGAGTTTTTAGATAAAGTATATAATGATGAAAGAATGAAGAAAAGTTATACGAATATGGTGGTAAGATGACAACAATAATAAGTTTTTTATTAATAATTTATTCACTATTCTTGTTAGTATATAGTTTCTTTGTAATGACAAGAAATAACAATAGTCCCAAGAAGTCAGATACAGTAACTAATAAATATTGTATTTTAATACCTGCACGTAACGAATCTCAAGTAATAGAGCAACTTCTAATTAGTATTGAAAAGCAAACTAAAAAAATAAATTCCAAAGATGTCTATATAATTGTAGAATCAAAAGAAGATCCTACAGTAGAAATAGTCAAAAAACATAATATGAATATCATCTATCGAAAAGATTTAACTAAAAAAAGAAAAGGCTATGCCTTAGATGATGCTATTAAAGAAATATTATCAAAAAATAAAAAATATGATGCCTATTTTATCTTTGATGCCGATAATATCTTAGATAAAAACTATATCAAAGAAATGATAAATAGTATTGAAGAAGGTTATGATATTGGCATAAGTTATCGTAATACTAAAAATAGTTCTACCTTAGTAGCAGCTTCTTCTGCCTTAACCTTTTCTATGATAAATACAATTGGTAATCAATTAAAAAGTAAATATACCAATAATTTAACCATATCAGGAACAGGATATTATATCAAAGGTTCTTTAGTGGAAGATTGGCAAGGTTTCCCTTTTAATACCTTAACTGAAGATTATGAATTAACTCTATATAGTACTTTGAATAACTTAACTACAACCTATAATGAGAAAGCTATCTTTTATGATGAACAACCAGATAGTTTTAAAGTATCTATGAAACAAAGAACAAGATGGGTAAAAGGTTATTTTGAAGCTCGTAAAATATATATCAAAGAAATTAGAAGAAGTCTAGATTATAAAGATAAAAACTATGGTTCAAAAATAAGTACCGTAATAGGAGTACAACCACTAATATACCTTTTAATAGGAGTTCTTTTACTAATAGTAAGTTCATTAACAATAAATGATATTACAGCATTTATAAAAACTTTAGTAGTAGTCTTATTACTAATCTACTTAGAATTAGCGGGTATAACCTATATAATAATTAAAAGTGAAAAAAATAAATTAAATTTAAATGTATCAAAAACAAAATTAACATTATATAACCCATTATTTTTATTAAGCTATATCTTATGCCTTATGATATCAATATTTAAAAGAAATTTAGGCTGGGACGAAATAAAGCATAACAAAAAATTAGCAGACTAATTCAAAAATTATTCTAGATAAAAAGTGATATTTCTATTTACTTTTTATCTTTTTTATATTATAATTTATTTATAATAAGGAGGGGCCTAATATGAAATATTTTACAAAAGAAGAGTTAGAGGATATAACGAATGAGTTATTACAAGAACCTACTCGTGAGACATTAAAAAATCTTAATAACAAATATAATAAAGAAGAAAAAGTAGAGTTACCTGTTCAGGAGTCAGTATTTAATCCACCTAAAGAAAGTGTAGCAAATAGCATGCCTAGTTTTGAAGTTCCTACATTTAATTCAGGAGCATTCGATATGCCAAAAGAGGAGCCAGTAAATACAGAAAGTATTCCTGTAAGTACTCCAAGTTTTGAAGTACCAGCATTTAATGCTCCAAGTAGTCCTGCTGTAGAAGAAACACCTCAAATGTCAACACCAGAACCAGTAGAAGTATCAAGTCAAAAAGGACAAGTACCAAATAATTTAAATATTCCTAACATGAATCAAACTGAGGCTATGCCCAATTTACAAACAAATAACTTTGAAGTACCAACACCAGTTCTAGAACCAACTAATTATCAACTAGTGGGAGAACAAATTCCTAAATTAGATAATCAAGTAGTAAATAATCAAAGTAATGAACCAGTAAACTTCAGTGGTAATTTGTATCAACAACCTACGCCAGAACCAACCAATCTAATGGATACAACAGATAATTTCAAAATAGATATAAATAGTACTCCAAACATGAATTCGGGAGTTAATACTAATTTAAATAGTAATCCATTCTTTGGTAATCCAGTAAATGAGTCTAATCAAGTAAATAATCCCATCCGAGTAGGAGGACAAACAACAACTGGACCATCAATGTTTGGACAAATAATGCAAAATAATCAGTAGCAGATAAAAATGCTACTTTTCTTTTACCAAATTATAGACAAAGATAACTATATATGATAAACTATATGTGTCATTTAAATATGAAGAAAAACAATATTTTTTTCAAAGAAAGAAGTGTATAAAATGAATACTAAAACAATAAATATTCAAGTGTTAGCCTTGCTAGGAGATGCTGTATTATCCTTATATATAAGAGAAAAATTATTAAAACAAGGTATCAATAATGCCAATAAATTAAATGCATCAGCAGTTCCTTATGTATCCGCTAAAGGACAAGTAAAAATATTAGATAAATTAACTAAAGATAACTTCTTAACTGAAGAAGAATTAGATATCGTAAAAAGAGGAAGAAATAACAAAAAAGAAAATCACCCCAAAAATACCGATATCATAACCTATAAATTATCTACTGGTTTTGAAGCCTTACTAGGAGACTTATACTTAAATAATAAAGATAGATTACAAGAAATATTAGATCAAATAGAGGTGAAATAATGCAAATATATGGAAAGAATGTAGCAAGAGAAAAATTACAAACAAAAGATAAAATAAAAAAAGTATATCTAAGTAATAAATTTAAAGATAATGAAATAATCACTCTAATCAAAAAGAAAAATATAAATCCTATTCTTCTAGATATGCGTGATTTAGATAAAATGTGTAAAGGTTTACATCAAGGTATAATATTAGAAGTAGAAGATGTTAAAACCTATTCACTAGAAGATATCATACCAAATATCGATAAAGAGTATCCACTAGTGGTCCTATTAGATCATATTGAAGACCCTCATAACTTTGGAGCCATCATAAGATCATGCGAAGCCTTTGGTGTAGATGCCATAATAATACCTAATGATCGTTCAGTAGATATAACTGGAACTGTTGTAAAAGCATCAGTAGGTACCATTGAAAAAGTAAAAATAATCAAAGTAACAAATCTAAATAATACCATCAAAAAATTAAAAGACTATGGTTATTGGGTTGTAGGTACTGATATGGAAGGAACAGTCTATACCGATATTGATTATAAAATGAAAACTGCTCTAATAATAGGAAATGAAGGTAAGGGAATAAGTAGATTAGTAAGTGAAAATTGCGACTACTTAGCCAAAATACCTATGAGTGGAACAGTAAATAGTTTAAATGCTTCCGTAGCTTGCGGCATCTTTCTAGCAGAAATAAATAGATCAAGAGGAGTATAATATGGATAATGATTATGAACTATTATATTTAGCTAAAGATGATGATCAAGTAAAAGACCTAATTTATCAAAAATATAAAAATCTAATTTATTATAAAGCTCGAAAATATTCACAAAGAAATAACACTAATAATGAGCTAGAGGACTATATAAGTGAAGGAACTTTAGCATTATATGAAACAATAGATAATTATCGCGATACTACTCCCTATAATATCTATTTAAATAGATGCCTAGATAATGCTTTAAAAAATACTTTTAGAAAAAATAATACCAAAAAGAGTAGAGTTCTAAGTGAAGCAACATCACTTAATAGTACTGATTATCTAAATATATCCTCATATGATAAAAAGTATGACCCAGAACTACAAGTATTTGAAGAATATAACTATAATAAATTAAAGAAAACAATCATAAGTAAATTAACTTGGCAAGAAGAATTAGTTTTTAAATTAAAAGAACAAAACTATAAACCAAAAGAAATATCTGAAATAATAGATAATAATCAAAGAACTGTATATAATATAATTAATAAGATAAGAAAAAAAGTATCAAGTATAGTGTCAAATAAAAATAATTACTAACTATAATATTTACTTTTTTTCTTTTCTAATATATACTATAAGTGTAAAGGAGGCACAAGTATGAATAATAATTTTACCCCAGAAGAAAAATTAAGAATAATAGATTTACTAGCGGTTACTCAAAGTAAAGAAGAATTTTTAGATACAGTAAATAAATTGCTATTTGAAGAATCAAAAAAAGAAACATTGCCTCCACAAGAAGAGAGTATACCATTATCTGAAGATACCAAAGCATTAGAGGATTCCCCTAAAGAAGAAACTTTATCAAATACTCCAGGTGAAGCAAGTATTTATAATTCAAAATATACTAACTTAGTAAACCAAGATAAACTAACTCATCCTCGTGATGAAGTTCTAACCATGGATATACCAGAAGAACCTATAAATGAACTTGCGGTTACTTTTGATAAAGAACTTGATAATTCAGTTAAAGAAGATTCTAGCAAGGTAAAAGAAGAACCAAAAGAAGCAAACTACACAAGCCCAGACCTAGATAACTTTATTCCTGAAGAGCAAGAGGAACATAAGGTACTAGAAAGAAAAATAAACAACCCATGGGCCGACTCTGGTGCTAGAACCGTATCCCCTGGCGAATTAAATTTTTAATAAATATAAAGTGCTATCAATTAGCATTTTTTTCTTGTTTAAAAATTTAAAAAAATGTGGTATAATACCAAAGGAAAAGGAAGCAGTGATAATATGGATAAAATAATAATAAAAGGTGCTAGAGAAAATAATTTAAAAAATATAAATATAGAAATACCAAAAAATAAATTAGTAGTAATGACTGGTGTATCAGGCTCAGGAAAATCATCCCTTGCTTTTGATACAATTTATGCCGAAGGCCAAAGAAGATATGTTGAAAGTTTATCTGCTTATGCTAGACAATTCTTAGGTTCATCTGGTAAGCCTGATGTTGATGTCATCGAAGGTCTATCTCCAAGTATTTCTATTGACCAAAAAACCACTAACAAAAATCCCAGAAGTACTGTTGGAACCGTAACCGAAATATATGATTACCTAAGACTATTGTTTGCTAGAGTAGGAGTTCCCCATTGTCCTAATCATCATATCCCTATTTCATCTCAGTCAATTGAAGAAATGACCAATAAAATCTTAGAACTAGAAGAAAATACCAAGATAATGGTTATGTCACCAGTAGTTAAAGGTGAAAAAGGAACTCAAAAAGATTTATTTGAAAAGCTAAGAAAAGAAGGATATATAAGAATAAAAGTAGATGGTGAAATAAAAGAACTAACAATCGATTTAGAATTAGAAAAAAATAAAAAACATAATGTATCAGTAATAATTGATAGACTAGTAATCAAAGATGGAATAAGAAGTAGACTATATTCATCACTAGAGACTGCTAGTAAATTAAGTCATGGTAAAGTAGTAATCGATGTTGTAGGTAAAGAAGAAATAACCATGAGTGAAGACTATGCTTGTCCATATTGTGATTATTCTCTTGAAGAACTAGAACCAAGAATCTTCTCTTTCAATGCTCCATATGGTTCATGTCCTGATTGTAAAGGATTAGGAGTAAAATATAAAATAGATGTTGACTTAGTAATACCAAATAAAGATATCTCTATTCTAGATGGTGCTATCAAACCAATAAATCTAGATGAAGAATCAAGTATTATGTATACTGAACTAACAACACTAGCGGACTACTATCATATTGATTTGAGTAAACCCGTTAAAGACCTAACCAAAGAAGAATTAAATTTAATATTATATGGTTCAACCGAACCTCTAACTTTTAATTATAAAGCTAAAAATGGAAATACTAGAAAAACAACAAGTTACTATGAAGGAATAATAACCAATCTTGAAAGAAGATATATTGAAACCAAAAGTACTTGGATAAGAGATTGGATTGAAGGTTATATGACAGAACTAGAGTGTCCTACTTGTCATGGCTCAAGACTAAAACCATCAGTATTAAATGTTCTAATAAATAACAAAAATATCTATGAAGTAACATGTTTGTCAATAGGAGATCTAAGAACATTTATAACTAATCTAAAATTAACAAAAGAACAAAAAGAAATATCTGAAATAGTAGTAAAAGAAATAGATTCAAGATTAAACTTCTTAATAAATGTTGGCTTATCATATCTAACACTATCAAGAGAAGCTGGCACCTTATCCGGTGGTGAAAGTCAAAGAATAAGATTAGCTACTCAAATAGGTTCAAGATTAACAGGAGTCTTATATGTCTTAGATGAACCAAGTATAGGATTACATCAAAGAGATAACCAAAGACTAATAAATTCTCTATTAGAAATGCGTGACTTAGGCAATTCCCTTATTGTAGTAGAACATGATACTGATACAATGCTAGCAGCAGACTACCTAATTGATATAGGACCAGGTGCTGGACTAGAGGGTGGAAATGTAGTAGCGGCAGGTACTCCTGAAGAAGTAATGAATAATGAAAATAGTATTACTGGAAGATACCTAAAAGGAACAGAGAGAATTGAAGTACCTTCAGTAAGAAGAAAAGGTAATAAAAAATATCTAGAAATAAAAGGTGCCAAAGAAAATAACTTAAAGAATATCAATGTAAAAATACCACTAGGCACAATGACTCTCGTAACAGGAGTATCAGGTTCAGGAAAATCAAGTTTAATAAATGAAATACTATATAAAGCCTTAGCTCAAAAAATATATGGTTCTAAAGATAAACCAGGTAAATATAAAGAAATAAAAGGCTTAGAGAATGTTGATAAAGTAGTTCAAATATCTCAAGCACCAATAGGAAGAACACCTCGTAGTAATCCCGCTACTTATACTGGAGTATTTGATGATATAAGGGATATCTTTGCTGAAACCAAAGAAGCTAAAATAAGAGGTTATGACAAAGGAAGATTTAGTTTCAATGTTAAAGGTGGAAGATGTGAAGCTTGCTGGGGAGATGGCGTTAAAAAAATAGAAATGCATTTCTTACCAGATGTTTATGTACCATGCGAAGTATGTAATGGAACAAGATATAATAGTGAAACATTAGAAATAAAATATAAAGGTAAAAATATATATGATGTATTAAATATGCGTGTTGAAGAAGCCATACCTTTCTTTGAAAATCATCCTAAAGTATTAAATAAATTAAAAGTACTAGATGATGTAGGTTTAAGTTATGTCAAGCTAGGACAAAGTGCTCCAACACTATCCGGAGGAGAAGCTGCTAGAGTAAAACTAGCTAAAGAATTACAAAAGAAACCTACTGGTAAAACAGTATTTATCTTAGATGAACCCACTACTGGTTTACATCAAGCTGATATCAAAAAGTTACTAGCAATACTAGAGAGAATAGTAGATAATGGCGATACTGTAATAATAATAGAACATAATCTAGATGTTATCAAAGTAGCAGACTATATAATTGATTTAGGACCTGAAGGAGGTTCTGGTGGAGGTACAGTAGTAGCAGTAGGTACTCCTGAAGAAGTATCTAATAACCCCAATTCTTATACTGGAGAATTCCTAAAACAAATATTAAACAAATAGTTTAGTAATTATACTAGACTATTTTTTAAGTTCACACTTCGTTGTTCACTTTTATAGAAAGCCTAAGGTCTTTCTATAATAATTTAAAGCCAAAGTCTTTAAATTAGATATTTTATGTAGAAAACAAAATAAATATATGTTAAAATTATAGTAGGTGACTAATATGGATATATTTAAAATAAGATTGAATAAAGCTTTATCAAGCAATAGAATAGGTAAACTAGAAGCATTTTTACTAAAAGAAGGCAAAAGAAATAAAGATAAAATAAGAAAATATGCCGACTATATTTTAAAGAACTGTTCTGATTATAACTGGATAGCATCTTATTTAATAATGTATGATGGAGATGAATTAATTGATGCCATAATAAATAATTATAACAAATTAAAAGAAAATAATATTGATACATATCCAATTATAAATCAAATAACAAAATATCCAAATGACAAATTAATATCATATATAGATAAACTAATACCAGTTTTAGATGACTTTACACTACATGATATATTAAATAAAACAAAAGATAATGAAGAAGTAATGAATTATGTTATAGATAAATATTTAATTAATTCAACGATATCCATTAAATTAACTTCCTTTTTATTAAAAAATAATTTATATATAGATAAAGTATATCAAAACTTTGATAATATCATAAGTAACAATATTAAAGATTTATATGAATTAAAAAAGCAAGGTACTTTAAATGAAGAAACAAGTACAAAAATATCTAAAATAGTTCAAAATAATGAAGAATATCTAGATAATACCATAGAAGATATATTAAAAGAAATATATGGGGAAAAATTTAACAATAAAGATTTTAAAGTCGGAATAGATACAATAAAAATTATTATAAAAGAATTATGTCAAAATGAAAATAAAACTTATGGTGACATAGAATATTTAGGTAAAGGAACATTTTCTTATGTACTAGCAGTTGGAGATAAAGTATTAAAAATAGGTATAAAAAGATATACTGATAGTTTTCCAAATAATCCATATATAATTACTCCATTATTAAGAGAAAGTATAAAAATAAATAAAGAAAATAAAATATTTCTAGAAGTAACAGAGAGAGTAGATACTAAAACAGAGGTAACGACTGAAGAATTATATCAATTATATAAAAAAATAAGAGACCTAGGCTTAGTATGGACTGATGTTGCAAAGCGAAATGTTGGAAGATTAAAAAAAGATAACATAGTACACTGGAATACACCATTATATCCTACTGATGAAGCATTAGAATTAAAAAAATATATAAATGCTCCTCAACTAAAAAAAGGAGATTTAATAATTCTTGATGCCGATCACATTTATGAAGGTTATAAATATAATCTAACAAATAAAGAATTTGAAGACCGCTATCAAGAGGAATTGAAAGAAAAAAATAAATATTATAAAACACCAGTAGAAATACAAAGTAAAATAGTAAGAAAGTAAAAGCAAAGATAATATAACTTTTTATATTGACTTTAACAACAAAATTATGTTATTATAGTATGCAATTTATAGGAGATTGTTATGGAAGAAATGAAAGAAAGAGAAATAAAGTTTATGAATACTTTTAGCAATTTGTACGTGACTAATTATAATCTGTCTCCTAGAACTGATTTGCTTATATGTGATAAGTTTTTAACAAATGAAATTGGAATTAAATATATAGGTAATATGCTAAAAGATATAGACATAAGATTATATTTAGTATATTTAAAAATGTTAAAAAGCCAAATAAAATTCAGCAATAATTATGATGCTGAAAAGTCTGTATGTATAAGTGAAATATCTGATGGCATCACAAGAAACGTTGAAGTGAAAGTTCCTTACATACAAAATGGAATAGACATACTAGCTACTTCACACGAATTAGGACACGGAATAAAATTATTTACAAAAGTGAATAATGAACGCTACTTACATTCTAATACAATGTATGATGAAACAATATCTATATTATTTGGAAAATTATGTTTAGAAAGATATATTAATGATTTTGGCTATGATATTTATGCACAGCAATTTGAAATTATAAATATTAAAAATGCTGTTAAATGCTTAGAAAGAATTAAGACATTATTACCAGAGTATATAAAAAAACAAACTGCATTTGATAATACAACTTCAAAGATAGTAAAGAATAAATGCTATGGTGATTATAAGTATCGTTTCTTTGCAATGGAAGTTGAGAGAATGAGAAACGAATTATATACTTTAATCAGTTATCCAATAGGAATTTCATTAGCAAATGTGTATGAAAATTTTAATAATAATCAAAAAGATGAATATTTAGAGTTTGTAAGTAAATATTTATTAAATATTAAACATATTGATTTCGAAATGATACTAGAATATTTTAACATTCCTTTTGAAGCAAATTTTTATATCGATAATTTTAAAGAATATGTAAATAAATTCGAAAAGCAAAACAATAGAGTATTAATTTTAGGGGGTAGAAATTAATGATAAATTTAACAGAAGAAGAAAAATTGGAATTAGGAATTTACATAGAACGTGTAATACAAGAAGAAATACAAAAAATAGTTAAACAAGAAGCTAAGGAGATTAGCAAAAAAATAGAAGCAAAAGTTGATTTAGAGACTGATATAAATACATTAACTAGTAAAATACTTACTAAGAGTAAAGTGAAAGGTTTTGTAGAGAGTATTAGTAAAACTATGGAACGTTTTTTAAGCGATTTAGATGATATAAAATTATTTAGAGAAAATATTCGCAGAGAAATAATTGCTTCACTTGCAGAAGAAAGAGAAAATTTAATAAAAAAGACAACAGAAAAAACAGAAATAATAATAGAAGCACAAAAAGAAATAATTAAAGATTATGCCCATCAAGCATATGCATTAGCAGATTATATAGAAAATACTAAAAAGAGAGTTGTCAATGATATAGTAGCCGAAGCAACAAAGAGAATTGAAATTGAAGATGTTAGACCTAGAAATATTGAAATATATCAAAATGGTACATTAGAAAAAACATTAGACAAAGAATTATATCATCAAGAGTTTGAAACTATATATAAATTAGTGAGACTTGGCTTACCAGTTATGTTAATTGGACCTACTGGCTCTGGTAAATCTGTTTGCGTAGGACAAGTAGCAAATGCATTAAATATGCCAATGTATTATACCAATAATGCTAGTGAGGAATATAAATTATTAGGATTTACTGATGCACATGGAAAATATAAAGAAACTCAATTTTATAAAGCATTTAAAGATGGTGGGTTATTCTTTTTAGATGAAATAGATAATAGCCATCCATCAGCATTGTTATCATTAAACTCAGCTATTGGCGCAGCAAGTAATGGTAATATTTATATGGCTTTTGAAGATGGAAAATATACTGAAGCTCATCCTAATTTTAGAATAATAGCGGCAGCTAATACTTGGGGAAATGGTGCAAATAGAATGTACTGTGGAAGAAGTGAATTAGACTCAGCATCATTAGATAGATTTATTCAGATATACTTTGATTACGATCCTAAAATAGAAAAGTCAATAATTAAAGATGATGAATTATTACGATACTTTTGGAATTTTAGAAGAATTATAAGTGATTGTGGAATTAGGCATACTGTTACTACAAGAAATATTGATTATGCGAGCAAATTAAAAGAAGCAGGATTTACTACTGAACAAATTTTACTATATACAATAATAAAAGAATTAGACTTCGAAGATATGAAAATTATATCTCAAAGATTTGATGATGAAGGAATAGAACCATCTATTTATTCTGAAGGTTTCAAGAAGATGGTATTAAAGAAGGCATAATTATGGAAAGTAATGTTTATTCGAATAATAAATATGATTTCTTTGAACAAAGATTTAAAAATAGACAAGACTTAATCTCTTATCTCAAAACTGCAAAAACATCAATTACTTTTTTGAGTAGAGAATTAATATCTCACGAAGTTTCTGATCACACGACTGAGTGGACTAAAACCAAATCATTTGAAGAAGCACTAAAACTATTTGAATCTGGATGGTATCAAGATTTTGATAAATTCTTAGTTCAGAAAAAACAGGTTGATAAGCATTTTCCATATGTTGCAAAAAAGAAAATATATCATAATTATGTTTGTGGGAGTGTACCTAATGTGGTTAATGCCATTAATAATTTACCACTATCAATGCGAAAAATATATGATGATAATAATTCACAAAATATTATAACTATTAATTACAATATTAGTTATCCATGGTTTACTACCCAAAGTCAAATATTTAATAATGGATTATTAACACTTTCTTTAATAGATTTCTTTGATAGTCTTGGTTATAGAGTAGATTTAAGATTTTATGAAATTTCCAAAAAGGGGAATCAAATATTATATATAGACACAATATTAAAATCATCAGGTGAAAAGATAAATCTTCAAAAATTTTATTTTGCATTCTGTAATCCATCATTTTTAAGAAGAATAATTTTTAGAGTTATTGAAACAACACAAGGTCTTAGTAGCGAATGGATATATGATTATGGTATATGTATGCCAACAGAAGAAATTAAGAAAATATTAGGTATTGATGAAAATAATATTTTTATTAACTGGCCAGAACAAATGGGAGTAAAAGGAGAAAATATAGAAGATGATATTGAGGCTTTTCTTAATGCAATAATTTTAGGAGATTATATTAAAATAGATGAAGAAAGATTTAATATTTGTGATGATAAACACATATTAAAAAAGAAAAAATAGTAAAAAGATGATTTAAAGTATTATTAACCAAAATCATCTTTTATATTGCCTTAATAATAGGCAGGCGGCTTTCCAATAAACTATTTTTAATTCATTTTTTAGACTTTAATCACTTTTGAATTTTATAAAGATTTGTTTTATTAATCCTTAAATCTTGAAAAGTTATTCAATGCAAACAAAAATTTGCTTTTTTTAAAATATTATGTTATTATAATAGTCGTTATTCAAAGGGGGAAAATAAAATGAATATAAAAGATAAAATTTATAGTAATATAAGTTATAATACTAATGAACTGATAACAAAAATAGATCTAGCTTTAATAGCGGCAGGAGTAGTAAGTATGGCAGCATTATTACCTAATGACACTACTATTGAATATTTAACAGTATCAGGAATCAGTATGTTAAATTCTGCATATTTATTATTTTCTATAAATTCCGAAGAACATACTAAAGAAATACAACAAATAAAAAAACTTTATCAGGAATTTCTATCAGAATATGTAAAACTAAATAAAAAATTAGAACTTCAGCATCCTCTTGAACTATATATACTATATAATAAGATGTTACAAAGTGGATATTTATCTAAAGATAAAACCTTTCATTTTGGGGATACAAATGTAAAAGATATAAGAGGAATATCACCAACTAATGTTATAAATGGTGAAGCAGTATGTCGTCATATAGCAGTAATGTTAAAAGATATTTATAATGCTTATGGAATAGAAGGTAATACCTTAAATGTGTTTCAGAGAGATTTCTCAGAGAGAGAAAACAAAGGAGAAAATATATTAAAAATATTAAATGAAATATGTGAAGAAAGCAAAAAAACAGGCATTCCCTTAATAGATCTAATCCATGAATATGAAGAAGAATTAAATAGATATTATGAGTATACCATACCATCAGGAGATACTAAAACAATAAAAACTGGTAATCATAAAATAACAACTGCGGTATATCAAGGAAATACATATTATTTAGATCCAACTCAGTCAAGAATATATAAACCAAGTACCATATTAGAAGACTACTTATCAGATACAATAGCGGCAAGAGATACCAAAATAATACCATCAGTAAATAAAAAAGTAATTAAGACACTTACCACATCTTGTACACCATTTAGTGAAGACCAAGTATATATTGATGAAACAGAACTAATATATGAACAAAATAGAGATGTATTTGAAGATTTCTATAGAGAACATCAAGAATTATATAGTGATATATCTTCAGAATTATCTAAAATAAAAGTAAAAAGAAAGAAGAAATAATTATGGATGAAATAAAAGAAATAGAAGAGTCTGCTAATTCATTTCTAAAAAATTTTTTTGATACAACATATAATGATAATAAAGTATTATTTAATAATATGCAAAGTATATATCTATTAATTATATTTTTATATTATAATATGCAAGAATTAAATATAGAAAAACAAGATATACAAAATGGAACAAGAAAAGATTATGTAGAAAAATCTAAAATAATAGATAACTTCTATAAAAGTATTAATGTTGACTTTAAAATGGAATATATAACAAGAAATGGTATACTAAATATATTAAGTACAAACACTCCTAAAGAAGCAACCCATAGTCAAATATATACAGGTAGCAATAATTACGTCATAACTGAAGAAGCATATATCAATCCTCAAAAAAAAAAGAAAGAATAGTACTTTATAGAAAATTAGATAAAACTATAAATGTTCATAATAATGACTTATTAAATGACTCAATAATATGGGTACATGAAATATCTCACTACAAAAATCAACCTCCAGAAAAAAGAGGAGAAGTAAATATTATATTAACAGAGTTAATAGCGTATACTGAAGAATTAATTTATACTGATTATCTAAGTCAGATAGGCTATGAAGAAGAAGCAAGAATGTTTATGATTGAAGAATATAAAAGTTTATATCGTCTAATAGGACTAGCCTATCATGTAATAAAAATAACCTTTCTATACTATTTACTAGGAGAAGTCTCTAAAGAAAGTTATAAATTATTATATAAAGATGAAGAAGAATATGAAGACTCACTAAAAATATTTGATGAAGAAAAAAATAAGAATCAAAATATAATCTTTCTAATGTTACATTATTCAGTAGCAATAATCTCCTTCTATAACTATATTGAATATAAAAAAGATCCTAATTATTTAAACAAATTAAAAAAACTAAATAAAGAAATAATGACCAATATATCATTAGAAGATGCTTTAAAAATTATTGATATAAAATTAAATAAAAAATCATTAAATAAAATATTAGAAAATATAAATATATTTAAAGATAGTCTTATCAAAGAAACAAAAAAGAAAAGAATATTAAATTAGAGACTATAGGCTCTAATTTACCACGTAAGACTATAGGCTGAAGTGGCATAAAAAATAAAGATAATTCTAAATATCAAGAATTATCTTTTTATTATAACTAATTATGAATATACCAAGTCTTATTAATATCACAACTCTGACTAAGAGGTTCAGGATTAGGTTTATCAAGAATAGCAATCGTAGGCATCTTAAAAGCCGTACCAAACATAATACAAGTACCAGGATGTAAAGTCTTAATCTTATTAGTCAAAGTAATATCTGCACTAGAAATAATATCTTTAATAAACTGAAGATCTCTAGGATGGAACATCTTAAATACTAAGAAGTTACTACACTGTGATATTGTAGTTTCAGAAAGCTCAGAAGGTCTTTGAGAAACAATACCAAGAAGTAATCCATATTTTCTACCTTCCTTAGTAATTCTTTCAAAAATATTATATCCAAGTATAGTGGCATCTTCATCATTTTGAACATATCTATGAGCCTCTTCAAGAACAATATGAAAAGGCATTGAAGCCCTCTGATTAAGAGATACAATATAATCAAATAAAAGTTTAGAAAATATTTTAACCAAATTCTTAGCAAATCTATCATCAACATAATTAATATTAAAATTAACAATCTGTGCTTTCTTACCATCATTAGTAGTAAGAAGTAAATTAATAAAACTCTCTCTATTAATATAACTATCAAATTCAAAGTATCTAGCATAATTACTATTCATTAAATTATTAAATCTAACTTTAAGAATATTAGTAAGTTCAAAAGCCTTATCACTATTTAGAGTACCCTCAGATATAAGAGCAAACTCCAAAGCCGTACTAAAGTCTTTCATAGTATACATATATTCTCCATTAGGAAGAGAAAGTTCAAAATTTTCCAAACATAAACTTTCTAAGTATTCAATAACAACCTCAACATCCGAAAACTCACCAGTATTCTCTACGAATAAACATTGTCTAATAGTTCTAGTCCATCCACCCTTAACAAGTTTAACTTCTAAGTTAAGATTACTAGTATTAAATTTAGTAAGAATAGAAACAATCCTATTTCTAATCATACTAGCACTCTTACCAGAAAATAAAATATCTAATAAACATCTAGCAATAATATCATTCTTCTGATTAATAACTTCTTCTTCTTTTCTAGCAAAATAACTAACTAATTTTAAAGCCTTCTCAATAACTGGTAATTGCTCTTTAGAAGTAACACCCATAAGTAAAGCCAAATCATCAATACCAAGTAACCAAAAAGGATATTGTAAAATATCAAATTCAGTACTATTTAAATCAGTAGTATATATCTTATAATTAATATTATCATTAACTTCATGTATCCTAGAAAAAGCTCTTTGATACTCTCCATAAGCATCAAATAAGAATATATTAGAGTAGAAAGGTAAACTCTTACATTGGTAGAAGACACTCTGAAGAATCTTAGCAACAGAGTAAGATTTACCACTACCAGAATTACCTAGTATAGCAAAATGATTAGAAAAGAAATTACCAACATCAAGTTTAATATCATAATCAGGATAAATAAAAGACTTACCAAGTTTAATACTATTAGGTCCATCATTATTTAAAATAATATCAAGAACACTATTATCAATCAAATTACAAGTAGCCTTAAAAGAAGGCTTAGAAATATCTCCAAATAAAAACTTATTATTCCTAATTTCTCCCACTAAAGATACCTGCATAATACCATTACCGATAGCAATAACTTCCCCAATACTAATCGCAGTAGTATCTTTAAATATAACATTCTTACTAATTAAACTATCATAATCATAAATATTAACAGATAATTGTACTGAAACAATATTATCATTAATAGCAATAATTCTCCCCAACATATTCTTCTTCACCTATTATAATTTTACCACATAAATAAATAATTGTATATAATAAAATAGCAAAAAACTATAGATGTTTCTTAAACTTTATCATAACCCTTAATTCTCATTTATAAATATCTTCACAAAAAAATATGAATAAAAAATTATATGCCTCTCACACTATGTTGTTCGAGGTTTTGAAAGCCAAATGTCTTTCAAAAAAATTTCAGAGCCAAAAGTCTCTGAAATAAAAGTATATATAATATAAAAAATATCAAATAAGTATTCTAGCACATAAATAGTCCATAGAAATGTTATATTTTTTACATATCTCATAGGCAAAAGCTGTAAGAATAGTAGTCTTACCACTTTCATAAGCACTAATCGTTGAATGAGTAGTATTAAGAGTACTAGCTAGTTCTTCTTGGGTAATATTTTTTTCTTTTCTAAATTTTTTTAATCTCATACCAATAATCTTTTTATCAATATTATATTTACCATTATTAAAATTATTCTTATTAGAAAGCCCTAATACATAATCCATACTAACATTATAATAATTACACAAAGAATTCAAATGCTTTAAAGGAATAATTTTACTGCCATTTTCCCATAGTGAATAAGTCTGCTGAGTAATATTTAATAGCTTAGCAATATCCTTTTGTTTAAGATTAAAGTCTTCTCTTAATTCTATTAGTTTTTGAAAATTCATATCTAACACCTAATATAATTTTCCCATTAAAAATAAAAATATCATTTTTTTACAAACAAATACGACAAAATATGATATAATTAAATAAAGTAGCAAAGGAGAAACTATGAAATGTATAAAGTGTAATGAAGAACTAGAAGTGGATGATAACTTCTGCCCCACCTGTGGAGAACTAACTCCTCATGGTTATTTATCTCTAAAAGATAATAAATTAAGATATAAAGAAAATAATATTGGCTCATTATTTACCTTAACTTCTATTATCATAATAAGTTTTATTACTATGACTTTAATAAGTGGTAAAGATATGTTTAGACCATATATAGAATTACAAAAAGAAATATCTAGCTTAAAATATGGTTATAAAGTATCCATTATGAATACCAATAATAAATATACAAATGTAACTTTGAGTACCAAAGAAGAAGCCATAAACCTAATAAAACAAGATATCACAAAACAATCTTGGAAATGTAAAAGAAATATAAATGTATCCCTAATTGAAAAAGAAATAAGTGAAAGCTATAACATTCCTAGTGTAAGTTTATGTGATGTTGATGAAGATGTATCAAATAAAATAAAAGAAGTAATAAGTACAACATATCAGTTATTTCCTAATATAAAAGGCTATCTAACAAACATAACAGTAACCAATGCTCCAAATAACGAAGACTATATAGCCTATTTCAATCCTACTAATACCTTTATAAATAATAACTTAGATATAAAAGAATATAACAAAGTAAATAAAACAGAAATCTTATTAAATAGTTATTATTTCTTAAATAAAGATATCCTAAGTAAAGGATTAAAAGAAAACTGGTATCCAAATAATGCTAGTTATGAATCACTAATAGCCCATGAATTAGGCCATTACATAACATTTGTAACATTATTAAAACAAAATAATATTGATAACATAACACTAGTAACAAAAGATAATATAAATAGTTATCAAAATATTCTAAATATCTTAAAAGAAGGAACATACTCAAAAGAACTAGTCGAAGAAGCCATAGATAGTTATAACAAAAAGTATAATACCAATATTTCACTTGAAGACTTTACCAAAAATATATCAGGATATGCTAGTCAAAAAGTAAAAGAAAGTGTAAATTATGATGAAGTAATCGCCGAAGCCATTCATGACTATTATTTACATAGAGATTCTTCTAGTGCTAGTTCATTAGAAATAATAAATATTTTAAAAGAGAGGTTACAATAATGAAAGAATGTCTAAATTGTAAAAAAGTCGTAAGAGATAGTGATAAATATTGCCGTAACTGTGGTATAAGAGTACTAAAACCATATCAAAATATCTTAATAAACATAACCAAAGTACTCTTAGTAATAATATTAATAATCATGATAGTAATGTTTATTCTATCATATCTAATATAAAGGAGTAAAAAGATGAAAGAAAATAATTATTATAATAAAAAAGTTGAAGAACTATATAAAGAATTAAATACCAGTATAAATGGATTAACTGAAGAGGAAGCAAGTAAAAGATTAGAAAAGTATGGTGAAAACAAATTAGCAGAACGAAAGAAAAAATCAAATTTCATAATCTTTTTAAATCAGTTTAATGATCTAATGATAATTTTACTTATCTTTGCTGCAGTATTTTCTGCAGTAATATCTTATATTCAAAAAGAATCATATGCTGACTCAGTAATAATTCTAATAATCGTCATAATAAATGCTACTCTAAGTTTTATTGAAGAGAAGAAAGCCGATAAAGCAATCGAAGAACTAAATAAAATGTTTATAACAAATAATAATGTCATAAGAGATGGTAAAAAAGAAACAATTGATGTAAGAAAGATTGTACCAGGAGATATAATAGAGTTAGAAGCAGGAGACTATGTATCTGCTGATGCTAGAATAATATCATCAGAAGCCTTAGAAGTAAATGAATCAACCCTAACTGGGGAATCAAAAAGTATCAAGAAAGATAATATAGATATAACCGAAGAAAAAGAATTATACGAAAGAAAAAATATGGTTTATGCTGGCTGTAATGTAACAAATGGACATGCCTTTGTAGTAGTATGTAGTACCGCTATGAATACAGAACTAGGTAAAATAGGAGCAAGCCTTATGAATAATAAGAATGAACTAACTCCACTCCAAAAGAAAGTAAACCAAATAAGTAAAGTATTAACCTATATAATAATAGCAATAATAATAGTTATGATGGTCGTAGGTCTACTTAAAAAGAATGATTTCTTTGATATCCTAATGTTATCCATTTCCCTAGCAGTAGCAGCTATCCCTGAAGGAATGTCATCAGTAATAACCATAATATTATCTCTAGGAATGTCCGAAATGGCTAAAAGAAATGTAATCATAAGAAAGATGGCTTCTGTTGAAACATTAGGTTCTACTGACATAATCTGTTCCGATAAAACAGGAACTATTACTGAGAACAAAATGCAAGTAAAAAGTATCTATGTAAACAATAAATTATATAGCGAAAAAGATAATATTGAAAACATAAATCTATATAACTATTGCTTATCAAGTTGTCAAAATGTAACAAAGAATAACGACAAATATCTAGGAGATGAAACCGAAGTAGCCATCTATAAATACCTTGAAGAAAAAAACATATTAATAAATATCCCAAGAATAAAAGAGTATCCATTTGATTCCGATAGAAAAATGATGAGTACTATCAATACCATTGAAGGTAAAGAATATTCATTTACTAAAGGAAGTTTAGACTCAGTATTACAAAACTGTTCTTATTATCTAGAAGATAATAAATTATATAATATAACTACTGAATATAAAGAAAAAATATTCAAAATAGAAGAAGAAGAATCAGAAAAATCACTTCGTATCTTAGCCCTTGCCTATAAAACAGAAAACACAAGTGATCCAGAACATAATATGATATTTATAGGATTAATAGGAATGATGGATCCACCAAGAATATCCGTACCAAATGCTATTAATACATGTAAAAATTCTGGAATAAAAATAGTTATGATAACTGGAGATAGTATAAATACTGCTCGTGCAATAGCTAAAAGTGTTGGTATTATCGATACCAATGAAGGAGCCACAACAGGAAAAGAAATAGATAAGTTAACAGACGATGAATTAAAAGAAGCAGTAAAAAAATATAATGTTTATGCTAGAATATCACCAAGTACCAAATTAAGGATAGTAGATGCACTTCAAAGTAATGGTTATGTTGTAGCTATGACCGGTGATGGCGTAAACGATGCACCCGCTATTCAAAAAGCTGATATTGGAATAGGCATGGGCATAACAGGAACTGAAGTAGTAAAAAAAGTAGCAGATTGTATTCTTGTAGATGATAGTTTTTCAACCATCGTAGATGGAGTTGAAGAAGGAAGAAGAATAACTTCTAATATCAAGAAAATAATACTATACTTACTCGCAGGTAATATAATCGAAGTAATACTAGTATTCATATCCATGGTACTAAATATGGAAATGTTTACAACATTACAACTACTATGGATAAACCTAGTAACAGATAGTATACCTGCTATTATGTTAGCCTTTGAAAAGAAAACAGAAGACCAAATGGAAAATACTCTTGCTAATAAATACAATGAAAGTTTCTTTACTCCATTATTAACAGCTAAAATAGTAATCGGAGCAATCATAAAATCAATAGTAATGTTAATAATATTTATCTATTTTGCAAAAGAAGCAGATGTAAATACTGCAGGTTCATTATTATTTATCTACTTAGTAACTCATGAATTACTATTCTCGTTCTCTTGTCGTAATATTAAGAAGTCAGTACTAAATAAAAATATCTTTTCAAATAAAAAACTAACATTAGGAGTATTCTTAATACTATTAGTTCAAGTCATAGTATTAGTAACCCCAATAAGTAAATACTTTATAGTACCAAATATAAAAATAAATTATATCTTGATAACTATCGGAATATGTTTTATAATGTTTATATTAGGAGAGTTAGTAAAACCAATATATACAAAATTATTTAAAGATTACAGGGAGGTTAAAAATGAAAAATAATAATAGTACATTTATAGTACTCGGAGGTATATTCATCTTATCAGTATTTAGTTTCATTGTAGCAAAAAATATCTTACCAGATAGTGATAATAATCAGTATTATGCTAAACCTAATGAAAATATGATAGCTAAAATAGAAAGTATTACTAAAGAAAATAATAAACTTATAATAACAACAATAGGAGATTCAACTGAATACTGTCTAAAAACAACTAAGAGTGTTCCTAGTATAGATTCATTATGTTGGAATAAAATAGAAAATAACAAAGTAGAGAGTAATTACTTTACATATAAAAAATATTATCTTTGGATTAAAGATAGTGATAATAGAATAAGTGGTAGAACTACTATAGAAAAGGAGTAAATATGGAAGCCGATAGAATAGAGAGTACTAGAAATAGAGTATTTGCCCAAGAATTAGCTTTTGGTAAAGATAGTCCTATTGCTATGAAGACAAATGATAATTATGTATATAGAGTAACAGGTATGCATCAAGTAGAAGATATTATAACTAGTGGATATGCAAGAAGTAAAGATAAAGTAAAAGGTGGTCATAATAATGAATTATTTTGGACTAGAGGTGGAGATAAACTATTTTACTACGATAAAAGACCAGTACTAGAAGCACCTTATACCAAAGTACAAGATGGTCAAATGGGAGCTATCTCGTTAGAAGATTTAACCGCTATATGGATATTTAATGAAAAAGAAAATAGATATGTTAATTGTATTGAATATTATAGATGTTTAAGAGAAGAACTATTATCTTCTAAAGGAAAAAGTAGAAGGTAATATATCCCTCTCACATTACATTGTTCGAGGTTTTTGAAAGCCCAAGGTCTTCCAAAAATATTTACTAGGCCAAATGTCTCTGAAAAAAAAGTGTTTATATAAACTATAGATTTATGTCTATAGTTTTTCTTATATCCACATATATTGTTGATAAACAAAATTACTTAAAAACTAATGACAATATTAAAAGTACATGCTATAATAAACATTAAAACAATTGAAGGGAGCACTTATATGAATAAAAAAGAAGAATATCAAGAAATATATATAAATTTAGATGATTCAGGTAAATTAACAAAAAAAGAAAAAGTATCAGTATATGCAGGAATAGTCTTTTTATCAAAACAAGAAAAAGATAAATTTATAACTCAATATCGTAAAATAATAAATGAAATAAAATGTTCTTACTGTGACCAAACAAAAGGAGAATGTACTAAAAAATGTAAAGAAATAAAAAATACAAATATCAAGAAAGGTCATAAAAGAAGGATTATGAACTACATAAGTAAATATTATACTATTGCCCTAGTAATAAATAATACAAAAGTATATAATCATATTATAAATAATAAAGCCTCAAAAGGAAGATACATAGATTACACAATAAGAAGACTAATTAAAAGTACAATTGAAGAATTAATAAAAGATAAAAAAATAAACCCACATAAAAATGTGAGATTAATAATAAATATAGATGAACAATCTACAAAAAGTAATGGTTATTATAATTTAAAAGATGGTCTAACAGAAGAATTATTACATGGAATATCTAACTTCAATTACGATATAACATATAAAAATATATTATATGGAAAATTAGAAATAAGATTAACATACCAAGACTCAGGTAAGAGTTATTTAGTGCAGGCAGCAGATTTAATCGCAGGCACTACTAGAAGAAGAGCATTATCAAATATTGATTCTGATATTGATATTATCGATCATAAACTATTATTCCCATAAAAAGAAAAGAGACTATCTAGTAGTCTCTCCCCAACTCAAGCGGTGTACTTAACATACACTTAATTTAATAAAATCGACATTGAGCTATCGACCTGACGAGATTTCTCTCCGGTAATACAATGATACTATAACTATCATAAAAAGTCAAGTATATTGCACTATTATTATACTCAAAATAACAAAAAAAATACCAATAATAAACTACTTTAAGTATATATTTCATACTTATATATAATAAGTATTAATTATACTTATTTGGAGACCAAAGACTCCAAATAACACTAGCAAGACAAATGACTTGCAGTGTAAAAACAATTGACAAAAGTAAAAAACTATAATATATTATAAGTGGAGGGATATTTATGTATAAATATGTAGGTAATGTAATCATGTTTACTATAAATATCACACCTTTATCTCATCAAAAATAAAAGTAAAAAAAAATGAGATGTGGGTGTGAGTTTTTGTCGTGCCTGCATCTATATATATAAATAAAAGTTATATGGATGCAATATATTCATATAACTTTTTTTGATGGGAGGAATATTATGATAGATATAAATATAAGTAAAGTATGTAAGTCATTTGGTTTTGACTTAGTATTAAATAATATAGATATAACAGTACAAAAAGGAGAAAAAGTAGGTTTAATTGGAACAAATGGAAGTGGAAAGAGTACTATACTAAAAATAATCGCAGGCCAAGAAAGTATAGATTCCGGTTCCGTTTCAATAAGAAATAATATAAGTATAGGCTATTTAAGTCAAATACCTGAAGAAAAAGATATAATAGTAAAAGACTATATAAATAGTGCCTTTAAAGAAATAATAGAACTAAAAGAAAAATTAGAAAGATATGAAGATAAACTTTTAACTGAAGATTATAAAGTAATAACAAAGTATATGAATCTGCAAGAGAAGTTTATCTTCCTAGGAGGTTATGAATACGAAACAAAGATACAAAAAATACTACCAGTATTTAATATAACTGAAGAAATATTAAATAGAAATTTCAATACCCTATCCGGAGGAGAAAAAACCATCATATCTCTAATAAGATTATTATTACAAGAACCAGATGTCTTATTATTAGATGAACCCACTAACCATTTAGATATAAATAAAATGATTTGGTTAGAAAAAACATTAAAGAACTATAAAGGTACAATAATACTAGTATCCCATGACCGCTATTTCATGGATAATGTCATAAACAAAGTATATTTATTAACCAAAAGAGGAATAGAAGTATATCATGGCAATTACAGTTACTATATTAAAGAAAGTGAAAATAGACTATTACTAGAATTAAAAAACTATAAAGACCAACAAAAACAAATAACCGCTATGGAAAATAGTATCAAAAGATTAAAAGAATATGGCAGGCTTTGTGGACCAAGTGGTGGAGAAATATTCTTTAGAAGAGCTGCTAGTATCGAAAAAAGATTAGAAAAACTAGAAAAGTTAGATAAACCAGAAGACAAGAAAAAACTAAATATAACTTTTGATACCGCTAGTAGATCAGGAAAAGATGTCTTAACAATAAATAATCTAAATCTATCTTATGGTACTAAAGAAATATTTAATAACCTTAACTTAAGTATTAAATATCAAGATAGACTCTGTCTAGTCGGAGATAATGGAGTTGGTAAATCAACTCTAATCAAAGGAATATTAAAAGGAAATAATAGTATAAAACTAGGAAGTAATATCAAGATAGGTTATATTCCTCAAGAGATAGAGTTTGAAGATATTAATTTATCAGTACTAGAAGAAGCCAGAAAATATTTCATTGGGGCAGAACAATATTTAAGAAGTGCTTTATTCAAATATCTCTTTGCAGGAGAAAACATTCATAAAAAAATAAAATATTTATCCGGAGGAGAAAAAGTAAGATTAAAAATATTCTGTCTAATCCAAAATTCATATAACTTCTTAATTCTAGATGAACCCACTAATCACATTGATATTGATACAAGAGAAATGCTTGAAGAGTCACTAAGGGAGTTTACTGGTACTATATTATTTGTATCTCATGATAGATATTTCATAAATAAAATAGCTACTAGTATAATCGAAATAAAAAATAAAAACATCACTAAATATATTGGTAATTATGATGATTATCGTGAGAAAATAAACAAAATATGATATAATTAAATAGGAGGAAATATGAATAACATACCAAAATTAAAATTTAAATATTTAACTCTTGAAGAAACTATTATTAAAGAAATAAAAGAACATGAAGAAGAGTTTATAAGCAAATGTAATAATAAATAACTTATCCACAGAAACTGTTGACAGGCAAAAGTGTCAATAGTTTTTTATTTGACATAAATTGCATCTTTCTATATAATATAAGCATCTAGAAAGGAAAAATACCATGGAATTAAACATTGACTACATATCTGATTTACACTTAACTCACTACATAAGTAAAAAAGAAAGCATAACTAAAATAGATAAATTAGTCCAAGATAAAATAAGTATGCAAGTAAAAGGAAATATCCTTGTAGTAGCGGGAGATATCGATGAAGATATAAATAGAGTGAGTGAACTATTATATTCATGTTCAAAATACTATAAAAAAGTAATATTTGTCCTAGGTAATCATGAATACTATATACCGGTAATAAAATATATCTATACTGATCCTATGGCTAAAGAATATAACTATAATAGTATGAATAAAGTATATAGATTAAATGAAATATTTAAAGATAATAACGATATAATCATACTAGATAAAACAAATAATACTAAAGGACTATATACCTATAATACCTTCTTATTAGCGGGAGATACCCTTTGGTATAAACCAGTAACATTAGTAGATAAACTATATAACTATCCTATGCAGAATGATTCAAGATTTATTTTATCAGAATTATCTAAGAAAGATAAAATATTAAAATTACATAACGATAGCATATCTTGGTATAATAACTTACCAAATAATATAGATTTAATAATAACACATATACCACCATTTAGAAATAAAAATAATAGTAGGGGTAATAACTCTTGTTACTATACAGAAGTTAAAGAATATAAATCACCAGTATGGATATATGGACATGATCATAAAGAAGAAGATATAATAATAAATAATACAAGATTAGTATCTAATCCATGGGGTTATGATACTAAAGATTTTAAAATAAAAACATTAACATTAACTAAATAATAAACTAAGATATCAAGTCTTTGTTTTAATATACCTATATATTATCTTTATTATGTCCACTATAAGCCTTACTATGTAAGTCTTATTAGTGTTTAATTAAGCTAAGTAAACTTATCTTAATTAAAAGTATCCAAGATACCTATTATATATAAGCAGTAGATATATACTAATACTATTATAGTATAAAGAAATAATTATATAAATAAGAGTAGAAAAATAAGCATATAGTCATATATAACAAAAAAACTATGATATAATAATTTCAGGTGGTGAGACTATGTGTTTGATATGGAACTTAATAAAAGCATTTACTGATACTCAAGATGATAATAAAAAAGATAATAATGATTTAGAAGATTGGCAAAAAGAATTAGAAAAAGAAAAGAAGTATGATACATTTAACTTTGAAGAGGAAGAACTAGAAGATGATGACTATTATTCAGAGGATGATGATGAATAAGAAATTTGTCAAAATATATTGAATAAATAAAAATAATTTGATATACTTAATTTAGTTAAAGAAAGACGCTAGTACAGGTCTATTTAATAGATTTTTTGTGCTGCGTCTTTTTATATAAGTAGAAGTAGGAGAAGAGTAAAATAATGAACAAATTAAAAGAAATATTATTAGATAGGGGTAAAATTAATTTAAAAAGAAATATGAAATTATTAACTATAATTGCAGTTATAGTACTAATACCTACAAAAGTATTAGCACATCCTGGCAGACTAGACTCAAGTGGATGTCATACCTGTAGAACAAATTGTCCAAGTTGGGGATTAGAATATGAAGAATATCATTGTCATAGTGGTAATACATATACAAATTCAAAAGGTGAAGTATATAACGAAAAAGGAGTGCTATTAAATAATAATACCTCTTCTAATAACGAATCAAACAATAATGACAGCAATAATACTTCATCTAATAATAAATCAGACAATAATAATTTAGTTAATAATAATCAATCAGAAGTAAAGCAAGTTGCCAAAAGTGATGATACATCATTAAAATATGTAAAAATAAATAATAAACCAATAGTAATATCAGAAACTATGACCTATGAAACAACAGGAAAGAACATAGATTTAGATATCAAAGCTAATGATAATAAAGCAACAGTAGAATTTAATATACCAGAACTAAATACTGGTGAAAATGAAGTGATAATCAAAGTAACTGCAGAAGCTGGAAATATAAAAGAATATAAACTCATAATAACAAAAAATGAGGTAATAAGTAATGTAGTAATAAAAGAATTTATATTAGGAGCATCAAAAGTAGACTTTAAAAACAATAAAGCCACTATCAATAAGTTAGCAAATGAATCATCATTTAAATATTCATATAAATTAAGTAGTATAAGTGCTAAATTATTATTATATTTAAATGATAAAGAAGTAACAAAATTAGATAATATTAAAGATAAAGATATAATAAAACTAGTAGTAGTAGACAAAGATGACAATAAAAATACATATGAAATAGAAGTAAAAGAAATGTCAAAATTAGAGTCAGCAATTATAAACATCATTTCTTATACACTAGTAATAGCAATTTTACTTTCACCAATAATAATAGTAATAGTAATTAAATATAACAAAAAGAAAAAAGGATAATTAGCATTATAAAAAATATAGTAAATTAAATTTTTACAGTATAATATAAATAAAAATAATATATGAGGTTAAATATGAATAATACAAGTCAATTTGTAAAAATACTAGAAATTAATAAAAAGTGTATGAGAATATTAAGTTGTGCAAATTATATTTTTTTGGACGAAATAGGCAATTTTAAATTCAATAAAATCAGCAATTATAATAAATCAAAAAATTTATATAATAAGGTTACACAAGATTTTAAATTGGTTAACGAACTTATTAATCAAAAAGATTTGTTAAATGCAGCAACTATTTTGAGAACATTATATGAAAATATTATTTATATTATAGCTAAATCATATGATAGAAAATTAAATGTTACATTAAATACGATGCCACAAGATTTAAGAAAAGTTTTAGAAGAAAATTGTGAAGATATTTTTACAGAACATATAGAAAAAGAAATCTTCAATGAAATTTATAAATATTTATGCAAGATTGTACATCCATGTAGTGCTAAAGAATTAATTTCTTATATAAGTAAAAATATTAATTATAAAAATTATTTGTTAAGCAATTTAAAATATATAACATTAGTAATAGAATATATTTATTTAAACTTTTTAAACAAAAAAGCAGGGAATAAAGAAAGTAATTTTGATTTGGATTTTATTAATTTAACTACATATATAAATATAATAAATATTAGTTATTTTATTAAAGAACTAAAAGATGATAAAAATAATTATAAAAGATATTTTTATTATGATACAAATGATAAATATATAAAAAATAATCAAAAAAATTTAAAAAATATATATGAAATATTAATTAGGGAAGAAAAACCAATTGAAAACAATATGAATGAATTAGCTAATATATTGGATATTCAAATAGGTAAAAGCAAATATAATGAAAGTATAAAAGAAATATTAAGTGGAAAAGAATTGCAATGAATCCTATATAAATAATATTTAACATGACAATTTTAAATTTGATTTATACTTTTATTAATGACATATAATTTGGTAGAAGAAAGATTAGAATACTTTACTAAACATAATAGAATATCAAGTCATGATTCAGAAAATATAATATATAACTTATTAAAAGAAATATTAGAAGATTATAAAGATTTAACATTTACTTTTAGATATCCAGTAAATATATTAATAAAAGATAAAACATTATTAACAGAAGAAGAAAGAAAATATGCTTCTCACCATAATACTCATATAGATTTCTTAATATATAATAAAATAAGTAAAATACCATTACTAGCAATAGAAGTAGATGGATATAAATATCATAAAGAAGATAATAAACAAAAAGAAAGAGATATATTAAAGAATAATATACTATCTAAATATAATATACCATTAATAAGATTAACTACTAATGGTAGTAGAGAAGAAAGTATTATAAGAAGTAAATTAGATGAGATAGTTAGTAATAAATAATTATATATATTTTATTATGTTCACTATAAGCCTTACTATGTAAGTCTTATTAGTGTTGTTATTAGCCTAAGGTCTAATAACAATATGCCTATTGCATCTATTATATATAAGTAATAACTATATACTAATATTATTTTAGTAGTTATATTTATTTTGACAAAACTACTGATAAATATCAAAATATCAGTAGTTTTGTCAAACAGATATCTAAATAATGGTAGAGAAGTACGCATATAGCTATATACAACAAAAAATATGATATAATAACTTCAAGTGCTAACGATAAGAGTTCAGGCAAAGTGTAGTATGTCTTGCATGCCTTGAATATAAAAGGATTTTGACTTAATGTTGAAGTCTTTTTTTATATGTGAACTATGAGCAAAAGTTTATATTAAAAAAATATTTTAAATGTAATAAATTTATAAAATATTAAAAACTTGAAACATTAGTTAAGCAGTATTTGGTATGTTTAATCATAATAATATAATATTTTTATGATTTTTAAGCAAAAAAGTACAAATAAATTTGACAAAACAGCAAACTTGTGATATTATTGATTTGTAAAAGAAAGGTGTCTAATATGAATATAGGAAAAAAAATAGAAAAAGAGTTGGAAATTTATAATATGTCACAACGTGATTTAGCTAATAGAATTGGTGTTGATGAATCAATTGTATCACGAATAATTAAAGGAGAAAGAATTCCAAAATCGGATGTTCTAGCGAATATTGCTACGGCTTTACACACAACTTCTGATTATTTACTAGGAATAGAGAATACTGAGTTTGATAGTAGTAAATTAGTAAGATTGATTGCAAGAAATTCTTCAAAAATGAGTGATGCAGATAAGAAAGCATTGATTAACGCGTTATTTGAGGAGGAGTAATATGTCAATAAAATTATCAGATGAACGATGCGAAGAAATAAAGCAGAAAGTGGTACAACTATTTGAAAAATATAATATTAACTGTGTTCCTATAAATGGCTTTGAAATAGCTAGTAAAATGGGAATTAAAGTTATTCCATATTCTTCAAAAACGTGTAAAGTGAGGGAACTATGCTTAAAAGAAAGCGAAGATGGTTTTTCAATCAAAAGAAATAACAAATGGTATATTTTTTATAATGATGCTGATGGTAAACAATTTGGCAGAGTTAACAATACAATGCTTCATGAGATAGGACATATAGTATTGGATCATACTGAGGATAGTGAATTAGCAGAGAAAGAAGTTAAATTTTTCGCTAAGTATGCCCTCGTTCCACCGGTACTTGTACACAAACTAAAACTTACTAGTCCGGAAAAAATTTCAGAAACGTTTGATGTAAGCTATGAGGCAGCATATTATGCATTAGTTTATTATAACAAGTGGTTGCACTATGGTGGAAGATACTATAAGCCATATGAAGAACAATTATTAGCATTATTTAGTAATAATACATTAAGTTTGGGTTAGAATATATTGGCAGTTTGGTTAACGTAAGGCCAAAAAAAGAGGCATTTGCACACCCCATGAACAAATATAATATCTGTCTGACAACAATATTATAACACAAGTTTTAAAAAGTTGCAAAAGAAATGCCTCGAGAAAGAGGTGAAATAAATGATTAATTATTACTTAAATCTTAATGCACAATCAAATGGTGATCATGAAGTACATAAAGAGACATGCCATTATTACTATATGTATAAATCTGGTTACAATTTTGAATTGTTAGGTGCATTTAGTAACGAGGTAGAAGCTGTTAGGTATGCAAGAATTAAACATCCGACTTTTAAGATTGATGGATGTGCGTATTGCTGCCAAGCTGCTCATAGGAGCTAATTTATATAGTTAAAGTGAAAGGGGAACATAATTGAAAAAAATACTTTTTGAATTATTAACTTCTCCTTTAACTATATCAGATAATTATTTTGTAAATTATATTATTATAGGATTAATAAAGATTATTGCATTTAAGGTGGCTTTCAAAATGGTTGGGGATATTGGTTTATTTGGAGAAGTTGGCTCTATATTGCACTGGATAATTAGATTTGTAACTTTCTTTTTGCTTTGGCTTGTTTGTTGCATAATTACAGAAGTTACTAAATTTATTATCAGTCATATAGTTGTAACATCAGTTTTATGTTGTAATTTTATTATAGTTATTTTTATTGCTGGGATTGTTCATAATTATTTTATGAGAAATCAATAAAAAATGTTGAAAGAGTATGATGTTTGGTTGTTTTAGTGAATTTAATGGAGAGATATTAATAAAACGTTATCTCTTTTTTATGCTTTTATAGCTTAAAATGGTGATATACTGTAAAGAAATATTTTTCTAATAACCACTTTATAAAAAATAGTCGTAATAATTTAATACTTTTATAAAAAAATTACTCTACACAGTAATAAATGAAGAAACTTGTCTAAATTTGTTGATTAAATAAAAATAATTTGATATACTTAAATTAGTTAAAGAGAGACGCTAGTACAGGTCTGTTTAATAGATTTTTTGTGCTAGTTTTTTTATGATATATAAAATATAAGCAAAAAAGATAGTAAAAATTAAATTTGATGTGATTCGGGAGGAATAGTTATGGCTGATGAACCAGGTGGAAGAACTGATAAATTGGGAAATAGATATGAAAGAAACTGCATCATAAAATCAATCCTAGATGTTGCTGATGAAAAAATAAGTAGTTGCATGTTTGAAGGATTAGGGGAAGATGAAAGAGCAACAGATATAATTGTTACAAACTTTGATGGTACTAGAAAATACATTCAATGCAAGCACAGATACGGTAGTAATGATAATTGGACATTTTCGGGACTTAAATCATATGATTTACTTAAACGATGGAAATTTCACTTGGATAGGGATAAAAATATAACAGTTTCGCTAGAGTCACCAATCCCATTTACACGTCTTAATGATTTAATAGCCAAAGCCAAAAATAATAATGGTGATGTGAAAATATTTTATAACGAACAAATAAAAAGAAGTAATGAAACATACAATGACTTTAAAAAATACTGCAATGAATTAGAATTAGATTGCAGCAATATTAATGATGTTCAAAAAGCAATGAACTATCTAAGAAGAACAGAGATAGAAGATATATCCGATAATAGCATAAATAAACTATTATTTATGCATATTAAACTATTATTTATCGGTGATGAAGAAGATAATTATGAAAAAATATTAAATTTAGTGTGTAATAGTGATATTATGGGAACAGAAATAGATATACATTTTTTACATACATTTTTTAAAAGTAATAATATGATTTTAAATAATCTTTCAAATAGTTCACATGATTTTGAAAATATTGAAAGATTGAATAAAAATTTTAAGGATAGTATAAAATTAATAAAAGGTAATTTCATAGATAGAAAAGAATTGAAAGATATAATTATAAATATAAATGAAGAAAAATCAATTATAATAACTGGAAAATCAGGATATGGAAAAAGTGGAATAATTAATGGAGTGATAGATTATCTGGAAAATGATAAATATCAATACTTAGCTTTAAGGCTTGATAAAACTACGCCAGAACATAACAGTTTAGAATGGAGTAAAAATTTGGGATTCAATACATATCTTTCTGTAGTATTAGACAAATTTTCAACAGATAAAAAATGTGTATTAATTCTTGATCAACTCGATGCATTAAGATGGACTGCCGTACACAATAGAAATTCATTAGATGTTTGTAATACTGTCATTGAAGAAATAAAAAATATCAATGTTGGAAGAAAAAATAAAATTTCAATTATTATTGCTTGTAGAACATTCGACTTTGAGAACGACACATCAATAAGAAAAATAGTAGAAGAAGATAATAGTATGTGGACAAGAATTAATATTGATAGTTTGAGCGATGAATGTGTAGAAAATATTGTTGGATCGGAATATAACAATTATAATTCTAAATTAAAACAATTACTAAAAATTCCGAGTAATTTATTTATTTTTATGGAATTAAAAAAAGATGATAATATAATACAAATTAGATCTACGTGTGATTTGATATTAAAATGGTGGCAACAGATTAAAAAAGAAGGGGAAAGACATGGTTTTACAGAAAGAGAGTTATCTGATTTAAAAGAAACTATTGTTACCAAAATGAACGAATTAAACAAGATATCATTACCAACTTTTTTGCTAAGTAGATATACTAACTCCATTGAGTTCCTCTTATCCAAGTCATTTCTTGTACAAAGTGGCAGTACAGTAGCATTTGCCCACCAAAGCTTATTAGATTATTTTTTGGTAGAAAAAATGATAGAAAGATATACTGCAGGCGAAACAATTGAGACAATTATAGGAGATTATGACAAACAATTACCAAACAAAAGATATCAGTTACAAATGTTCTTGGAGAGAATGTATGAAATTGATGATAAAATTTTTTTAGAATGTGTAGATTCAATTATTAACAGTGAAAAAATAAGAGTATACATGAAGTATGTAGCATTTGAGATATTGGGAACTCTTACAAATTTATCAGATATCACTAAGCAATATATAATAACCAATTATAATAAAAAGGATTTTTTTGATATTTATGTAAATACAGTTTTCATGAACCATCAGGAAATGATAGATTTATTGATTACTAATAATATTCTTGAGAAATGGATTGATAATCCATTAACAAAAAAGCATGTAATAAACTTATTAAAAAGTATTAATTACCATTTTAATGAAATTGAATGTAATTTTATAAAAAAGCACATTACTATAAATGAACAATTGGATAAAGAATTATACAGTGTATTTCCTATTGATATGACATATGATACAAATGAATTATTCGAATTAAGATTAGAAATATATGATAAATTTAGTGAAATACTAATAGATTCATATTTGAATTTAAATGAATTATTAAAATATAACGAACCTAGAGCAATAAAATATATTGAATTTTTGGGAAAACATCTAAATATAAATAAGAAACATAATATAAAATATTGCAATAATTACATTATTAATTATGATGATAAAAATAAAATTATAGAAAATGAAATGATTATTGATAAGTTGTTGCCATTAATTCCGAAAGATCTTGGTAGATATGAACTATATGATTGGGAAGATGATGGCAATATTGAAATGAATATACCAAGAATTATAATTACACTAACAAAAAAAGCAACACAAAATATGGTAAAAAAGAATCCTAACAAACTTTGGATAATATATAAAGATTACACAAATAAAGGATATGATATTCCTAATGAACTAATACTATATGGAATATTATGCATGCCAAAAGAAGAAGCAAATAAAGTCTTTGAATATTTATTTGATGATATAAACAAAAATTGCTTTGAATATACTAGCAACAATGACCAATCAATAAGTATGTTAAAAAAAATAACAGAAAAGTTTATTGAGAATGCAGATCAAGAAACAGTAAACTTTATTATAAAAAATATAATAAATTATAAACCAAGAGATATAATAGAAAAATGCAAGCGATGCATTAAAGCCAAAAAACAAGACTTTAGTAGTGCAAATTATATGAGTTTTTGGGGTGATTTTCAACATGAAATGTTGAATATTATACCAGATAAATATCTTAATGAGGAAAATATGCAATTAAAAATGATTTTAGACAGAAAATTTAGTATAAGAAAATATTCAATATATGATATGGGACGCTTGAAGATGAGAGATGTTATATCTCCAATAGCAAATAAGAAAATAAGTCTAAAAAATTGGCTTGATATACTTACAGATAAAACCATCACCAATAAACATAGTACAAAATATGATGAGAATAAAAAAGTGTTTGTTGATAGTAGTTTATATGAATTCCAATCATCATTATCATTATATATAGAAAAAGAGCCGGAAGCATTTATTGATTTATTTGTAAATAACTCTTCTTGTATCCGTTCAGAATATGTATATACTTTATATAATTCATTGTCATATTCAAATGTTGAAAACAAGGTATCAATTGATAAATTCGAATTGCTGTTTCAAACATTTAAGTATAAAAATAGTTACGAATATGCCCCACTTATTTGTGAAATCATTTCTAGAAAAAATGAAACAGGTTGGCATGACAAAACTATTAAAATGTTGTTAGAGATTTATGAAGATATAAAAAATGGTAAAATTAAAAACAATTACATAGTAGATGATAGTAAAAAAGATAGCAACAAAATAGATGACTTTGAGTTTAAAGCAATTAACTCACCGATTTTTAAACTTTCTATGGCTATCTCAAATATATTAAGGAATAGTTTCGATCATGCTGAAGGATTTATAAAAATAGCAAAAGATATGATAACAACTGATAATGAAATAATAAAATATTCTAGCCTGAACATTTTAAATTGTCTTTTAAATTATGATTTCGAATGGTCTAGTAATATTATAATCAATTTACTTTCTGATGATTATATGTATAAATACAACTCAATCAGAGATATAATTAATTACATTTATAACAAAGATAATAATCATAAAGAACAAATACTAAAAATAATATCGCACGGAATTACAATTAATAATGATAAGATAAAAAAAACTTTTTCATATTTAATGGTTGATTTCTATTTGTTTTATGATAAATTTAAAGATAATTTGCTAGATAAAAATAATAATAAAATAGTAAAAAATTCCATAATGAACATGTTACTAGAATATATGAAAGAAGACATTTATAAAGAAAAAGTAAAAGGCATTATGCTTAAATTAGCATCATATAAAGATGTAAAAATCAATCCATATAAATTATTTGATGAAACTGATATGATGCTATTACAAGATAGAGATTTTATTAAAAAAATATTTCATCTTTCAAATTCACAAGAAATGATTGAACCATTTATTCGAACTTTAAAGAAAAGAGAAAACGACATCCTTAAGTTTGATGATTTATTATTTGAAATTATTAATGCAGCAATTAAACAATATGATGAAAATAATTTGACACATTATTATGCTTATAGCGATCTCAATTATATAGTAATCATGCTATTTGATTATGCATACGAGCATAAAAAAGAAACTACAATAATAAAATGTTTAGATGTATGGGACCAAATGTTTTCAAAGCAAATTGGATTAATGAGAAAGCTTAGCAAAGATCTTTCAGAAATATAAAAAATTTATTTTAACAAAACCATTACAATAATTCTTTAATGATAAAAAAGTATAAATTTAAAACCTAATTCTTTTGAGAATTGGGTTTTAAATTTGTGCTAAAAATAAATTTATTAGCTAAGTAAAAGTTAGGTATCTAAAAATGTTATTTATATGTTATAATTAAATAAGAAATGAAGTATAGGTGGTTTAAATGATAATAAAAGATAATAAAGAATTAAAACAAAAAGATTTTAAAAATGAAAAAGAATTACAAAATTACTTTGAAGAAAATTTGCAAAAGATTCTTGGATATAAATTTGTAGAGACAGAATTTACTGTTGGTAATTTTAGAATAGACACATTAGCCTATGATGAAGAGAGCAAATCATTCAGAATTATAGAATATAAAAATGTTAAAAATCATAGCTTGGTAGATCAAGGATACACGTACTTAAAATTGTTGTTAGAGAGAAAAGCGGATTTTGTACTTAAATATAATGAAAAAAATAATTCTAATTTAAAATTATTGGAGGTCGATTGGAGTCAATCAAGAATTATATTCGTATCACCAATTTATACAAGTTATCAACTTAATGCTACTGATTTTAAAAATATCCCAGTAGATTTAATTAAAGTTACAAGATATGAAGAGAATATAGTGGATATAGAGTTTATAAAGAAAACAAGCAATGTAAAAGTAGAAGATGTACAAATAGAATCAGAACAAAAAGAAATTAATAAAGAAATTAAAGTATATACAGAAGAAGATCATTTGAATAAAGTATCTGAAAAAACTAGAAGACTTTATAATATATTAAAAAATAGAATATTAGAGTTAGATGACATTGATATAGATGTAAAAAAAGTATATATTGCTTTTAAAGGGAGAAGAAACATCGTAGATATAGAATTTACTCAAAATAAATTGAGACTAGATATTAATATGAAGAAAGGAACATTGAGTGATCCATTAGGTATAACAAGAGATATAACCAATATTGGCCATTGGGGCAATGGTGATTATAGAGTAGAAATATCTAATGAAGACGATATAGATAATGTTATGCCATTAATAAAACAGTCTTTAAAAGTAAACAAGAAATAATAACAGGAGGTAGTTAATTATGTACAATTATATAGATTTGATAAATAAGGTTATTTTAGGCGATAGTATAGAAGAATTGAAAAAAATACCAGACGAAACAATAGATTTAATTTTTGCAGATCCACCATATTTTATGCAAACTGAAGGTGAATTATTAAGAACAGATGGTTCAAAATTTTCAGGTGTAGAAGATGAATGGGATAAATTTAGCGATTATAATGAATATGATGAATTTTGCTTTCAATGGCTAAAAGAATGCAAAAGAATTCTTAAAAAAAATGGTTCAATTTGGGTAATCGGATCATTTCAAAATATTTATAGATTAGGATATATTATGCAAAATCTAGGCTATTGGATTTTGAATGATGTTATTTGGGCAAAACCTAACGCTGCACCAAACTTTTCAGGAACAAGATTCCAGAATTCGCATGAAACTCTTTTATGGTGTACAAAGGATAAAAATGCAAAATATACATTTAATTATAAAACAATGAAATATTTAAATAATAATAAGCAAGATAAAAGTATTTGGGATGTCGGAATATGCATTGGTAATGAGCGCATTAAAGGAAGTGATGGCAAGAAATTACACTCAACGCAAAAGCCGGAAAAACTTTTATATAAGGTTATTTTATCATCATCAAAGCCTGGTGATCTAATTTTGGATCCATTTTTTGGAACTGGAACTACCGGGGCGGTTGCCAAATTATTAAATAGAAATTATCTTGGAATAGAAAGAGAAGAAAAATATGTTTCTGCATCTATAGATAGAATTAATAAAATAACTCCACTTGATGATGACATTATTAATTTGAAATTGGAAGTTAAGCCACCAAAAGTACCAATGAAAAAATTGATAGAAGCTGGTTTAATTAAAGCTGGAGATATAATATATGATAAAAATAAAAAATATGGTGATGTAGTTTTAGCTGATGGCAACGTATCAGATGGAGAAGATATTTTATCAATACATAAAATGTCTGGAAAACATAAAGGATTATCTAACAATAATGGTTGGGATTATTATTGGTTTGATGATAAAAAATTGGGGTTCATTGAATTAAATGAGTTAAGATATATATATGAAGGGAGAAATATAAATGAATGAAAAAGTCCAAGCTTTAATTAATGAAGCTGTTGAAAATATGATTGCACACACTGGTTCAGATAAAAAGATTGAAGGAATGATAAAAAAACATGATAAGAAAATACACTTTATACCGAAAAAATACAGAGTATTTGGTGGTATGTTACAATCAATGAATATTCAATTTGGTAATTTTATTGAAGAATTAATGAGTGTAATTATTTCAAAAAATGATAAGTATGAAATTATTGAAAAATATTCCGGCAAAAAAAGTAATAAGTTTAAAATATCAGAAACAAACGAAAGTCTTATAGATGCATATATTACTAAATGTCAAACAGAGGATATTTTTCTTGATGCAGAATTTATACTATTAATGAATAAAATTATTGATAACAAAGATGAAAATTTGAAAAATTTTAAACATGATATAGATTTGCTATTTAAAGAAAAGTCAACAGGAGTATATTATTATTTAGAAATAAAGTATAATGATGATCATGACACAGGAAAGTTCGTTGATATAAACAGAAAGTTTATTAAAACTTCTGCATATCTTATTAATGAGTTAAACATAAAATCATTAGATCAATTTAAACCAATATTATTTTTCTTTAATAATAAAAAAATGAAGGGAAATATTTATATTCCAGAAAGTACAAACATATATAGGGGAAAAAGATTTTTTGATGAGTTTTTAGACATAGATTATTCTGATGTCGAAGAATATATGGCCAATCTAAGTGAAAGTGAAGCCACGATAGATGCATTTAATCAGTTGTATAAAAAAGTTATGAACTACAAAAACAAGCCAACAAATTAATCTGTTTTGCCTTAACACATAATAAAGTAAGAAAGAGTGTAGATAATAGGCTAAGTGAAAATGTTTAAATTGTTAATTTAGTTTATATGCACAATGGTGAGAAGTTGAAAGAGTCAAAAGTCATAACTATTGTTTGTACAATTACATTATTTGTATTGTTACCAATATTAATATATTTCTATTATGTTTCTGAATTAATATATAATATTCTAATTAGCATAACTACTGGATTAGTTGTTTCAATTATAACTGCATTATGTCAGTATTTCGTCATAAAAAGCAAAATTAAAAACAACATTTTTATTGCTATTTTGACATGTATAAAACAATATATGTGGTAGAACAAAAAAATCAATTTTTCATTACAATGTTTTAAGTATATATAAAAAATCAATGACTTTTTTAGACGATTTAACAAAAAATATTTCTGAGTATTCTGGATTTGTTAATAATAAAAGAAATAGATTGTATAAGAAAATGAACCCATCCATAAATCCTAATTATGATGACTTTAACATTAAAAATTTTATCAAGTTATTTTTACCTTTTAATTATAAAAGATTTGATAAAATGGTAATTCCAATTCAAAAAAAGTTAGAAGAAATATTAAGAAATATTGACTCTAAAAAATTTGATAAAAGTTTTAATGAATATAAGAAAATATTTGAAAAGTTGAATATGTAATTTTTTAAAATAAATTAAAAATAATCAAATAAATATTATTAACTGAAAAATAAAAAAAAAGACTTACCTACATCACAATGATGCACTAGGTCTTTTCTTCTACCTTACAAACTTGTAATATAAAATACATTAAAATAATGATATAATAGAACTATAGAAAGAAGGAAATATAATATATGAAAAAGATAATGATAATTGAAGATGATACTATAATATCTAAAGAATTATATGAACTACTAGTAAATGCAGGATATGAAGCATTAATACTAAAAGACTTCTCAAATGCCAAAGAAGAAATATTAAAAAGTAATATAGACCTAATTCTCTTAGATATAAATATACCATATCAAAATGGTGAGCAGTTACTTAAAGAAATAAGGAAAGAATCGAATGCTCCCGTAATAATGGTAACCTCAAGAGCAAATGAAACCGATGAAATATTATCCATCTCTTATGGAGCAGACGATTACATAACTAAGCCCTATAGCCCAACCATTCTATTACTAAGAATACAAAATATCTTTAAAAGATTAGATAATAGTACTGAAGTACTGAAATATAAAGATTTAGAAGTCTCACCATCACGAGGTACCTTATCAGGTAATAATAAAGAATTAGAACTAACCAAAAATGAAATGCTAATCTTTCAGCACTTATTAAATAACCAAAATAGAATCGTATCAAGAGATGAACTAATGACCATTCTTTGGAATAATGAAGAATACATAAATGATAATGCTCTAACCGTAAATATAAGTAGACTAAGAAGTAAACTAGAGGACTTTGGTTATCCAAATGCCATAGAAACAAGAAAAGGACAAGGATATATACTATTATGAAATTAACAAACTATCTAAAAGATAAAATAAGCATAATCATTATCACTATCATATCAATAATTCTAATAACCCTATTAGACATAGCCTTCAAAGTACCAGAGGGATTAATAATAGTAACCATAGTATTACTACTATTAACACTAATCATAGCCCTTTTACTATCATATTTCCAAAAAAGAACCTTCTATAACACCCTCATAACCAATGCCAAAAATCTAGATAAAAAATACCTAGTCCTAGAAACCTTACCCAAACCAACTACTTACGAAGAAGAACTAATATATAACATCATGTACGACATCAACAAATCAATGATTGAAAATGTCAGTAGTTACATAAATAGCACCAAAGACTTCAAAGACTATATTGAGATGTGGATACACGAAGTAAAAATACCAATATCAAGTCTAATACTTATGACCCATAATCATAAAAACCAAGTACCAAAAGAATACATTGAAGAAATAAAAAGACTAGATAACTACATCGACCAAATCCTCTATTATGTAAGAAGTAACTATACCAGCGAAGACTTCATCTTCAAAAAAGTAAAACTAGAAAAAATAATCTCATCAGTAGCTCTTAAAAATAAAGATGACCTCTTAGAAAATAAAATTGACCTAATCGTCGATATAAAAAATACTGAAGTCTATACCGATACCAAATGGTTAGAATTCATTTTAAATCAAATTATCAATAACAGTATCAAATACAAAAAAGATATTCCAAACTCCTATATCCAAATAAATGCTATAGAAGATAATAATAAAATAACCTTATTTATCAAAGATAACGGTATTGGCATACCAAAAAGTGATATCCCAAATGTTTTCAAAAAATCCTTTACCGGTACTAATGGCAGAGATAAAATCAAATCAACAGGCATGGGTCTATACATAGCCAAAAAATTATGTACCAAACTAGGTCATAAAATAGAGATAGAATCTGAAGAAAAAGAATATACCATTGTCAAAATAATCTTTGGTAAAAATAAACTTTATCACCCAGAAGACTAACCTTACAAAAAAGTAATATACTGTAATATTAAAATTACGACAAATATCCTATTATCTAGTATTATTAATTACGAAAGGAAGGAAAATAATATGGAAAATATACTAAAAATAGAAAATATTGAAAAATACTATGGAAGTAAATCAAGTTTAACTAAAGCCATAGATAACATATCATTTGAAGTAGAAAAAGGAGAGTTTGTCGCTATCATGGGTTCTTCAGGTTCAGGTAAAACAACATTACTAAACTGCATATCCACAATTGATAAAGTAACCGCCGGACATATTTTTGTAGGAGGAACTGACATAACAAAACTAAAAGGAAATGATTTAAACAAGTTTAGAAGAGAAGACTTAGGTTTCATCTTTCAAGACTTCAATTTATTAGATACCTTAACAGCCTATGAAAATATAGCACTAGCCTTATCAATTCAAAATGTAAGTCCCAAAGAAATAGATAAAAGAATAAAGAAAGTAGCAAAAGAACTAGATATCGAATCAGTACTAAAAAAATATCCTTACCAAATGAGTGGAGGACAAAAACAAAGAGTAGCAGCAGCTCGTGCCATAATAACAAATCCATGCTTAGTACTCGCAGACGAACCAACTGGAGCTCTAGATTCTAAGTCATCAAAAATGCTACTAGAAAAACTAACCTACTTAAATAATGCTTTAGGAGCCACTATTCTAATGGTAACTCATGACGCTTATGCCGCAAGTTACGCTACTAGAATAATCTTCATAAAAGATGGTAAAATATATAACGAAATCCGTAAAGGAAATGATACCAGAAAAGAATTCTTTGATAAAATAATAGATGTCGTAACCTTACTAGGAGGAGACATAAATGATGCTCTTTAAATTGTCTATAAAAAACATAACCAAAAGTATCAAAGATTATGCTATCTATTTCTTTACTCTAGTACTAGGAGTAGCTATTTTCTATGTTTTCAATGCTATAGATAGTCAAACAGTAATGCTAAATGTATCATCATCAACAAGTGAAATAATAAGACTAATGACAACCATTCTAGGAGGAGTAAGTGTCTTTGTCTCATTCATTCTAGGATTTCTAATCATCTATGCCAGCCGTTTTCTCATAAAAAGAAGAAACAAAGAATTTGGAATCTACTTAACCCTAGGAATGTCAAAAAGAAAAATATCTCTAATCCTTTTCTTTGAAACCCTTATAATAGGAGTTATCTCTTTAGGAGTAGGCCTAGCCCTAGGAATAGTTTTATCACAACTAATGAGTATCTTAGTAGCCAATATGTTTGAAGCAGACCTAACAAAATTTCAGTTTACATTTTCATCATCAGCAGCCCTAAAAACCTTATTATACTTTAGTATAATGTATCTAATAGTAATGATATTTAACACCATAATTGTAAATAAATGTAAACTAATAGATCTATTACATGGTAATAAAAAATCTGAAAAAGTAAAATTAAAAAATCCTATCATTTGCACTATAGTATTTATAATTGCGGTCATAGCACTATCATATGCTTACTATCTAGTAACAGATGGTTTTGGTACTTCACCACTTATGAATGCTATAAGTGGGATATTAGTGCCTATTGCTCTAGGTTGTATATCAACATTTCTAATATTTTGGTCACTATCAGGTCTAATCCTAAAGATAGTAATGCATCTAAAAAAATACTACTACAAAGGACTAAATAGTTTTACCGTTCGTCAAATAAGTAGCAAAATAAATACCACTGTCTTTTCAATGACAATAATATGCCTAATGCTATTCTTTACTATATGTATCTTTTCATCAGCATTATCTATAAAGAACTCCTTATCAGGTAATCTAAAAGATTTAGCACCTGTTGATATTCAGTTCTCAAAATTACAAGAACCATTATCTAAAGAAGAACAAGAAAACTTTTCAAAAGAAGAACAAGAAAGCTTTTCAAAAGAGATAATAGAGGATTATAACACCACTGTCAAAGATACCTTACAAAGATTAGATGTATACAAGTATCTAAAAGAAGTAGTAGATATAAATACATATCGAGTAGAAGAAATAACCCTAAAAGATTCTTTTGGAGACCAAATAGAACAAATAGGAAAAGATTATCCATTACTAGCATATCAAGATAAAGAAGCACTAATAAAATTAAGTGACTACAATCGTTTAGCAAAACTATATAACAAAAAAGAATTAACTCTAAAAGATAATGAATATGTAATTATAGCTAACTATAAGATGATGGCGGACATTAGAAATATATCCCTAAAAAATAATACCAAACTAACTATAAATGGCAAAGACTACTACCCAAAATATCAAGAATGCCAAGATGGCATTATCGAACTAAGTGGAAGTGCTACTAATACAGGAGTAATAATATTACCAGATAATGCCTTAGAAGGTATTCATCCATATAAAAATATTTTAGCAGCTAACTATCAAGCAGACACTAAAGAAGAAAAAGAAAATGTTGAAGATATAGTTAGTACTATAATAAATAACCATTTTAACAAAGATACCTTATTATCACATAATACTAAAATAGATATCTATGCATCATCCATAGGACTAGGAGCCATGGTAACATTTGTAGGACTATACCTAGGAATAATTTTCTTAATATCAAGTGCAGCTATCTTAGCCTTAAAAGAATTATCAGAAAGTACTGATAATAAAGAAAGATTTAATATGTTAAGAAAAATAGGAACTGATGAGAAAATGATTAACAAAGCCTTATTTAAACAGATAGCAGTATTCTTCCTATTCCCATTATTACTAGCTATAATTCACTCAATATTTGGAATAGAGTTTGCTAACTATATCTTAAAAACAATGGGAACAGAATCATTATTATCGTCAATAATATTAACAGCAGTATTTCTAGTAGTAATCTATGGAGGATATTTCTTAGTAACATACTACTGTAGTAAAACCATAATAAAGGAGAGATAAGATGAGCTATTTAGTACCAATAAAAACAGCTTTAATAATCTTTCCTTTTTTAGCCTTATTAATAACATTACCATATATAATATATGAATATCATCATTATGGATCAGTAAATAAATTAAGAACTTTAATAATATATTCCTTTATCTTATATCTAATGACAATCTACTTTTTAGTAATATTACCTCTTCCAACCAAAGAAGAAGTAATTAAAATGAAAGTGATTAATCCTCAGTTAATTCCATTAACATTCATAAAAGATATAGTAGAGGACCTAATAGAATTAAAACAAATAAACATTCTAAAAATAATAACTATACCTAGTATATATACTGTTATCTTTAATATAATAATGTTTATGCCATTAGGAGTCTATCTAAGATACTACTATAAATGTTCATTAAAGAAAACAATAATTATAAGCCTCTTAATATCACTATTCTTTGAATTAACTCAATTAACAGGACTATATTATATCTATCCTAGAGCATATCGTAATTTTGATGTGGATGACCTATTAATAAACACACTAGGAGGTCTTCTGGGATATTTAATAATAAGTCCTATCCAAAAACATTTACCAACAAGAGAAGATATCGATACCAAATCATTAAAAGAAGGGCAAAAAGTATCTTCCTTAAGAAGAATAACTCTCTTTCTAGGAGATATCTTTATCTATCTACTAATGATAATGCTAGTATCATTTTTAATAAACAATAAATATATAAATCTTTCATTAGCGGTTCTTTACTTTATTATCATTCCATATTATAACCATAACCAAACTATCTTTGGAAGAATAATAAATGTATCATTGGAAGTACCAGATAAGAGATTACTTAGAATAACTTTAAGAAATATATTTATCTATTTATATTACTACGGAATATTTTCATTAGTGGTACATTTAGAAATGTTATTAGCTAAAAATATACCTAACTATTTATCAGTAATAATAGGATTAAATACATTTTTAATATTTATAATTTTCTATATATATAGTTTTATAAAAATATTAAAAAATAAGCAATTACTATATGATAAAATATTAAATATAAAGTATGTAAGTACTATAAAAGTAAATAATGTAGATTAATATAGTCTATGTTTTTTTATTCTCTTAAGCTTAGGTCTTAAGAGGTAATTTAGAGCCTATTATATAGTCTCTAAATTAAAAATATTTGTGTTGTATTATATATAAAGTAATAGAGATATAATAAGTTATTATCAATTACTTATATTACATGCAATTACTTAATAAAGTGTAAAGTTTTTATAAAAACTATTAAATTATAAATATAAATGATATAATTGATTCATAAGAAAGGTGATTTATTATTATGAATGAACTAGAAAAATATAATAACCAAGATATTTTTAATCCAGAATATCTATATCACGGAAGTCCATATGTTATGGAGAAAATAGAGCCAAGAGAGGCAAAGGACAGTGTAAATAAAGAAAATGAAGATACAGCAGTATTTCTAACTAGTTACCAACCAACAGCACTTGCTTATGCATTTAGAAACAAAATAAAAGAAACTAATGATAATTATTCTTTTTCAATAAATAACAATGGTAACTTACCTTCAATGGAGTTTGAAGCAGACCATATACCAGAAGATTTGTTTGGATATATTTATGTATTTAAAAAAGATGACACTATGATTAAAGATAAACATAATAATTCGACTCAATATAAATGTTATCATAGTCTAATCCCGGTAGCGGTTGTTAAAGTATATTATAAAGATTTTGAAAATTATTTTTTAAGAATAAATGCTCCAAAGTCAAGATAATTAAGAAGTATATGTTTGAAAGGAAAATAAAGAATGAAACCAAATACAATAAAAGATATTACTGATTTTATATTTTTAGGTAAAGATTTTGAAGAACTTTCTCATTATGATTTACTAATCATAAATGCTGATTGGGCTGAAGAACAATTAGCCAAAGATATGAAATTAATGTTAGATAAAAATATAATAGATAATAATACTACATTTATAATATGTGAAGGCCATGGTAATACTGAAAAAAGAAGTGCTAGTATATTAATAGATTACTTAAAAAAAGAAGGATTAACAAATAAAATAATTATTAGTGATAAATATATTAGTAATCCAGAAATACTAAGAAATATTGATAAACTAGTAGATATTACAAAATATAATAGAATACTTAGAGTAGCCAAAGACTTCGTAGCTAGAAGATGGTATATGAATGCTAAAAAATATAATTTTCCTATAGAGAAATGTGATTTCTATGGAGTAGTAGATAATAGAAATATTAGTAAAAAAGATTGGTATAAAAGTGAAACTGGTATTAATCAAGTTATGAAAGAATTTATAAATATAGGACAGTTGACTATTGATAAAGAACTAGATATAAATTAAAAATAAACAATTGAAATGAGGAATAATAATATGAATTATGTATATCATGGAAGTAGTATTCCTAACTTAGAAGTAATTAAAAAACATAAAAGTACTCATATGAAGGAATGGGTATATGCCTGTCATTCAAAAGGAATAGCAACAATTTTCCTATCAAAACAAGGTAGTGACTTATTTTATTCATTATCAGGAGACGGAAAAAATTATCCAGTAGAACTAGTAGAAAGAAAGCCTGGTATGTTTAAAAAGATATTTAATTGTTCTGGATATATTTATAAACTAGATGCATCCAATTTTAAAGAAAACCAAACTGGATGGTCCGCAGAAGTGGTAAGCGATATAGATGAAAAAGTAATATCTTCTGAATACATAGAAAATGTCTATGACGAATTAATTAAATTAGATAAAGAAGGATTAATAAAGTTATATTTATATCCAAATAGACCAGATTATGTTCCTATAGACAATAGTGATTTAATCCCAAAAGTATTAAGATGGTATAGGAATGGATTTAATATAAATAACTTTTATAATATATATCCAGAGTTAAAAGATAAGTTTTTAGAAGAATTAGAAAAGGCAAATGAAAATTAACATAGAAGTTACTATATTATGCTAGAATATTAAATATGCAAGTACTATAAAAGTAAATAATGTAGATTAATATAATCTATGTTTTTTTCTTTATCCTCTTAAGCCTAGGTCTTAAGAGGTAATTTAGAGCCTATTATATAGTCTCTAAATTAAAAATATTTATGTTGTATTATATATAAGCCATAACTAATTACATATAAAATGTCAAAATACTGTAAAAATAACCAAATACAATATATAAATTATTAAAATTATGATATACTTAAATTAATGATAGAGGAGGTAATATGAATAGCAATAACATTGAAGAAATATTAAAAGACATATTTGGCATGTCATTATTGGATGCAAAAAAAATAGAAAATGAAATAATTTATAATTTTAATGAAGTTATGACAAAATTAGATGAATATAAGATTACTTATACTGGTGATGTAAACATAATGTTTGCAATAAAAGTTATAGAAAATTACATTGTAGATAGTTATAATCGAATAAGTTCTATAATAATAAACAATATATGTTTAAAATATTTTGGTAAGAACATAGAAATGACATTGGCCTCTGAAGATATAGATAAAATAAAATTAATTTTTGAAAGATATTGCAAATTAAATAATTATCCAATAGAATTACAAAATAAAATTATGAGTGATATAGAAGAAAAGGCAATGGCATTCAGTAAGAGATTTACTTTTGATGATATCTCATTAATAAACTTAATTGAAGCTGCTAAAGGTTCAAATATAGTAAAAGAAGAAGCAAGTAATAGAAGTGCCATTCTAGCACAGACTAAAGGAAAAGACACATATCACTTTAAAGAATTACCTAGAATAAAAATAACTCCAGATATGACTGAAGAAGAAAAAAATCAAAAAATAAAAGAACAAAGTCAAGTATTTACTATTGGAGGAAAGATACCAGAACCAAGAAGTGAAGAAAATAGATTAGAAAAAAATAAAATTTTTCTTAAGAGTTATCCTGGATATTCCGAAGTCTTAGAAACTAGAAGTAGAGATGAGATAATGAAAGAATTAATAGGTAATCTTTTTGATAATCTAAATCTATGCTATGACACATATCAAAAATATTATTTAGATGGTAATAACAAAGCAATAGAAAATGATGTAGAATTAGCAGATGGCACTATATTCCCATTTAAATATGTTTTAGATACAAAAAGAATACCTCATATATTAGGAATACCAAGAGCCGAATATTTATCAGAAAAAGTAAGAAAAGTTCTAGGCTTAAGTGAATCAGCAGGAGCAGATAAAGTATTATTAGCATTGATAAAAAATCAAAAATATATAATAGCAGAAGGTGGATTGATAGAAGAAAATGGTAAAGTATATCAAATGTTACCTTGGGAAAAAATAATACTAAAAACAAGCTCATTTATGCGAGGAGACTATTTTAAAACATGTTTCTGTTTAGTAAAACTAAAAGAAGGTCACTACTTAGAAAAACCAAATGAAGAATACGCTACAATAGCAGCAACTAGATATGGTCAAGATTTTATAAATAAGAAACTAACAATAACTGGTGTATTAAATGATTTAATTCTAACAAAAAAACAATCTAAAGATTTTATTTTCAGTGGCTTTTTACTAGATGATAAGACAGGAATGTATGTTCCAGATACCTTAATAACAGGAAAAGCTGAAAATATAAAAGTAGGAAAAGATAATGAAAAATTATTGACATTACAAAAATATAGAAAAATCTTTGGAGATAATGATGGCTGTCAAGTAGTTAAGAGAATAATGAATGAAAACGAAGATAGACAATTTACCCCTGAAGAGCAAGCTTTAATTCATCTAACCACATCTTCAAGTTTAGGAATGCCTGCTAAAGTATCCGAAGAAGCAATAAAATTAGAATTTAGCATCCAGCAGGAGATTGAACAAATATTAAAAACAAATTTAGAAGAATTAATAACTACAAACAATCAAAAGAGACGATAAACTATTTAGTTATCGCCTCTTTTATATATTTAATAAAATTCTTACTAATATAACCGATGCTGCTGTAGTCATAAATCATACCTAAATATTTTTCCTTGAGTGGTAATTCAATATTAAGTTTAAATAAGGTACCATCTTCAAGTTCATCTTTAATATGTTCTTCAGTAAGCATACCAATACCAAAGCCTGCTAGTGTAAAATCTTTAATTAAAGTATTACTACCAAACTCCATATCTGGATTAATAACAATATTATTGTCAGTACAATATTCATCAAGTCTAATTCTAGTAGAAGCACCTTTAGTTAAAACTAGTAAAGGGAGTTTCTCTAAGTCGTTCTTAGTGATAGTTCTATCTTTCAAATACTTAAATGTTTCATTCGCAGCAAAACAATCATGCAAATCAATTAATTTAAAACTATCAAAATTATTTGGAATATTATATGGCATATTAGTAAAAATAACATCAATTAGTCCCATTTTAGCCTTCTTAAGAAGTAAATCAGTTTTATCAGTAAATATCCTAATATTAACTTTAGGATATTTTTTATGAAAACTTTTAATATATGGCATCAAAAACTCATGAAGAATAGTTCTACTAGCTCCAATATTAATAACACCGGTATCCATGTTAGTTAAAGCATCTAAATCGTTTTCCGCAGAAACTATAAGTTCAACAGCATCTTTAATTTTATTATAAATAGTTTCCCCTGCTTCTGATAAAATAACTCCATCTCTCTTTCTAATAAATAGTGAAGTACCAACTTGCTCCTCTAAAGTTTTAATAGATTTACTGATAGCAGGTTGACTTATCATCATCTCATTAGCGGCTCTACTTATGCTACTATTTTTAGCAACATAATAAAAGACTTTATATAATTCAAAGTTAATATTCATAAATAACCTCCATCTAAAATATAACCAAAAGTTATATAACATATAAATAACATGTATATTAATTATATCATAAATTATGTTACAATACTAGTGCTTTTGACAAAAAAGCCATTGGAAGGGGGAAAAAGTATATGCTAGAAGAATATTTAAAGGCATTATTTTGTCAGTACTGTAATGCTAGAGAAATAAAGAATATTAATTTTGCCGAAATGAAAGATAATGAAGATTTTATAAACTGGATAGTCCAAAATAGACAGACATCAAAAATGTATAAAGATTATCTTTCATATCTTAATGTATCATTATATGATGGAACAGAAGCAGGAAAAGGAAAATATGATAGCATAAGTAGTAAAGATATGAAAATAGTATCATCATATGGAATAACATTAGGAGTATTACCATCAAAATTAATAATAACTGATAGAAATGTTTTAATAGCAACTCCAAGAACAATATCATTAGTGGAAACAAATCTATTTATTACTCATAATCCATATTCATATCAAGATGTATCAGCTTGGCATAAAATACATAATTCAGGTATGTATGATATAAGTATAGGAATGTATGGAAACATTTATGATAGAGATAAAAAATCAAAAATAGAACTTCTATCTAAATTAGCAGATAAAATGGATACTGATACAGAATTAACTCAAGATACATTAGGAGATAAATACTTTTGTTCATTAAATAGTAGAAGATATATCAAAAGAAAAATATTAACAAGATAAAAAAGTAAAGAAGGGGATTAGAATGGAAGAAAACATAAAAATATTAAACATGTGGAATGAAAAAGTAAAAACACTAGGTAAACTAAAGTTAAAAGAAGCTCAAGAATTATTCATTGAGATGAAAAAAGAATCAAACATTAAAGAAAAAGAATTAAAAAGAAAAAAGCTAATTGAAGACACGTTATATGTACCATTAAATTTTATAAATAAAAATAAGGTTTATTTTACAAATACAATATCATACGATATGAATGATGTGATAAGTACAATTTATGAGATATGGATAGAATTAATAGATGCCGAAATACTTGTATCAATAGATAAATATTCAAATATATTTAACTATAATAGTCTATTTTATACGAAACTATTAGATAAATTACCAATAGCAAAGTATTCTTTTGAAAGAGTGGTTGTTTTAAATACAACAAATTTTGCTGAAATATTAATAAACTACATCAAGTTAAAGGAAATAACTCCAGAGGTAACCTATAATAAATACCTAGACTTTATAAAAAAAGAACTAAATAAAAATAAAGACTTTTTTAAATATTTTCCAGGATACTATTGTTTATATAGTATATATACATTATTAGAAGCAATCACTAACAAACTAACAGAAGTAGATAGTAGCAAGCTATCAAAAGCAAAGATAGATAAGTTAAAATATTTATTAATTGATAGCGGACTAACAGATTCAATTCAAACGTTTGAAGAATCTTTGCCAATAGATATAGAAAAAGCCATAATAGAAGATAATTATAATTCACAAACACTAAATTCATTATTAGATGGTTTGAATGAAGATGAATTAGAATTAATAAAGCGAAGGTTTGGCATTGGTGAATATGATCGTCATAATTTAAGGGAGACAGCACAGTTAATGGATATAACAAGAGAAAGGGCAAGACAAAAAGAAATTAAAACATTAAGCAAGTTAAGAAGAACAGCAGCAAGGAAAAAAGTAAGATATTAGGAGGAAAATAAAATGAAAAAATATAATATAGAAACAGTATATAACTACATAAATGGTGAAGATATAACAGATTTTACATTAGAAGAACTAGAGTCCAACACTAACTTTATGATAGATGTGATAAATGTATCAAATGACAAAAACTTTTATAATTTTACTGAAGATAATGTAAAAACAGATTATAAATTTGTTAAGTTTATAATTAATAAGTTTAAAGAAGATGAGAATTTAATTACTGTAGTAGCAGACACTTATATAGAAAATCAAGATAATGAACAAAATTATATAGAATTATTAATAATTATGTGTAATCTAATAAAAGACAAAAATAGTAAAAACTACAAAAAATACAAATTTCTTTTAGAGGTTAATCATAAGTCAAAAAGATTACAAATAGAATTAGGAAAATTAAAAATGAATACAGAAGCAGCAGACAATTTAGGAATGGGCTTTCTAATCATTTATGATAGTTTTAATAGTAGTCAGATTATACTAGATTATTATGCCAAAGCAATAATTGAAGATATTTTTGAAGAATATGACATTGTACTTGAAGATTATCTTCATCAAAGATTTAATACATTTGAAAAAATAGAAAAAATAGGAATCAAAAAATATATATTAGATTTTATAGCGGTCTATGATGAAATGTTATCATCATATTTAAGTAGTCATATCTATTTACTTGAAGAAATTTCAAAACAATTAGACAAAATAAAGAATAATTGGAATAAATATATTGAAACAAAAGAAAGAAAAAAATATAATGAAATAATAAATAAAGTACATGAATATATGGAGTATGAAGCAGCTGACTATTATTCATTAAATGAAACAACCCTACTATATTTAGTAGCAACTAATCTAGGAATAGAAAAGACTTTATTAAAGTATGATAGTATATCAGAAGAATATTATCAAGAAATAATGGAAGAGGCACATTTTTTGTTAGAAGTATCTAAATTAAGCTTTAATGATAGATTAAATTATAACAATATTAAAAAAATAATACTTGATATTTTGAAAGATACTCAATCCAGTAGTCAAACACCAGAAGAAAAAACAGAAAATTATAAAAAATGTAAGATAATAAAATTAGTTAAAAATGAACAAAGAGATTAGAAGATTCTCTTTTTTCTTTATCCTCTTAAGCCTAGGTCTTAAGAGGTAATTTAGAGCCTATTATATAGTCTCTAAATTAAAAATATTTATTATCTTAC
>JABLTN010016899.1_pt1 | contig 79783 bp, 70 predicted proteins | sample 7160141 | NCBI WGS metagenome assembly JABLTN01 (sample SAMN14651226, study PRJNA627086) | human gut metagenome | isolation source: feces | host: Homo sapiens | reverse complement strand
TTTAATGTTTATTTGCAGACAAACATTTGGAGAATTATCTATGTTTTATTTTTTTGTCTAAAACATAAATTTGCCTTCAAAAATTTTACACTTACTCTTTCATCGTTTTCCTCCCTAATTTTTCATTTGTCTTTTGCATAATTTATTATGTATTAAAATTATTTTAACATAGTAATATTTTTTGTTCAACAGTTATTGAATATTTTTATATTATTTCTCAAAAAAAATATTAACCAGTATTTAAATTTTTATACTAGTTAATATTTTTATTTTATATTCTATCAAAAATCTTCTTCACTTCATCATTATAATAAATAGCTCCGCAAGGCTTTATATCTTCACCAATTTTTACTTGAACATTCATATTATTTCTATCTCCAGAAAAATATTTTATAGCACATCTTAATTTTTCTTTTTGTTCCTCTGAAAAATTTGTTATATCAAAGGTTATAACATTTGGTTTTTCTTCTCCTAAATCTTTTATTTCGTTTGCTATTATTGTTGGTTCTTGGTCATCTCTAATACTTAGGCGGCCATCTACTACAACTATATTTTCTTCTATTAGGCTTTTTCCTGCATTTATCACTGCATTTTCAAAGGCTATTATTTCAGCTGTACCATATAAGTCTTCTATTGTTATAAATGCCATTATTTTGTTGTTTTTTGTGTGTTTCTTTTTTATTGATGTTATTATTCCTGCATATTTTACTTTTTGACCATCTACAAATTTTGGTTTTGTTGTTTGAATTTGTTGTGTATTTTCTTCTATATTGGTTGTATCTGCTTGTTCTGCTATTTTGCTTAAATCCAAACTATTTATGTTTGTACTATGTATTATCTGTTCTTTCATTTTTTCTAATGGGTGACCTGATATGTATATTCCAAGCATTTCTTTTTCCATTGATAATATTTCTTTTTCTGGCATTTCTTCGTATTCTTCAAATTTGTATTTTTGTTTTTCCATGTCTTCTTTTTCTTGTTTTGTTCCTATGTCAAACATTGATACTTGTCCGTTAAAACCTTTTTTGTTTCCACTTTGTATTGTGTCTATTATTGCTTCAAATGATGCTAATAATGTTGCTCTTGTTTGTTCAAATTCTTGAAATGCTCCTGCTTTTATTAAGCTTTCTACACATTTTTTGTTTACTTGTAATTCTGATACTCTTTCACAAAAATCTGTAAAGCTTTTGTATTCGCCTTTTTCTTTTCTTTCTTTTACTATGTTTTCAACTGGAATTGTTCCTACATTTTTGATTGCTCCTAGTCCAAATCTTATTTTTCCATCTTCAACTGTGAATTTTTCAAAGCTTTTATTTATGTCTGGTTTTAATATTTGAATTCCTAGTCTTTTACATTCATCAATGTATTGAGGTGCTTTGTCTAAGTTTCCTAAATAACTATTTAAAGTTGCTGCCATAAATTCTGCTGGGTAATATGCTTTTAAATATGCTGTTCTATATGATACTACTGCATAACATGCTGCATGAGATTTGTTGAAAGCATATTTTGCAAATTCTGACATTTCATCAAATATTTTATTTGCAGATACTTCATCTATTCCATTTCTTACACATCCTGGTACTTCTACATTTCCGTTTTCATCAACTTGTCCATGGATGAAAACTTCTCTTTCTTTTGCCATTACATCTAGTTTTTTCTTTCCCATTGCTCTACGTACTAAGTCAGCTCTTCCTAGAGAGTAACCTGCTAAATCTCTAACTATTTGCATAACTTGTTCTTGGTAAACCATACAGCCATATGTTACATTTAGTATTGGTTCTAGGCTTGGGTGGGTGTATTCGTTGTGTCCTGGATTTTGTTTTCCCCTTATATATCTTGGTATTTGATCCATTGGCCCTGGTCTATATAAAGAAACACCTGCTATTAAGTCTTCTAAACAGTCTGGTTTTAGTTCTTTCATAAAGTTTGTCATACCTTGTGATTCAAATTGGAATATTCCTGAGGTATTTCCATCTTGCCATAATTTATATACTTTTGGGTCTGACATATCTTGGTCAAATTCTACATCTATTCCATGATTTTCTTTTACCATATCTATTGTATTTTGTATTACTGTTAAGTTTCTTAGACCTAAGAAGTCCATTTTTAAAAGTCCTAGTTCTTCTAGTGTTGTCATTATGTATTGAGTGTTGATTTGTCCATCTCTTACATAAAGTGGTACATATGTGTCTACTGGGTCTTTTGTTATAACAACTCCGCAAGCATGTGTTGAAGCCTGTCTTGGCATTCCTTCTAATCCCATTGCTATATCTAATATTTTTCTTGTTTGTTCATCTGTGTCATATCTATCTTTTAGTTCTTTGTTTTGCTCTAAGGCTTTTTTTATTGTTATATGAATTTCATTTGGTATCATTTTAGCTAAGGCATCTGCTTCTGCATATGGGTAGTCTAAAACTCTTGCTACATCTCTTATTACCATTTTGGCTGCCATTGTTCCAAAAGTTATTATTTGTGATACGTGGTCATGACCATATTTTCTAGCAACATAATCTATTACTTCTTGTCTTCTTTCATCTGAGAAGTCAACATCAAAATCGGGCATACTTATTCTCTCTGGATTTAAAAATCTTTCAAATAGTAGTCCATATTTTATTGGGTCAATGTCTGTTATTTCTATTGCATATGCTAAAATTGAACCTGCTCCTGAACCTCTACCTGGTCCTACTGGTATTCCATTTGTTTTTGCATAATGTATAAAATCCCATACTATTAAATAATAATCTACATACCCCATTTTTTTGATTATACTTAATTCGTATTCTGCTCTTTGTTGTATTTCTTCTGATAGATTTTCTCCATATCTTTTTTTAAGTCCTTTGTCACATAATTCTTTTAGGAAATCGTAGTGTGTTGGATATTCTGGTGGTACGTCATAATTTGGCAATATTGTATGTCCAAATTCAAATTCAACATTACATTGTTCTGCGATTTTTACTGTGTTTTCTATTGCATCTGGAAAGGCTTTAAAGTATTCTGCCATTTCTTCTGGTGATTTTACATATAATTCATCTGTGTCAAATTTCATTCTGTCTTCATCACTCATTCTTTTTCCTGTTTGAATACATAATAGAACTTCGTGGTTATATGCATCTTCTCTTTTTAAATAGTGTGCATCATTTGTTGCAACTAATGGAATATCTAATTTTCTTGCTAATTGTACTAATTTTTGATTTGCTAAAACTTGTTCTTTTATTCCATTGTTTTGTATTTCGATATAATAATCATCTCCAAATACTTTTTTATGCCATAATGCAACTTGTTCTGCTTTTTCATTTTGTCCACTTAATAGTGCTTGGTTTACTTCTCCTGCTAGACAAGCACTTAAACATATTAATCCTTCATGGTATTTTTCTAATATTTCTCTATCTATACGCGGTTTATAGTAATAACCATCAACAAAGCTTAATGATACTAATTTACTTAAGTTTTTATAGCCTTCATTATTTTTTGCAAGTAAAATTAAGTGATAGTAGTGATTGTCTATTCCCGGTTGTTTGTCTGTTCTTGAACGTGGTGCAACATATACTTCACATCCTATTATTGGTTTTACTCCTTCTTTTTTACAGGCTTTATAAAAGTCAATAGCTCCAAACATTACTCCATGGTCTGTTATTGCTATTGCGTCCATTCCTAGTTCTTTTGCTCTTACTGGTAAGTCTTTTATTCTATTTGCTCCATCTAATAAACTAAATTCACTATGTATATGTAAGTGTACAAATTTTGACATTTTTTATTTCCTCTTATTTATTATTTTTCTTGAATTATATCAAATTTTTGTGCTATAGTAAAGCATAAAATTTATTAAAATATTGAAAAGAGCCCCATATTTGAGACTCTCTTCGTTTTAATGATATGAAGTTAATTATTTAGCTAATTTTCTTAAAATTTCCAAGACAATTATATTCTCTCCTGGAATTTCAAACTTTTCCTTTACACTTGGACTAATGTTGTATGATACCTCTGAGGTGTCATTATTAAATGTAAACTCTGAAATATCTGGAAGAGCATTTAAGATTTCATTTGAATATTTGTTATCATTCTTAAATCCGCTTGCTAATCCATTAAAGATGCCATATACATCATTAAGATTCAATATCTTTTCTGTTTCTTTTCCTGAATCGATGTATTTATATGTTATGAAAGTTATAAAATTTTCCTCCCATTTATCTATTAGAATTCTATCAACCCACGGAATTGAAACAACGTTCTTATCAGTTTCTTCAATCTTTTTCTTCTTACTAGCTTCTTCCGTTATCCAGCTAATAGCTTTTGTATTACCATCGTTATAGTTTTCAAACCATCTAATGGTAGCAGCCTTATCTATTGCATTTAAAATCTGCACTAGTACATTTTTATTAACATATGATCTATTTTCTAATTTTCTAAATGAATCATACGTTTCCTTTCTGTTAATCTCCCTTTTGTAAAGTCTTCCGTACCGTGTCCACTCCAGGACAATTACTTCATTCATCTTTTTTCCTCCTTTTAGTTACCTTAATTAATGTTACTATTTTTTCGGAGGCATTTTTTATAGCCTCCGAAATTGTTCGAAAGGCTATTTTTACCTTTTGCTGAATTATTATACCACGTTTTTAGTGAAGTTTCAACATTTTAAATTTATATTATCTCTTTTTATTTATTAGCCCCATATTGTTTATATAACCAAGATGTATAATCAAAAGGTGTTAAAGTATCTGGCATTCCATAATCTACTCCATAAGTTTCAACTCTTATAGAAGTAACTTTTGGTGGATTTACTGGTGTACTAACTTCTGCTCCTTCTGTACTTTCTTTACCATCTGCAACTTTAACTTCTACACTTTCAATTTGATGCAATACATCTAATCCTTCTGTAACTTTACCAAATGCTGTATAATAACCATTTAAGTTTGTATTAGCTTTTGTCATAATAAAAAATTGTGAACATCCTGAATTATAAGATTGTGATTTTAAACTTGAAGAATATTGTGTATAATCAGCTCTAGCCATTGCTAATGTTCCTTCTTCAAATTTTATTGTATTGTTTACATTGTTTGCTAAGAATTCACCTTTTATTGAATATTTATCTGTTGATTCTGTTCCTTTTAAATCTCCTATTGTTGCATCTGTTGTTCCATCACCATTTTTTGTTCCTGCTTGTACCATAAAATCTTTTACTATTCTGTGAAATTGTGTTCCATCATAAAATCCATTATTAGCTAATTTTATAAAGTTTGATACTGCTTCTGGTGCTTGGTCTGGATATAATTCCATTTTTATTGTTCCAAAATTTTCTACTTCCATTGTTACTAATGGATTTTGTGTTTTGTATGTTGCTTTTTGATAATAGCCATAACCTACTACTCCTATTAAAACTACTATAGCAATTAATGCTATTACCCAAATTATTTTTTCTACTGTTTTCATTTTCTTTCTTCCTTCCTATTTTTAATATAATTTTATTCAAACATAAATTGTTCCTGCATTCTCTTTAATGATTGTTTTATTGTTCTTGCTCTTACTTCTCCTATTCCATCAACTTCATCTAGACTTTCTATGTCTGCATCTAATATGTGTTGGAATGATTTAAATGATAATATAAGATTTTCAACTATGTTTGCTGGCATTCTTGGTACTTTGTTTAATATTCTATACCCTCTTGTATAAACACCTACTTCATCATAATTATCAAAGGTTTCGTAACCTAATAGTTTTGATACTGTTGTTTCCCTCATTACTTCTTCATAAGATATTTCTGATAGTTCTTCTAATATTTTTTCTGGTGTTTTTTTCTTTTTTGCTGATGCCATATAATCTTTTATGATTAGTAATTCCTCTTTTTCTAGTCCTCCAATTAATTCATCTAATTGCATTTTTACTAGTCTTCCATCATTTCCTAATTCATATATTTGTCTTTGAATTTCATCTGCGATTCTCATAACCATTTCTGCTCTTTGAATTACATCAATTACATTTTTCAAGGTAACAATATCATTAAACTCATACTCATTTAATATGCTTAATCTACTATCAAATACTTTTTTGTATCTTTCAAGGGTTTGTATTCCTTGGTTTGCTTTGTTTAATACTGCATTTGTGTCTTCTAGTATATATCTAAAATTTCCTTTAAATATTGTTATTATATTTCTTCTTTGTGAAATACTTATAACTAATTCTCCTGTTTGCTTTGCAGTTCTTTCTGCTGTTCTATGTCTTGTTCCTGTTTCTCTAGTTTCTATTTCTCTTGATGGTATTAATTGTGCATTTGCAAATAATATTTTTTTCAAGTCTCCACTCAATATTATTGCTCCATCCATTTTAGCTAGCTCATATAATTTTGATGATGTATAATCTTCGTTTATTGTAAAACCACCATCTACAATTTCTTTTATGACGTCATTATTATCTGTTATTAATAGTAATGCTCCTGTTTTTGCTCTTAAAATATTTTCTATTCCATCTCTTATAGGAGTTCCAGGTGCTATTAATCGTAAAAGTTCTTGTGTGCTGTCGTCTTTACTCTTTCTCAAAATTTCTTCTCCCTTCTATCGATTTTATTTTAGTCCTAATTTATTCATTGCTTCATTTATGTCTTTGACTCCTATTATATCTAATTTGTATTTTTCTTTCAAGCCTTTTTTGTTACTTTCTGGAATTATACATTTTTTAAATCCTAATTTTTCTGCTTCTTTTATTCTTTTTTCAATTAGATTTATTCTTCTAACTTCTCCTGTCAAACCAACTTCTCCCATTATTACAGTGTCTTTTGATATTGCTATGTTTTTAAAGCTTGATGCTGTTGCTGCTAATATTCCTAAATCTATTGATGGTTCATTTATTTTTAGTCCTCCAACTACATTTAAATATATGTCTTGTCCACCTAACATCATTCCTGCCTTTTTTTCTAATACTGCAACTAATAGATATAATCTATTATAATCTATTCCGTTTGCTGTTCTTTTTGGTATTCCAAAAACACTTTGTGAGGTTAAAGCTTGTATTTCTACTAATATTGACCTTGTTCCTTCCATACATGATACAATACATGAACCTGCCGGATTATCTTCATTTTCTGAAATTAAGATATCTGATGGATTAGAAATTTCACACATTCCTTCTCCTCTCATTTCAAACATCCCTATTTCATTTGTTGAACCAAATCTATTTTTTACTCCTCTTAGTATTCTATATGAAAAATATCTTTCTCCTTCTAGGTAAAGTACCGTATCTACCATATGTTCTAATACTCTAGGTCCTGCAATATTTCCATCTTTTGTTACATGTCCTATTATTATTGTTGTTATATTTCTAGATTTACATACTCTCATTATTTGTGAAGTTATTTCTCTTACTTGACTTACACTTCCTGCTGCTGCTGAAATTTCTTCAGAGTACATGGTTTGAATTGAGTCTATTATAACTAATTTTGGATTTAAATCTATTATATTTTGATTTACTATATCTATATCAGTTTCTCCAAGAAATAATATGTCATCATTTTTTATTCCGTAATCTGTCTGCTCTTAATTTTATTTGTTCTGCTGATTCCTCTCCAGAAACATATAAAACCTGACCATCTCCTTGTACTTTATCACATAATTGTAAAATTAAAGTGGATTTTCCTATTCCTGGTTCTCCTCCTAGTAAAATCAAAGAACCTTTTACTAATCCACCACCAAGAACTCTATCTAATTCTTCAAATCCTGTTGAAGTTCTTATTGTTTCTTTAGCCTCATAACTATTAAGTTTTTGAGGAATATTTGCTTTTCCATTATTTGTAGTTGCTTTTAATGAACTGTTTTTATTTTCTATTATTTTTTGTTCGAAAAATGTATTCCAACTGCCACAAGCAGGGCATTTTCCTAGCCATTTTGCTGATTCATAGCCACATTCATTACATACAAATACTGTTTTGTTTTTTGCCATTTTTGCCTCCTTTAAATAACAAAAAAAGTATAACATATATTTTTTATATTTGCTATACTTTTTATATTTTTCATTAAATATTCACATTTCTATTTATTTTTTTTACCAAATGTAATTTCTTGAAATAAGAAATCATGTACTTTTTCCCAAGTAATTTCTTGATGTAAGAATTCATTTATTTCATCTTCAACTTTTTGTTGACCTGGTGTTAATTCAACTCTTATTTCTTTATTCCAATCTATATCTTGAAGCCAGAATGCTTTGAATTTTTGCCAAAATCCTACTTTTGCTGGTAAATTATTTGTTCTTATTGTTCCAGCATTTACTTGAACATTTTCTGCTTCATTATTAACTTGTCCATCAAATGAAACTCCACCAAATACACCACTTACTTCGTTTTGTCCTAACTCTGCCATTATTATTCCTCCTTTGTGATATTTATTTAATCTATTTTATTTATACTACATTTTTGTTTTATATTCAAGTTTTTTTCTTCTTTTTTGTGTTAAGTTTTTATTACATAATTATTACATTTTTGTTACATATTAACATTTTGCTAATATATGGTCATTTAGGTTTTGAATGCATTCTACTTCTTGGATTTTATTTGATAGATTTTCCTTTTCATCATTGCAATAAACCAATATATAATTTGCTGTATGACCTTTAAAAACTCCTTCTTTTTCTTCTTCAAATAATACTTCTACTTTTTTTCCTATATATTTTTGATTTATTTCAAATTCATTTTTATTTGATAATTCTATTAATCTTCTACTACGTAATTCTTTGATATCACCTGGTATTTGGTTTTGCATTACAGCAGCTTTTGTTCCTTTTCTTTGAGAATATTTAAAAATATGCATTTTGTAAAATTTTATTTCATCCAAGAATTTGTAAGTTTTTTCAAACTCTTCTTCCGTTTCTCCTGGGAAGCCAACTATTATATCTGTTGTTAAATTTACATCATTATATGCATTTCTTAGTCTTTTAACAATTTCTCTAAATTGTTCTGTTGTATATCTTCTATTCATTCTTTTTAAGGTTTCATCACATCCACTTTGCAAAGATAAATGAAAATGATGACATATTTTATCTAATTTTTTTAATCTTTCTACAAATTCATCTGTTATTAATAATGGTTCTATTGAGCCTAATCTTATTCTTTCTATTCCATCTATTTTATTTATTTCTTCTAATAAATCTATTAATTTGTATTCTTCTTTAAAATCTTTTCCATATGATGCTATATGTATTCCGGTTATTACTACTTCTTTTATATCTTTTTCAGCAATTTTCGTTATTTCTGAAATTATGCTTTCTGGCTTTCTGCTTCTAACTCTTCCTCTTGCATATGGTATTATGCAATAAGAGCAAAATCTATCACAACCATCTTGAATTTTTACAACAGCTCTTGTTTTTTCTGTAAAGGTTATATCTCCAAAATCTGAAAATAATCTTGATTGCATAACATCTTCTATTTCGATATTATTTTCATTTTCATTGATATAATCTTCTACATATTTTACAATGTTAACTTTTTCATTGTTTCCTAATACTAAATCTATTTCTGGGATTTTATTTAGTTCATTTTTTGCAACTTGTGCATAACATCCAACAGCAACTACTATGACATTTTTATTATTTTCTTTTTCTCTTCTTAACATTTGTCTTGATTTTCTGTCAGACATATTTGTTACTGTACACGTATTGATTATACATATATCTGGTTTTTCTCCATTTTGTTCATATTCTTCTATAACTTTATAACCTTTTTCTAAAAATTTTTGTGCCATTGCATTTGTTTCGTATTGGTTGACCTTGCAACCTAAAGTTATGAATTTTACTACTCTTTGCATACTTCTTCTCCTACTATTTTTCTTTTATAATTTAAAAATAGAATCGCTAATTTTATAAAAATTTGCAATTCTATTTTGTTTTATCTGCTTGCTTTTCCATCTAATACATCTAAATTGTCTAAAGCTTTTCCTGTTCCTAAAGCAACACATGATACAGAGTCTTGTGCTATCATTACATTAATTCCGGTTTTTTCTTGCAAAAGTTTATCTAAACCATCTATTAAGCATACTCCACCTGTCCTATATATTCATTTATCACTTATATCTGCTGCTAGTTCTGGTGGTGTTTTTTCTAATACACCATGTACAGCATCTACAATCATCATTGCTGGTTCTATTAAAGCTTCTAACATTTCGCTTGAATGTACTGTTATTGTTTTTGGTAATCCAGTTGATAAATCTCTTCCTCTTATGTCCATTTCTGCATCTTGAATTTTTGGATATACACAACCTATATTTAATTTTAAATCTTCTGCTGTTCTTTCTCCTATTGCTAAGTTATGTTTTTTCTTTATATATTTTACTATTGATTCATCAAATTTATCTCCTGCAACTTTTAATGAAGCATTTACAACAGAACCTCCTAGTGAAATTACAGCTATATCTGTTGTTCCTCCACCAATATCAACTACCATATTTCCACATGGTTTTGATATATCTATTCCTGCTCCAATTGCTGCTGCTATTGGTTCTTCTATTAAATATACTTTTCTTGCTCCGGCTTGAACTGCAGCATCTATAACGGCTTTTTTCTCAACTTCTGTAACTTTTGATGGTATACATATCATAATTCTTGGTGCAAATAAAGATTTTCCACACACTTTGTTTATAAAGTATTTTAACATCTTTTCTGTAACTGTGTAATCTGATATAACTCCTTCTCTTAATGGTCTTGTTGCTATTATATTTCCTGGTGTTCTTCCAAGCATTTTTGTAGCTTCTCCACCTACTGCTAAAACATCTCCAGAGTTATTATCTACTGCTACTACTGATGGTTCTCTTAATACTATTCCTTTTCCTTTTACATACACAATTACTGTGGCTGTTCCTAAATCTATTCCAACATCTTGTCCAAATCCAAATTTAAACATGTAACTCTTTCCCTTCTTTTCGTTTTTATTACAAATTCGTTACGATTATATTACAAATATCAAAAATTATCAATAGGTTTCATTGATTTTTTTTATTTTTTATATTATAATATTATTATTCTAAGGAGGGCTTTTAATGGTAAATTATATATTTAATTCAAAATCTGAAAATGACACTTTAAGTTTTGCAAAAAAATTTGCAAGTAAATTAAATAAAAAAGATGTTATAGTTCTTTCTGGTGACTTAGGTTCAGGAAAAACTAAATTTACTGAGGGCATTTTATCTTTTTTTGGATTAGAAAATGAAATTTCAAGTCCTACATTTACTATTGTTAATGAATATTCTAAAGATGATATAAAAATATATCACTTTGATGTTTATAGATTAGAAGATTCTTCAGAATTTTATGAAATTGGTGGAGATGAATATTATGAAAATGGTATTTGTATAATCGAATGGGGCGAAATTATTGAAGATGCTTTGCCTAATGATTATATAAAAATTGATTTTTCTAGAAATTTAGATGATGAAAACTCAAGAACTTTAAATATACAATCTATTGGTTCTAAATATGATACTTTGGTTAATTCGTGCAAAACTTTTTAGATTGATTTATTTTTTGAAAGGAGATTTATTTTGAAAATTTTATGTATAGATACTTCTAGTAAATTGTGTGGTGTTACTATTTTAGATGACACAACTTTAATTAAAAAAATTGAATTAGATAATGGATTAACTCATTCTGAATCTTTAATGCCTTTAATTGACCAAGTTTTAAAAGAATGTAATTTAAGTCTAAAAGATATTAATTTATTAGTTTCTGATATTGGTCCTGGTTCTTTTACTGGTATAAGAATTGGAATTGCAACTGTTAAAGCTTTTGCAGATAGTTTAAATATCCCATGTATTGGTATTAGTAGTTTAGAAGTTTTGGCTTATAATGTTTCTACAGATGGTTTGATTTGTAGCACTATTGATTGTAAAAATGATAACTGTTATTTTGCTTTGTATGAACTAAAAAATGGAAACTATAAAGTGTTAGAACCTCCAACTTCTGAAAGTATTTCTAATGTTTTAGATTTATTAAATTCTAAATATGAAAATACAAATATTACTTTTGTTGGTGATGGAATTAAAGAAAATAGTATTTCTAATTATTTAGATAGTTTTAATTTAGGAATTGCTGGATTTAACAAATTTATTTCTAATAATAAAAATGGTGAAGAAATTCTACCTATGTATTTAAAAAAGCCTCAAGCTGAAAGACAATTAGAAGAAAAACTCAAGAAATTAGGAGAATAATTATGGATTTCAAAATTGATAAAATGTCTTTGGAAGATTTAATTTCTATAAAAGATATTCTAACTACTGAATTTGATGATTTTTGGAATTATGAAATTTTAAAAAGTGAATTAGAAAGTACTAATTCCTACTTTTTTGTTGCTAAAAATATTTCTGGAAAAATTGTTGGTTTTGCTGGAATAAAAATCATTTTAGATGAAGCTGATATTATGAATATTGTTGTAAAAAAAGATTTTAGAAATAATGGAATTGGTGCTTTACTTTTAGATTACTTGATTTCTTATTCTAAAAGTATTAATTTAAAAACTATTACTTTAGAAGTAAATGAAATAAATATTCCTGCTATTAAATTGTATGAAAAATTTGATTTTGAGAAATTAGGAATTAGAAAAAAATATTATAATGGTGAAAATGATGCAATTATAATGAGTAAAAAAATAAAGTTAATTTAGATTTATAAAATTAACTTTATTTTTTTGTTTTAATAATTCAAGTTTCTAATTAAATCTTAGTAATTTATTACTATTATTACACGTATTTTTCTATTTTAATTACTGTTCTTCCACTTCTTGTACTTCCAGAAAATTCCTTAACAACAAATCTTCCCTTTCCTCTAATTGTTATAACATCTCCTAACTTCACTTGTTTAGAAGCTTTAGTTTCATTTTGTCCATTTATAAAAACTCTTTCACTATCAATAATTTGAACGGCTTTACTTCTAGATGTTCTTGCTAGGTCTGAAACAAAATTATCTAATCTTAAAGATGGTACTATTATTATTATTTCTTCTAATTTTATTTCTGGTTTTCTTACATCTTGTAGTTCTATAATTTCTATTTTTGAATTTTCAAATCTTGTTAATGTTCCTAACTCTTGTTTTAAAGTTTCTGCAGTTTCTGCTTTTACTAATATATCTGCTCCATCATCAGAAACTAGTATATCTCCTACTTTTTCTCTTTTCATTCCTAGTTTTACTATTCCACCTAAATAATTTCTATGTGAATATTTTCCTTTTTCTTCTTCTGGTAGTGTTATTTTTATTGCTTTTATTATTTTTGAGTAGTTTTTTTCTACCATAGCCATATTGTATTTTTCTGGATATATTATAAGAATATTTCTTTCTGCATTTTCAAATCCACCAAATAATACATAATTTTCGAATTCTATTTTTTTCAAGAATGTTTTTACCAATGCAATTTGATACATATCTAAAAAATCTGTATATTCAATTTTTTCTCTTTGCTTAGAAAATTCTATTTTATCTAATACTTGAGCTAATAATATTTTGTCTTCTTGTTTTTTGTAATCATTTAAAATTTTTTGTTTTTCCATTTATTTGTAAAGTCCTCTCTTTATTTTTTATTTCTAATATACTATCAAAATCACAATAAATTTTTTCTAGTTCTTCAACGCTTCCGTGTCTTATAAATTCATCTGGCCATGCATATTTTTTAAATTTTATATTTTGTAAATTTTCTTCTACAATTAATTCTTCTACTGCTGTTCCTAATCCATTTATTTCTGTTCCATCTTCCATTGTGATAACATTTTTTGTTTTTTCTATTGATGTTTTTATTGTTTCTTTATCAAGTGGTTTTAAAAATCTTGCATTTATTACTTCTGCATCAATTTCATTTTGTTTTAATTTTTCGGCCATTTCCATTGCCTTTGCAACTCTTTTTCCTATTGCTACTATTGTAATGTCTTTTCCTTCTTTTAATATTTCTGCTTTTCCTAATTTTAATTCTTCGTGTTTTTCTAATTTTGTTTTTTCTTCTCCTCCTCTAGGATATCTAATCACAACTGGTTTATTCAATTTTACAGCAAATTCTAGCATATCTTCTAGTTCTTTAAAATCTTTTGGTGCCATTATTGTTAAATTAGGAACTATTCTAAAAAAGGCCATATCTAGAGTTCCTTGATGAGTTTCTCCATCTGCTCCAACAACTCCTGCTCTATCTACACACATTATCACTGGTAAATTTTGAAGGGCAATATCATGTATTACTTGGTCATATGCTCTTTGATAAAATGATGAATATATTGGAACTATTGGTATCATTCCTTCTTTTGCCATTCCTGCTGCCATTCCTAAAGCATGTTGTTCTGCTATTCCTATATCAAAAAATCTATTTGGAAATTCTTTTTGAAATTTTGTAAGACCTGTTCCATCTTTCATAGATGCGGTTATTGCTACTATTCTTGAATCCTTTTTTGCCATTTCTACTATTTTTTCTCCAAATACTTTTGAATAATCTGGCTTTTTTTCTTTTTTAGGCTTTCCTGTTTCTATATCAAATGGAGATGTTGCATGAAATTTGTCTGGATTTTCTTCTGCTATTTTATAGCCTTTTCCTTTTTTTGTTAAAACGTGTATTAATACTGGTGCTTCAACTTGCTTACTTAATCTCATGATATTTTGTAATTGTTCTATATTATGCCCATCTACTGGCCCTAAATATGTAAAACCAATATCTTCAAAAAACATTTTCGGTATTATTAATTGTTTTATGCTTCTTTTTACTCTTTGAACTATTTTTACAAATGGTTTTCCAACTACTGGTATTTTTAATATTACTTTTTTAGCTGAAAGACTTGATTTTGCATACAATTTTTTTGTTCTTAATTTACTTAAAAACATATTTAGTCCACCAACATTTTTTGAAATACTCATTTCATTATCATTTAAAATAACTGTCATTTTTGTATTACTATAACCTACATCATTTAAAGCTTCTAATGCCATTCCTCCTGTTAAAGCTCCATCACCAATTACAGCTATTACAGAATTATTCTTTCCTTCTAAATCTCTTGCTCTTGCCATTCCTAGTGCTGCTGATATTGATGTACTACTATGTCCTGTGTTAAAACAATCACAATCTGATTCATTTGTTTTTGGAAAACCTGCTAATCCATCTAATTTTCTAATTGTTTTTAATTGTTCTCTTCTTCCTGTTAAAATTTTATGTACATAAGTTTGATGTCCTACATCCCATACTATTTTATCTGTTGGTACATTAAAAACACTATGCAAAGCTATTGTAAGTTCTACAACTCCTAAATTTGATGCTAAATGTCCTCCGTTTTCTGATACAACATTTAATATATATTCTCTTATTTCTTTAGCTAATTGCTCTTTTTCTTCTATATTTAATTTTTTTAAATCCTCTGGTGAGTTTATTTTTTCTAACATTTTTCTGTCTCCGTTACTGTATTTTTTTGCTATTTATTGGTTATATTAAAAATAGCTACTATAGAATATCATATTTTTTGCATTTTTTCCATAGATAGTGTTGTTTTTTATGCTTTTTTGTATTAAAATTTATAGTACAAAATATAATTTTATATAAGAAAGGATGATTTATTATTATGAATTTATCAAAAACAAAAATTTTATTTATATTATTTTTATTAATTACACTAATTACAACAATTTCAAGTGCTGCTTATTCTGATATAACAATGTCTGTTGTTGAAGAACCTGTATGTACTATAAACTTTGGAGATAATTCTACTTTTACAAAACAATTAATTTCTAAAGATTTAAACAACAAAGATGTTACTCTTCAATTACAAGTAAAAAATAATGAAGAATCTTCAAAACCAACTGGAGAAGTTATGCTTGTAATTGATAACTCAAAAAGTATGCTAGAAAAAGTTAATGACACAAAAACTAGAGAAGATTTAGTAATTAATTCTGCACAAACTTTAATTACTAACCTTTTAAAAGATAACACTAAATTAAAAATTGGTGTTGTAAGTTTTTCTACTAATACTGATATTTCAAAAGAAGGAACAGCTGAAGATGCTAAATTAATATCTGATTTAACAAATGATGCAACTTCATTATCTAAAGCTATTTCAAATATTTCATATGATGGACCTAGAACTAACTTAGAATCTGGTATAACTTTAGCAAAAAAATATTTTACTAAAAACACTGAAAGTAGTCATAAATATTTAATAGTTTTAACCGATGGTGTTCCAAATGTTGCTATTAATTATGATAAAAATTATTATTCTGATGATGTTATTACAAAAACAAAAACTGCTTTGACTTCATTATCTGGTCAAATCGATAATGTATATGTAATGCTTACTGGTATAAAAGATGGAGATGTAGTTGCTTCACCTTCTACAAAAACTTACAATCAAATAATTTCAGAAGTTTTTGGAACAACTACTAAACCAACAATTGGAAAATTCTATTATGTTACTGATGATAATATAGAACAAACTATCACTTCTAGTATTTATAATGATTTAATTCCTGTAGAAAAATCTTTTAAAGATATTAAAATTATAGATTATTTTCCAAAAGAAATAATTGATAACTTCTCTTTTGCATATGTTTCTAAAGCAAATATAGGAAGCATTTCAGCAGAAGTTGATAAAACAACAAATTCTATAACTTGGACAATTCCAGAATTAAAATCTGGTGAAACAGCTACTGTTCAATATAAATTAAAATTGAAAGAAAATTTTGATGAAGCTATTGTTGGTAAAATTTTAAATACTAATACTAAAGTTGATTTAAGTTATACTGATTATTCTAATAAAACAAATTCAAAAACTTCTGATGTTTCTCCTAAATTAAAATTAGAAGAAATTAAACCTACTGTATTACCAAAAGCTGGTAAAACTTCTTTTATTGCTTTGGTTTGTGTTAGTGTTGTTATTGTTTTTGTTTGTGGATTTAAGTTTTTTGAGATTAGAAATAAGATGAAATAAAAAATGGAGTTTGGTGCTCCATTTTTTTATTTTTCTCCGATGTAAAATGTTGCATTTACGACAATTGTATTTTCAACACTTCCATACATTCCTACTTCATAAACACTTATGTTTCCATTATTCATCCAAATATTTCCACTACATTTTCCTTCCCAAGCATTCAATGTTAATTCATATGTATTTTCATTTGACAATACTGGTATCTTAGCTATATCATTATTCCATCCATTTGACCAAGATGTTTGTTTACTCAATGCAAACTCAAGATAAACCATATTTCCCTTCTTTACTGAATTATTATATTTTAGTACCCAATCTGAGACTAAATCGGTTATCTCTACTTTTTCCACTTCTGAAATTTTATTATCTATATAACTTTTCACTTCATCACTCAAAGCTACATCTCTTCCACTTTCTATATATTGATCAATTTTTTCTTGATAGTCTGCTAGTGCTATATTCTCTGTATTTTGTGCATTTTCTGTTGCATTCTTAGCCATTTTTGCATTTTCAAGTAAATCTGATTTTGTTAATGCAGTTATTGACACTCCTGCAAGTATTAATAAAATAATGATTGTTATTACTAGAGCTACTAGTGTTATTCCTTTGTTTTTTCTTGTTTTTTCCATTGTATCTTTCTCCTCTTCATTAAGTTAAAAACTTAATAAAATTATAAAGTTTTAGAAATAGCTATTTTTCAAACTTTTCCATTTTTCATGTTTCCTAAATTTATTTTTATGCCTATTGCATTTTTACTTTTATTATGATATATAATAAGAAAAAAATATTAATTAAGTTTTTAACTTAATTTTCTATAAAAATATAGTACCAAACATTGAGCTCTTGGTTTAATGTTTGGTACATTTTAATTTCATTTGCAAAATCTATGTTTTCCAATAGTAACAGTCATTGGTCTTGACCAAATCCATTTATTAGTCGCCGTTGATGGATTAAAATAATAAATAGCTCCATAACTTGGATCCCATCCATTCATAGCATCTTGGGCAGCTTTTCGAGCAGTATCATTTGGTGTCAAATTCACTTGACCATCCTTTACAGCATCAAATGCACCAGATTGATATACAACTCCTGATAATGTATTTGGAAATGAGCTACTCTTTATTCTGTTCATTACAACCGCTCCAACTGCAACTTGTCCAGTATAAGGCTCTCCTCTTGCCTCGCCATATATTACTCTCGCTAACAAATTCAAGTTACTACTATAATTAGATGATGAACTACTTGAAGAAGATGATGAACTAGAAGTTATTCCCATTGCCTTTAAAGTTGCTGGACCAGCAATTCCATCAACAGTCAATCCATTCTTTCTTTGAAAATACTTAACAGCATTTACTGTTTGAGTTCCATATATTCCATCAACACTTCCAGAATAATACCCCCATCTTTTTAACTTAGTTTGAATTTGAGTTACTTCAGAACCTCTTGAACCATACTTAGAAAGTGTTTCTACACTTTCCATATCATTTTCATATTTGCTAAAAATTAAGGTTATCCCCAACAAAGAAACCAACAAAAATTCTATAATAATAAATTTAATTAATTTTCTCTTTTCCATAAACAAATCACCTACAATATAATCTTTAATTATATTTTGGCGATTTTTTATTCTTTTATTCATAATTTTTTGAAATAAAATCTCCCCACCACTCAAAGATAAAGGTTTTTAATAATTGTTTTTGAATGCGCCCGAAATAATTCTAGAAATTCTTAATTGATTTTTAGGGGAATGTTCACGTCGAACGTCAGTGAGGACTAAGTGAAAGGGTCCCAAAAAATCAATTTAGAATTTCTTAAATTATGTAGAAAGCCGAAAAAACAATTATTAAAAACCTTTATCTTTGAGTGGTAGAGAGATTTTTTTCTAAACTTTATGAACAATACCTACATAAAATAGTCTCCATCCCAACCTGCAAATCTATTTTTCCACTCTTAAAATTATAATCCAAATCACACAAATCCTGCAAAATAGAACGTAACTCATTTTCTTTAAAATACTTTGACTGCACCTTATACTTTGTTGTCAAAAACATTTGATTTGGTTTCAAATTCAAACTAGTTGTAAGTTCTTTATTCTCTCTTAAAGCCATTTTAGTTATATATAATTTTTTAAAATGATTATATAAAGTCACTAAAATTTTTGCTAATGGTTCTTTTTCATAGATAAGATTATGCAATACTTCTAATGCTGATGCAATATCTTTTTTTCCTAAATTGTCTGTCAAATCAAATATTACACTTTCTATTTTCTTTATTGATAATTTATCTATATCTTCTTGTTTTATTGTGCCACTTTCTCCTGCATACTCAATCAATTTTCTTATTTCATTAATTAAGTCTTGCATATTTGTTCCACAACATTCTATAAAATATCTTAAAGTTTGTGTATCTATGTTTACCTTATAGGCATTGCAAATTTCTTTTATTCTTTTTTCTATTTGTGCTGGTTTTTGAAATTCAAATTTGCAAGTTACTCCACATTTATCAATTGTTTTAAACAAATCTGATTTTTCATCCGCTTCTTCTTCAGTAAATACTAGTACAACAGCTTCATCTATAACTTTTAAATTTTCATTAATATAATTGATTAGCTTTTCTTTTAATTTATATAAATCTCCAGATTTCTTTTTGCCTTCTTTTTTGAATAATCCTGTATTTTTAGCAATGATTAATTTTTTTTCATACCCAAAGCTTGGTGTTTCTATATCATCTATAATTTCTGAAACATTTTGTTCATCAATTAAAATATAATTGATACCTTTTACACATTCGCCAAATAAGCTTTTTATTTTTTTTAGGCAGTTTTCCAATAGAAATAATTCTTCTCCATATAATAGATATATTGAATTCAATTTTTCCATTTTTAATTCTTTTTCTAAATTATCAATTGTCATTTTCTGCCCTTCTTTCTCTTACCTAACTATTCTTAAAATTTCTGCTACACTCCAAGCTTGTGCTATTGCTCCTTTTGGTTCTTGTGGTCTTTTGGAATCATATATTTCTGCAATGCTTCCTATACAACCTCTTTGTTCAATTTCTTTTTCAAATGTTTTTAAAGTTTTTTCTTTAAATTCTTTTAATTTTGTTTCTAATTTTGTTTTATATGTTTTTCTTTTTTCTGCCTCTATCATATTTTTTAATGAATTATAATATAGGCCTAATAACCAAACCCAAGTTATACCTTGATGATAACTCATGTCTCTTTTAAAGCCATCCCCTTCATATATTTCTATATAATTAGGTTCTCCTTTTGCTAAAGTCTTTAATCCATATGAGTTTAATAATTTTTTTTCAACTGTTTCTATTGTGTTATATGCAATTTCTGAATTTGATTCTATAATTGGATATGTTAGGCTTAAGCTGAATAATTGATTTGGTCTTATTTTGTTATCTCCTAATACATCATATAAACATTTTCTTTTTGCATTATAGAATTTTTCTTGGAATGATTTTTTACATTTTTTTGCTAATTTTTCATATTGTTTTGCTTCTTCACTTTTTCCAAATTTTTTTGACAATTCTGTCATTATCATTAATCCATTGTACCATAAGCTATTTACCTCAACTGCTTTTCCATTTCTAGGAGTTGCTGCAAAGTCACCATATTTTGCATCCATCCAAGTATTTTGTGTTGTAGGTGTTCCTGATGATATTAGATAATCTTTTTCTAAATGAATATTGTTGTTATCAAGGTCAATTCCTTTTATATAATTTTCTATTATTTTTTCTAATTTTTCATATATATTTTCTTTTATAAAGTCATAATCTTTGGTATATTCAATATATTTTTTGACTTGTTCAAATAGTAATAATGAGGCATCTACACTGTTGTATAATGGTCTATTATCAAATCCAGAATAACCATTTGGAACTAATCCATATTTTATATCTCTTACCATTGTAAGTAAAACTTCTTTTGCTATTTCAAACCTGTTAGTTGCTAATAGTAATCCTTCAAAAGATATTAATGAGTCTCTTCCCCAATCTAAGAACCATGGATAACCTGCAATTATTGTATGTAGTCTAAAAGATGGTCTATATACTATAAATTGCTCTGATGCAAGTATTAATTCTCTTAATATTTTTGTATCTTCTTTTCCTTCAATTCCTTTTTCTACTTCATTTTCTAATCTTGTTATTTCTTTTTTTATTAGTTCTTTTACATCTATTTCTTCAATATTTTCTTCTAATGAGCAAATTAAAGAAATTTCTTTTTCTTCATTTGGTTTTATTTCAATTTGATATACTCCTGGTACACTATGATTTTCTTTAGGGTAAAAACCTCTTTTTTCTTCTTCTATATAAAACATATTTGTAAATGTATCATTTTCATGTTTTATATAGCTACCTTCAGAAATGTTCATATATACTGGTGTTTGTGGATTTTCATCAATTATTAATTTTACTTTTTTATTTTTTATTTCTTGTTTTACATTAAATATGTGGTCTGTACTCATTGAATGGAAATCTCTAAAATTAACTATTGGTGCTAAATTTAATTTTATTGGTTTTCCACTATTTTTTATTTTGTATTGAATTCCAACTGTGTTTTTTCCGTATTCCATACATATTGTTTTGGTTATTTCCACATTTTCTACCTCATATTTAAATATTGGTAAATATTCTTTTTCGAATTCTTTTTGATATTTAAATCCTTGTGAAATATAATTTTCTCCTACATTTGTGTACAGATTATATTTTTTTCCTTCTATTTCTATACTTTCATCTACTTTTGATAAAATTAGAAATCTTCTTGCTGGTGGAACAAGTGGAGCTATTAGTAGTCCATGATATTTTCTGGTATTTGCTCCAAGTATTGTAGAACTTGCAAAGCCTCCTATTCCATTTGTTATTAACCATTCCTTTTTTAGTCCATTTTGTAATTCTAAATCTTCTTTAGTAAATTTCATCGTTTCCTCCGTTATTTTAATTTGCTATCTTTTAATGTTTTAAGCATTTCTTCTCTTATTTCTTGTGGTGTTTTGTTTGTTTTTTTGCTTGCTCCTGTTGTTGCTTTTGTTTTACTTTTAGCTTTATTTTTAGCTCTTTCTTTTTTCTTTATTTTTTCTTCTTTTAATTTTATCATTTCATCAGCTTCTCTAATTGATGCAATTCTATCACTATATTTACTACTAAATTTACTTGTTCTTTTAGCTTTTTCTTTTGGATGTTTTTGATTTTTCTTTTCTTCTTTTTCCATATGTTTTTTGATTTTGTTTATTCTTTTATCTTCTCTTAATTTATTATTAAGCATTAAAAATTGTGGGTCATTTTGCTTATCTTGATATTTTAAATCATCACATATTAATTCTATTATTGATGATGCTACTAAGTCTGGATCATGTCTAATACATCCATCTGATATTGTTGATAAATCTCTTTGTAAGTATGTAATTCCTTTTACTTTATCTATGTCTGGAATAACTAGATCTTGTCCTTCTAAATTATATTTTTTTATAAATTCTGGTACTATTTCTCCAGTATCATATATACAATAATCTACTATTCCTTTTCCACAGTGTTCTATTATTGCGTTTAAATGGTCTGAAACGCTGTATTCATCTGTTTGTCCTGATTCTGTCATTATATTACTAATATAAACTTTTAATCCTGTACTTTCTTTTATTGCTTTTGCTACACCATTTACTAAAAGGTTTGGAATTACATTTGTGTATAAGCTTCCTGGTCCAATTACTATACAATCAGCTTCTTTTATTGCTTCTATAACTCCTGGTGCAGGTCTACAATTTGTTGGGTTTAAGTAAATTCTATTAATTTTTGTAACTTTTTCATAGGTTATTTGAGGTATTTTTGATTTTTCTGTTACTACATAACCATTTTCTAGTTCTGCAACTATATTCATTTCGTCTAGTGTAACAGGTATTACTTTTCCTACAATATTTAATACTTCATTACTTTTTATTATTGAATCTGAAAAGTCTTTATTTACATCACTCATTGCTTTAAAATAGATATCTGCAAAAGTTAAATTATTCAATTTTCCACCTGAAAATTTATAATTTAATAATTTTTCTATTTCTCCATCTTGAGTAGATAAAGCTATCATACTATCTTTTATATCATCTATTGGTAAGTTATTTAGTTCTTTTCTTGATTCTGTTTTTTCTTCTCCATAGTCTGATACTGTTACAATCGCTGTTAAATTATCTGTATATTTTTTTAATCCTGAAAGAACTGTATTTAATCCAGTTCCTCCACCTATTACAACAATATTTGGTCCTTGATGATATACTTTTTTATTGAAGATTAATGATTTTACATTAACATTTTTTGTATCGTTCATTCTTTCATCTGTTGATTCGATTAATACTTCTAAGGTTCTTTTATTTAAAAATACAAGTCCTAGAACTATTGCTACAAATCCTGCTACAAATACTACTATTATTTTTGCAAGTTCTGCAAATGACATTTCTTTTAATATTAAAGTTTCTGCTATTCCATAACACATTAGTATAATTCCAATTAAAATTAAAAACATCCATCTTTTCATTTTATTGCTTGATTTAAACCATTGCATAAATCCATTCATTTTATTCATTCCCTTCAAAATTCCCTACTTAAAATTTATTTTTCTCCTATTATTTGTATTTCTAAATTTATTTTTTTGCCAAATTTTTCTTCTATTTTTTCTTTTATGTAATCTGTTAGTTCTATTACATCTTTTGCTGTTGCATTATCTACATTTACTATAAATCCTGCATGTTTTTCTGATACTTGTGCTCCTCCAACTTTGTAGCCTTTCAAGCCTGCTTCATCAATCAATTTTGCTGTTACAAAATCCTCTCCTCTTTTAAATGTACTCCCTGCATTTGGATATTCTATTGGTTGCTTTTCTTTTCTAAATTGCATATATTCATCCATTTTTTCTTTTATTTCTGTAGAATTTCCTTTTTCTAATTCTAGAGTTGCTTGTAAAATTATATATTTTTCTTTTTGGAATTTGCTGTTCCTATATGAAAACTTACATTCTTCATTTGTGAATTCATATATGTTTCCATCATAGTCCATTGCAGTAACTTTTTTTAATATATCTTTTATTTCTTTTCCATGTGCACCAGCATTCATTATTACTGCTCCACCTATTGTTCCTGGAATTCCAGAAAGTTCTTCAAATCCTGCAATTTCTTCTTTTAATAATTTTTGCGCTAATAGTCCTACTGGAACACCAGCATCTACATCTATTTTTTCTTTATTGTCTGCTATATTTTCTATTTTTATATTTTTAAAATTTAGCTTTGCAGTAATTCCTCTTATTCCTTTGTCTGTAACTAGTATGTTACTACCATTTCCAATAATTGTTAGTGGTATTTTATTTTCTTTACTTAATTTTAGTATTTCTTTTAATTCTTCTATATTATCTACTTTTATAAAAACATCTGCTGGTCCACCTATTTTAAATGATGTATGTTTTGCCATTGGTTCATTATAATATAGATTCTCTTTATTTAATTTTGAGTTTTCTAAAATTTCTTTAATATTCAAATTTACACTTCCTATCTCAAGTTTTAAATTTATTTTGCATATGTATATAAAACTCTTCCAGCTTTTGTAACTTTTAGTGTTTTGTTTATTACTTCTCCTGTTTTATAATTTACTATAAATGTGTCTGTTTCTTTTTCTATTCCTAGCTCATTTAAATCTGCTGTTGATAGTTCTTTGTAATCTTTTTCGTTTCCTCTTAATTCAATTTTTATTTCTGTTACATTTTTTATTTCTGTTATTAGATTTCGAAGTTCTGTAGGGTCTACTGTCGTTCCTGGTAGTTCTTCTAGTTCTTCTTTTGTTATATCTGCTTTTGTTTTTCTTTCTAGCAAAGCATGTTGCACCATTTCTAATTGTGATATTGCTCTGCTTTCGTTTGTTTCGTCTATTCCTCTTATTACTCCTGTTACTGATATTCCTGCTAGAATTAGTAGGATTATTATTGTTATTACTAAGGCTACCATTGTTATTCCTTTATTTTTTCTTAGGTTCATTTTTTCTCTCCTTATATTTTATTATAAATGATAGTATTAATATATCATTTTTTTAGTAAAATTACAATGTCTACAGTTGAATTAATTAAATTTTTATAGTATAATATAAATGTATGGAAAAGATTGGAGATGGTTTTTATGTGGCAATTTTGGCTAATCGTTGCCGGACTATTTTTTGTAGGTGAGATTTTCACTTTGGGATTTTTAATTTTTTGGTTTGGAATCGGAGCCTTATTTGCAATGATAGTTAGTTTTTTTACTACAAATATAATCATTCAAACTACTGTATTTCTAATAACTTCAACTATTTTTATACTAGCAACTAAGCCTTTAGTAAAAAAGTTTGTTGACGTTAAAAATACAAATACTAATGTATTTTCCATAATTGGTAAAAAAGCTTTAGTTATAAAAGATATAGACCCTATTCACTCTTCTGGTCAAATAAAATTGAATGGTGAAGTTTGGTCTGCTGAAACTGAAAATGATGAAATTATTAAAGAAGGTTCAGAGGTTGAAGTTTTAAAAATTAATGGTGTTAAAGCTATTGTAAAACTTGTTGACTCTGAAAAAGTAGAGTCTAAAATTTAATTTAGTTTTTTATATTACTTAATATTTTTAAGTGTTAAAATAGATATAGTTTATAAGGAGGATTTAATTATGGTATTTTTATTAATTTTATTAGCTATTATTTTAGTTATAGCATTCAAATCAATAAAAGTCGTTAAACAATCTGAGGTTTATATAATTGAAAGATTAGGTAAATTCTATAAAGTTGCTGATGCAGGTCTTACAATTATAATTCCATTTTTTGATCATGTAAGAAGTGTTGTTAGTTTAAAACAACAAACAATGGATGTTCCACCTCAAGGAGTTATTACAAAAGATAATGTTACAATTACTATAGATACTGTTGTTTTCTATCAAATAACAGATCCTGCAAAAGCTGTTTATGAAATTCAAAGCTTAAAGAAAGGTATTGAATATTTAGCTATTACAACAATTCGTGATATCATTGGTAAAATGGACTTAGATGAAACATTTAGTTCTAGAGATGGTATTAATAATAAATTAAGAGTTGTTTTAGATGAAGCTACTGATAGATGGGGATGTAAAATAGATAGAGTTGAAATTAAAGATATTACACCACCTGCTGATATTAGAGATGCAATGGAAAAAGAAATGAATGCAGAAAGAAATAAAAGAGCTTTAATTCTTGAATCTGAAGCTCAAAGACAATCTGCAAATACTATTGCTGAAGGTAAAAAACAAGCTGCTATCTTAGAAGCTGAAGCTGATAAAGAAGCTAGAATTACTAGAGCAGCCGGTGAAGCTCAAGCTATAAAAGAAGTTGCTGAAGCTAAAGCTAAAGAAATTCAAATGGTTTATGATGCTATTAAGAAATCAGATCCAGATGAAAAATTAGTTCAATTAAAATCTCTTGAGGCTTTAGAAAAAGTTGCTGATGGTGAAGCTAATAAAGTATTTATTCCTTTTGAAGCAACTAGTGCTCTTTCAAGTTTAGGAGCTATAAAAGAAGTTATGAAAGATGATAAAAAATAGTGTATTAAAAAAAGTGGGAATTATGATTTTCCACTTTTTTATTGATTTTTTTATTACTTTTTGTTATACTTTTTGAGTAACTATGGTTTCTTCATATTATAGAAAGTTGGTGAGCACTATGAAAAAGGAACATGACGGCGGAGATTAATATGAAAATGGGAGTAGTAATTTTTACTACTCCTCTTATTTTTACATTTTTTCAGGCATTTCTATTCCTAGTAATTTTGCTCCTTGTTTTAAAATTTCAGATGTTGCATATGTTAAATATACACGTGCATTTTGCACTTCTTTATCTTCAACAATTATTTTATTTTCATTATAGAAACTGCTATATGCTTTTGCTAAATCTATTAAATATCTAGCTAAAATTGATGGTTCATTCTTTTCTGTTACTTGAACTAATATATCTTGGAAATTGTATATTAATTTTAGTATATCTTGTGAACATTCATCTGTTAGTATTTCAGTTTTTACTTCTTCAATTTTTGGTAAATATTCTGCTTTTTCTAATATGCTTTTTGTACGTACATATGTGTATTGAATATATGGTCCTGTTTCTCCTTGGAAGTTTAATATTGTGTCCCAATCAAATACTTCATCTTTTATTCTTGATGCTGATAAGTCGTTGAAAATAACTGCTCCTATACCAACTTTTTTTGCTACCTCTTCTTTATTTTCTAGTTCAGGATTTTTTTGTTCTATTATTTCTTTAGCTCTAGAAATTGCTTCTTTTAGTAATTCATCTAATCTTATTACATTACCCTCTCTTGTTGACATTTTTCCTGTTGGTAATAATACCATTCCAAATGATACATGTTCTAATCCTTTTGTATATTTTTCATCTAGTCCTAAAAGTTTTGCTACTTCAAATACTTGCTTAAAGTGTAATACTTGTTCATATGATGTTACATACAATGCTTTGTCAAAATCATATGTTCTTGCTCTATACAGTATAGCTGCCAAATCTCTTGTAGCATATGTTGTAGAACCATTTGATTTTTCTATAATACATGGTGTATTTATTCCTTTATCTTCTAAATCTATTATTTTAGCACCTTGTGATTCTACTAATTTACCTGTTTTTTGTAATATGTCTATTACTTCTGGCATTTTGTCTGAATAGAAAGATTCTCCATTCCATGAATCGAATTTACTTCCTAATAAATCATATACTTTTTGGAATTCTTTTAAACTTAATTCTCTAAATTTTTTCCAAATTTCAACACATTCTTGGTCTCCATCTTCTAATTTTTTGAAGTTATTTCTACAGTTTTCTAATATTTTTTCATCTTGTTTGCAAGCTTCATTTATTCTTATATAAATTTTTGTTAGTTCATTTATTGGGTCTTTTTCGATATTATATTCTTTCCCCCACATTTTGTAACCTTCTATTAGTTTTCCAAATTGTGTTCCATAGTCTCCTAAATGATTTACTCCTGTTACATTATACCCTAAATATTTATATATGTTGTATAGGGCTCCACCTATTACTGTTGAACGTAAATGTCCTATATGGAATTGTTTTGCTATATTGGGTGCAGAATAATCTATTACTATATTTTTTTCTTTTCCCAATTCAGATTTTCCATATTGCTCTGCATTTGAAATTTCTTTTAATACTTCTACTGCTAATTCTGATTTATTTATAAAAAAGTTTAAGTAACCTCCTGCTACTTCTACTTTTTCTATTTCATCAGTTAATTCTATTTTTTCTTTTATTTCATTTGCAATGACTGGTGGTGCTTTTCTTAATTCTTTTGCTAGTCTAAAGCATGGGAAAGCATAGTCACCATTTTTGGTATCTTTTGGTGTTTCTATGTAACTTGTTAATTCTTGCTCATCTATATTTATTATTTTTGATATTTGTTTTGCTATTATTTGTTTAAAATTTTTCAATTTATTTCCTCCAAACCCTTTAAAATACATATATTATTATAGTCTATATATCAAAAAAAGTCAAACTATTTAGTTTGACTTTTTTCTATATAATTCCAACTATCTTTACACATATCATCAATATTTTTTTCTGCACTCCATCCTAATTCTTCTTTTGCTTTTGTTGGGTCAGCATAACATATTGCAATATCTCCTGGTCTACGTGGTGCAATTTTATATGGTACTTCTTTTCCTGTTGCTTTTTCAAATCCTTTTACCATATCTAATACACTTACTCCGTGTCCTGTTCCTAAATTATAAATGTATAATCCTTCTTGTTCTTTTTCTAGTTTTTCTAATGCTTTTATATGCCCTTTTGCTAAGTCTACAACGTGAATGTAATCTCTTACACCTGTTCCATCTGGTGTATTGTAATCATTTCCAAATACTGATAATTCTTTTAATGTTCCTGCTGCAACTCTTGCTACATATGGCATTAAGTTGTTTGGTATTCCTTTTGGTTCTTCTCCTATTAATCCACTCTCGTGAGCTCCTACTGGGTTGAAGTATCTTAATATGCATATGTCCCATGTGTTATCTGATTTATAGATATCTTTTAATATTTGTTCAATAAATAATTTTGTTGTTCCATATGGATTTGTTGTTCCTCCTGTTGGCGTATCTTCTGTTATTGGCATTTTTTCTGGTTCTCCATATACTGTTGCTGATGAGCTAAATATAAATTTTTTGCATCCGTATTTTCTCATTGTATCTAATAATACTAATGCTCCTGATATATTGTTTTCATAATATTCTATTGGTTTTTGTACTGATTCTCCAACTGCTTTATAACCTGCAAAGTTCATTACTGCTTCTATGTTATTTTCCTCAAATACTTTTTCTAATTTTTCTCTGTCTAAATAATCCATTTCATAGAATTTAAAATCTTTTCCTGTTATTTTTTTTATTGCTTCAAGTGCCTTTGGTGTACTATTTGAGAAGTTGTCTATTATAACTATTTCTCTTTCTTTATTTAATAATTCTACAGCAGTATGACTTCCTATAAATCCTGCTCCTCCTGGTAATAATATTGCCATTTTTATTCCTCCTATGTTGTCAAAAGGGACGTCCTTTTTTTACAACTTTTATTTTATTATTTTGATTTTTGTAATATGTCAAAAAAGGCCGTCCCCTTTGACATTTTATTTCCCATAAATTTCTTGGCCATTTTTTGTATCTTTAACTTCATAGCCTTTTTCATTAATTAAATCTCTTAATTCATCAGACTTAGCCCAATCTTTATTCTCTCTTGCAATTTTTCTTTGTTCTGCTAAATCTAAAATTTCTTGTGGAATTTCTTCTTTTTTTGAATTTATTTCATCTATTTTAATTCCTAAAACAGTATCAAATTTAGATAATAATTTTGCAACTTCTGGATTTTTCTTTTCAAATCTTGCTGCTTCCCATACAAAGCTCATTGCAAGTGGCATATTTAGGTCATCATTTATTGCTTTATGGAAGTTTTCTTCTATTTGTGATAATTTTGTTCTATCTTCATCTGATAATTCATCTGTTCCGTTTAGGTTTGTTTGATAACTATTACGTAATCTTTCTAATGATTTTGATGCAGAGTCTATTCCTTCCCAAGTAAAGTTTAGTTTATTTCTGTAGTGGCATGAATAACTAAATAATTTATATACTAATGGGTCATAACCTTTTTCTTTGATGTCTTTTACTAGATATACATTTCCTAATGATTTTGACATTTTTCCACCGTTTATTAATAGATATTCTCCATGTAGCCAATAATTTGCTGGTATTTTTCCACATTTTCCTTTACTTTGTGCTATTTCGTTTTCATGGTGTGTTGGTATTAAATCTATTCCTCCTGTATGTATATCAAATTGGTCTCCTAAGTATTTTTGTCCCATTGCTGAACATTCTATATGCCATCCAGGATAGCTTGGCCCCCATGGGCTATCCCATTTCATTAAGTGGTTTTCTGGTGCTTTTATCCATAATGCAAAATCATATGGATTTCTTTTTTCTGGGTCAACATCTACTCTTGCACCTGCTTTTTGATTTTCTACATCTATGTTTGTTAGTATTGGATATTTATCAAGCTTTGAAACATCAAAGTAAATTGCTGTTGATGTTTCATAAGCATAACCATTTTCCACTAATTTTTCTACATATTCTAGCATTTCTTTTATATGATCTGTTGCTTTACATACTATTTCTGGTGTTTCTATGTTTAATGATTTTAAATCATCAAAGAATAATTTTGTATAATGTTCTGCTATTTGTAATGGTGTTTTATGTTCTTCTCTTGCTGATTTTAACATTTTGTCTTCACCTTCATCACCATCTGATACTAAGTGACCAACATCTGTAATGTTCATAGCATGTTTTATTTTATAGCCATTATAACGTAAAACTCTTCTTAAAACATCTTGAAATATATTTGTTCTCATATTTCCTATTGTTGCATCTTTATACACAGTTGGTCCACATGAGTATATTCTTATTTCTTCTGGATTTATTGGTTTAAATAAATCTTTTCTTTTTGTTAATGTGTTATAAAAATATAAATCCATTTTTCCTCCTTTTAAGGTTTGTTTTTATTTTTTCTTGTTTGCATCTGTTGTATTTGTATTGGTTGTGTTTGTTGCTGTATTCGTTGTACCAGTTGTATTTCCAGTTGTATTCTTTCCGCCAGTAGTATTTGTTGTATTTCCTGTTGTTGTATTTGTTGTGTTTGTATTAGTTACCGTATTTTGTGGTTTTTCTTCAGGTTTTTTATGAATTGTACATGTTTCTTCTATTTTTTCATTTCCTGTTTTTGAAGAACTATTTATCGCTTTCCATAATCCTAATTTTTCTTTTGGAACTGTCCCTCCATAGCTTTGTGTTTGAACCTTGTCTGCTGGACAATATTCATTTGCTAACTTTCCAGATTCTGTACATACTCTTTGTGTTCCGTGTCCTTCACATTTTGATGGTAAATTATCTTGAGTGAACATTTCTGTATATGTATCTGTACAAGATTCAACTGCCAAACAACCTGTTACTTTGCATACTTTTGCTTCTACTATTCCACTTGGTCTAGCAAATGTTTTATTTTCTAATGTTGAATGTACATCTTTCATTATATTTGACCATATCAAACCTGCTGGGTTTGTTCCACTCCATTTTACTTCTTCTTGTCTGTCATATCCAAACCAACAAGCTGCTGCATAATATGGTGTAAATCCACATAGCCATCTATCATAACTATGATCTGTTGTTCCTGTTTTGGCTGCAACATCTATTCCATTTATTCTGCAATATGTTGCTGTTCCATAGTTTACTGGTTCTTTTAATATTGATTTTACTAGATATGCATTTTGCTCTGATATCACTCTTGTTTTTTCTTGTGTTGGTGTTAATACTACTGTTCCTGATGCATCTGTAACTTTTGTATAGAAAGTTGGTGTAATATAAACTCCATCATTTGCTATAGCTGCATATGCTGCTGCCATTTGTAATGGACTTATACCATCTGAAATACCTCCTATTGCAAGTGATAAATGTTCATCATCTTTTTCTTTATTTTCACCTGATTTATATAATGATGTAATTCCAAATTTTCTTAAATAATCTATTGATTTTCCTGGTGTTAGTTCTCTCATTATTTTTACTTCTGGTACGTTTTGAGAATTAGCTATTATTTGTCTTATATTTATTAATCCTAAATATTTCTTTCCATCATTTTTTGGATGATAATTTCCTCCAAATTCTGTTAATACATCATCATATACTGTTGCTGGTGTTATTACTTTTTCTTGTAATGCTGGTGCTATATCTGCTATTGGTTTTATTGAAGACCCTGGTTGTCTTACTGATTGAGTCACTCTATTTAATGTTGAACCTTGTCTTTCTCCTAATCCACCTGAACATCCTACTACATAACCTGTTGAATGGTCAATTATTACAAAAGCCGCTTGTGTATGATCATTTTTTAATTCATTTGTTTTAGGGTCTTTTTCTTTTCCAGATACAACATATTTTGTTTTTTTAGTTTCCTCTTCGACTCTTGCTTGTATTGTTGTATCTTGTGTTGAGTATATTTTTAATCCACTACTATATACATATTTTCTAGCAAAGTCTTCTGATAAGCCTTTTTCTTTCATCACTTGTTCTACAACTTGTTCTACTGCTGCTTGTGTATGGTATGAATATGAATATGTACTAGCTGTATTTCCTTTTTTAAATGTAAGTCCAGCTTCTACTTTTGCAACTGCTGCATTATATTCATCTTCATTTGTTATATAACCTTGTGATTTCATTTCTTTTAATACTGTTAAAGTTCTTGATTTTATTAGTTCTGAATGGTCTTTTTCTGAATCATATGGATTATATTTATTTGGTGAATTGTTAATTCCTGCTAAAAATGCACATTCTGCTAAATCTAAGTCTTTTGCACTTTTATCGAAATAATATGTTGCTCCAAGTTCTACACCATGAATGTTATCTCCACCAACAAATATTACATTTAAATATAACTCTAGAATTTGGTCTTTTGATATCATTCTTTCAACTTGTACAGCTTTTGACCATTCTTTCATTTTTCTTATAATTCCAGCTAATCCTGATCTTGCTTTTTCATCTGTTATATTTTTTACTAATTGTTGAGTAATTGAACTTCCTCCACCTCTATCAGTTCCTGTTGCAACACCTAATATAGCTCCAAAAGTTCTTTTAAAGTCAACTCCACTATGACTGTAAAATCTTTTATCTTCAATTGCTATATATGCTTTTGGTAAATAGTCAGGCATTTCACTTAAACTAATTACTTTTCTTTTTTCATCACTACTTAAATTAGCAATTTCCTTTCCATCTTTATCTAATACTATACTATTAGATACACCTATTGTTAATTCCTCTTTAGTTATATCAAAATCATCTCCAAATAGTCCAAACATCATTGCTGCAATAATTCCTGCTCCAACTACACATAAAAGTAAAAATATTACTAATAATATTTTCAAAGCAAGTTTTAACTTTGGATGTTGTTTCTTTACATTTTTACTCTTTTTGCTATTTGTAGATTTATTTGTTGTATCTTGTTTTTTAGTTTTTACATTTTTATTTTGGCTTGTTCTTTTTGTACTTTTCTTACTATTTTTATTTGGCATTTTTTATACCTCCTTGCCAAGCATTTAATACACTTATTATATTATACTTTTTATAAAAATGAAAGACTTTTATGAAAATTTTTAAACAACCTCTTCCTTGGTCACAAAACACTATTACTTAAATAAACTTTTTTAATATTAACTCCATCTTTTTTTAAGATATTTCTTATATCACTAAAAGTTTGTTTTTTATAAAGCCTTGACTCATACACATCTCTCAAATAAAATTCATCTCCAAGCAAATTTTCTTCACTTTTTATATCATCTCTAAAATCGATTTCATAATTATTAACCATCAATCCATTAAACCTTTTTCTATTTATTTTTGCTTTTCCTGGAACATTTATGATTATTGCATCATCTTTTATCATATATTTGTTTATCAGTTCGTTTGGAAAATCAATATTAAGTATTATTTTTGATTTCATTAAACTTTTCTTTTTATTATTACTAATTGTTATCATTATTCCGTTTTCCATAAATTTATCTTCTAATTTTTTAAACTTTTCAATATGATTTGTGACTATATTCAAATTTTTATAATTTTCTGCTAGTATCTTGATATTTTCTAGTTCTATTTCTGTTAAGTCATTTATTAAAATTGATATTGTTGTTTCCTCTTTTTTGATTTTTTTCTTTTCTATTATGTATTTGATTATATCTGTAGCTAATATTTCGTAAAGCCATCTTCCATCTGAAATGTCTAATCCATATGAATTCAAATAATTTATGTATGTAAGTTCTTCTTGTAATTTTTTGCTTATTACTATTTTTTTGCTATTAGAATATTTTGATATAATCTTTTTGGTTTTTTGTGCTAATTTTTCTATTTGTTTTTCACTTGTCTTGGCTGTTATTGGTAAAAATAGCTTATTTTCTTGCATTTTTATTATATTAAAATTTTTTTCTATAATGTTAGGCTTGTCATTTTTTTGAATATAAAACATAAAAACACCTCATATCTTTTTTATTTAAGTATATGAAGTGTTTTTTTATTTTATTAATCTAATATGATATCTCTTTTTAATAATTTGTCTTGTATTATTCCAATTCCTATAAATTTTTCATTTTTATTATAAATTCTGTATATGTCATTTTCTTGATTTTGTGTTATTTTTACTCCATTCAAGAATAATTGCATTTTTTTGTCATCTAATTTTATTTTTTCTTTGTTTTTAAAGATTTCTTCTACAGATATTATTTTACTTTCTAAGTATTTTATATCTTCCTTATTTTCTTCTAATTCTTGTATTTTTGAGCTTTCTTCTATTTTAAAGTCTCCTACTTGAATTCTTTTTAAATTTTCCATATAGCCTACTGTTTCTAGCTTTTCTGCTATATCTTCGCACAAGCTTCTTATATATGTTCCTTTTCCACAAAATACTTCAAATTGGATTTGTTTCTTTTGAGCATCTATATTCATTAATTTGATATCATATATTTCTATTTCTCTAGGTTTTATTTCTACATTTTGTCCTTTTCTAGCATATTCGTATAGTTTTTTACCATTGACTTTTATCGCTGAATATATTGGTGGCATTTGTTGTTGTTTTCCTATAAAACTTTTTAATACTTTTTCTATTTTGCTTTGTGTTAAACTTTTATCAGGAATGTTTTTTTCTTCTATTATTTTTCCTTCTAAATCTGCTGTTTCTGTTTTTTGCCCTAATGCTAAATTTACTACGTATTTTTTATCATGGTTGATTAAATATTTAGAACATAAAGTTCCTTTTCCAATTAATATGGGTAAAACCCCTTCGGCTAAGGGGTCTAAAGTTCCAGTATGTCCTACTTTTTCATTAAATATTTTTTTTACTTTATACACAATATCGTGTGATGTACATCCTTTTTCTTTATTAATTATTAAAATTCCATTCATTATTTTAATACTTTCCTTATTTCTTTTAATAATTTTTCTTTTACTTCTTCAATTGTTCCTTGTGCTGTTGCTCCTGCTGCTCTTTGGTGTCCTCCACCGCCAAACATTAAGCAAACATCAGAAACATTTACGTAATTGTTTGATCTCATTGATACCTTGTAGGTATTTTCTGCTTCATCTTTTTCTCTAATAAATATAGAAACTTCTACATCTTCTATATCTCTACCAAGTTCAACTAATCCTTCGTGGTCTCCAATTTCTGCATTAACATCTTTTAAATCTTGATTTGTAATATATGTAAATGTAACTTTTCCGTCTTCTAATATTTCCATTCTATTTAAAGTTCTTTTCATTAATTCAAAATTAGCTTTTGTTTTTGTTTGTAGAACTCTTTTATAGATGTCTGAAACATTTACTCCTTTGCCCAATAATTCAGCTGTAAATTCAAAAGTTTCGGCTGTTACTCCAGGGTATTTGAAACCACCTGTGTCTGTTATTATTCCTGTTAAAATACATGTTCCTAATTCTTTGTTTATATCAATTCCAAAGTATTCGAACATTCCTATTAAAATTTGGCAACATGCTGGTGCTACTGGATTTACAAAGTTTATGTCTCCAAACATTTTGTTACTTCCATGATGGTCTATGACTATTGTTTGTTTTGCTTCTTCAAAATATTCGCTACCAACTAATCTTTTTAAATCTGCACAGTCTAATGCTATTGCTAAATCATATTGTTCAACCTTTGATTCTGTTTTAACTTCATCTCTTCCTGGTAAAAAGTCAAATACTCTTGGAAATTCTTTTATTACAACATCTGCACTTTTTCCTAATGCTTTTATAGCTAAATTCATTGCTAGGCAACTTCCTATTGCATCTCCATCAGGAGTTTCATGAGCTAATATTACTATCTTTTCTGCTTTTTTTATTTCTTCTAATATATTATCTAGAGTCATTTTTATTTCCTTTCTTCTGGTAATATTTCTTTTAATATTGAGTCTATTTTTGCTCCGTATTCTATTGAATCATCTATTTCAAAGATTAATTCTGGAGTATTTCTTAAATTTATTCTTTTTGCAAGTTCGCTTCTTATGAATCCTGATGATTTTTTTAATCCATCCATTGTTTCTTTTATGTTTTTTGAGTTTAATATACTTACATATACTTTTGCATATTTTAGGTCAGTTGTTACTTTCACTTTTGTAACACTTATCATTCCTGTTACATTTGGATTTTTTAAATCATATGAAATTATTTGGCTTAATTCTTTTCTGTATTCTTCATCTATACGTCCCATTCTATTATTGTTTCTATTAGGCATTATTTTACCTCCTTTTATCTTTTATAAATAGGGATTTTTTTGATAGGGAAAAAAAGGGCGTCCCCTTTTCCCTTTTCCTATCTTTTTATTTCTTCCATAACATATGCTTCAATGATATCTCCTTCTTTGATGTCATTGTAGTTTTCTATTTGAATACCACATTCAAATCCTTTTGATACTTCTTTTGCATCATCTTTAAATCTTTTTAATGTTGCTAATTTTCCTTCGTGAATAACAACATTTTCTCTTATTATTCTAACTCCGGCATTTCTTTCTACTTTTCCTGTTAATACATATGCTCCTGCTATTGTTCCTACATTTGAAATCTTGAATGTTTGTCTTACTTCTGCTGTTCCTATTACTTTTTCTTCGTATTTAGGGTCTAACATTCCTTTCATTGCAGCTTCAACTTCTTCTATTGCTTGATAAATTACTGAATATTGTTTTATTTCTACCTCTTCTTTGTCTGCCATGTCTTTTGCTGTTTGATTTGGTCTAACATTGAATGCTATTATTATTGCATTTGATACTTTTGCTAGTGTAACATCTGATTCGTTTACTGCTCCTGCTGCCGCATGTATAACTTTTACTCTTACCTCTTCATTTTGTAGTTTTTCCATTGATTGTTTTATTGCTTCTACAGATCCTTGTACATCTGCTTTTACTATTAAGTTTAGAGTTTTCAAGTTTCCTTCTTCCATTTGGCTGAATAGGTTGTCTAATGTTACTTTTGTTCCATTATTGATTGAATGTTCTCTAGCTTCACGTTTTCTCTTTTCTATTAAGTGTTTTGCTGTTTTTTCATCTTTTACTTCATAGAAAATATCTCCCGCTTCTGGTACTTCTGTTAGTCCCATTATTTCTACTGGTGTTGATGGTCCAGCTGATTTTACTCTTTTTCCATTTTCGTTAGCCATTGCTCTTATTCTACCAATTGATGAACCAACTATTATTGTATCTCCAACATCTAGTGTTCCTCTTTGTACAAGCATTGTTGCAATAGCACCTTTTGATTTATCTAGTCTTGCTTCTATAACAACACCTTTTGATTGTTTATGAGGATTTGCTTTTAATTCTAATACATCTGCTTCTAATAATACCATTTCTAATAATTGGTCTATGTTTGTATTGTTTTTAGCAGATATTGGAACACATATTGTGTCTCCTCCCCATTCTTCTGGTACTAATTCGTATTTCATTAATTCTTGTTTTACTTTATCAACATTTGCATCTGGTAAGTCTATTTTGTTTATTGCTACAATTATTGGTATTCCAGCTGATTTAGCATGGTTTATAGCTTCTACTGTTTGTGGCATTATTCCATCATTTGCTGCTACTACTAATATTGCTATATCTGTAATTTGTGCACCTCTAGCTCTCATTGCTGTAAATGCTTCGTGTCCTGGTGTGTCTAAGAATGTTATTTCTCTGTCATTTACTTTTACTTTATACGCACCTATTGCTTGTGTAATTCCACCTGCTTCTCCACCTATTACATTTGTTTTTCTTATTGTGTCTAATAGTGATGTTTTACCATGGTCTACGTGTCCCATAACAACAACAACTGGTGGTCTCACTTCTAAATCTTCTTCTTTATCTTCAGAATCATCAAATAAAATATCTTCATCTGTTACTGTTTCTTTCTTTTTAGCTGTTATTCCAAATTCTCCAGCAACTAAGAAGGCTGTATCAAAATCTAAATCTTGATTTATTGTAGCCATTATTCCATAACCTAATAATTTTTTGATTACTTCTGCTGTTGTTTTTTTCATTTCAGCAGCTAAGTCTTTTACTGTTATTGTTTCTGGAATTTCTATTTCTGTTAATTCAAATATTTTTTGTTTGTTTCTTTCTTCATTTTTTACTGGTTTCTTTTTGCCTTTTCTTCCTCTTTGAGTTGTTAAATCATAATAGTCTAACATTCCTCCATCTTGTTCTTCGAACATATTTGATAATTTACTTGTTTGTTTTAATGATTTTAATTTTCCTTCATCAAAACTTGAATTTTGATTTTTTCTATTTTTTGATTTTTTGTTTGTTTTGTTTTCATCAAATTTATTATTATTTTTTTGTTTGTCTATATTTTTATTGTATTCTCTAACAATTTCTTTTTCAGCTGTTTCAACAGACATAATGTTTTTGATATTTTTTTCAATACCTTTTTCATCTAATGGTCTTCTATTGTTAAATCTATTTCCACCATTTCCGTTAACATTTCCATTGTTTTCATAATTATTTCTGTTATTATTTTTTCTAAAATTATTGTTTCCATTATTATTAGAACTATTATAATTTTTGTAATTGTTATTGTTGTTATTTCTTCCAAAATTATTTCTATTTTCGTTATTATAATTATTTTGTTGTCTACCAGAATTGTTAAAATTATTTTGTCTATTTCCATTATTACGATTATTGTAATTATTGTTTCTTTCATTTCTATCATTTCTGTCAAATCTATTATTTTCTGGTCTATTATCTTTTCTATTATTTCTTTCTCTATTTTCTGTTTTTTGTTCAATTACTGTATTTTTTGTTTCTGCTTCTTTTTGCATTTTTTGATTATTTTCCCCTTGTTCTGCCTTTTCGACTTTTTCAACTTTCTCTATTTTTTCTGCTTTTGGTTCTTCTTTTTTTATTCCAAATAATTCACTAACTGTTTTTGGTTTATTTGGTTTGTTTCTGTATACAATATTGTAATTATTATTTTGTTTTCTTTCCACAAATCCTACACCATTGTTAGTTTTTTCTTCTTTTTTTACTTCTTGCTTTTTATTCTCTTCTTCTATAATAACTTCTCTTCTTATTATAACAGGTGATTTTTCTTCTTTTTTTGTTGTTTTTGTAGAGTTTTTTGTTTTTTCATTTGAATTATTTGTTAATTGAGCCTCTATTTTTTTTGCTTCTTCCTCTTCTACACCGCTCATATGACTTTTTACATCGATATTTAATTTTTGCGCCATTTCTAATACTTCTTTACTGGTTAAGTTTAGTTTTTTTGCTATTTCATATATTTTAATCTTACCCAATAATATCACCCCCATTATATTTTTTTTGAATTGATTTTGCAAAATTTCTATCTTTTATTCCTAATATTGCTTTGTTTGATTTTCCTATTGTTTTGCTTAGTTGTTCAATATTGCTATCTATTATTAATTCGATATTATAATTTTCACTAATTTCTTTAAATTTTTTTTGTGTTCTTTCTGAAGCATCTTGTGCAATTATTAATAAATGTATTTTTCCTTTTTTACAGTCTTCTTCAACACTATCTGCTCCAAAGCTTATTTTTCCAGCTTTCATAGCTAGGCCTATTAATCCTAATATATTATTATTTATCAATAATTACACCTCTTAAACTATCATAAATTTCTTGTGATATACTCATTTCAAATATTCTTTCAAGTCTTTTGCTTTTTATTAATTTTTCTAAACATTTTTCGTCATCACAGATATATGCTCCGCGTCCTTCTTTTTTTCCAGTTCTATCTATTGATATTTCTCCATTTTGATTTTTTACAATTCTAATTAGTAAATTTTTGTCTTTTTTTTCATTACATCCCATACAAGTTCTTTGTGGTTGTTTTTTCATTTAACATACACCTTTCTTTCTAATTTATGTTTAGAATTAAATATTTATCACGAATATTATTCATTTACGTCTTCTTCGTTTTTTCCATTTTGTTCTAAAAATTCTCTGTATTGTGATTCTGATTTTATATCAATTTTCCAATTTGTAAGTTTTGCTGCAAGTCTTGCATTTTGTCCTGATTTTCCAATTGCTAATGATAATTGGTCATCTGGTACTATTACTTCTGCAAATTTTTCGTTTTCTTTTATATCAACTGCTAATATTTGTGCTGGTAATAATGCTGCTGCTATAAATACGCTTGGGTCTTCATCCCATTCAATTACATCTATTTTTTCTCCATGTAATTCATTTATTACATTTTGAATTCTTACTCCTTTTGAACCTACACATGAACCAACTGGATCTATGTTAGGGTCTTGTGAATATACTGCAACTTTACTTCTGTAACCTGGGTCACGTGATACTGCTTTTATTTCTATTAGTCCTTCATAGATTTCTGGTATTTCAAATTCTAATAATTTTCTAACAAAGTCTGGATGACTTCTAGATACCATTACTTGTGGTGCTCCTTTTAGTCCTCTTTCAACATCTACTATATATGCTTTTATTTTATCATTTACTCTATATGTTTCTGTTGGCATTTTTTCTTTTGCTAGCATTATTCCTTCTAATTTTCCTAAATCCATTATTACAATGTTTTTGTCTGCTTTTTGAATTATACCTGAAACTATTTCTCCTTTTCTTTGGCTATATTCATCAAATACTATGTCTCTTTCAACTTCTCTTAATTTTTGAACTATTACTTGTTTTGCTGTTTGTGCTGCTATTCTACCAAAGTCTTTTGGTACTATTTCTACTTCTACTGAGTCTCCTATTTTTAAGTCTTTGTTTATTTTGTGTGCATCTTCTAAACTGATTTCTAATGCATCATCATTTGCTCTTTCCATTACTTCTTTTATTGAATAAATGTGTGTTGCTCCTGTATTATGGTCTATGTCTACTTTTACATTTTCTAATGCATCAAAATTTCTTTTATATGCTGTAACTAATGCTGTTTCTATTGATTCTAATACGTATTCTTTTTTTATACCTTTTTCCTTTTCTAGTTCTTCTAACGCTAATATTAATTCTTTGTTATCAATAGCTTTCATTTTTATTCCTCCTCTTTGATTTTTAATCATTTTATTTTTTTGGTTTTATTAATCCCAATTAGAAACTGTTTTTATTTGTGATATATTTTTTCTTTCTATTTTGAATTCTTGATTTTCTTCTTTTATTTTTATATATTTTTCATCAAAATCTTCTAATGTTCCTTTATATTCTTTTTTTCCATTTTCATCTTTTTTAAATAATTTTACATTTATTTCTGTTCCAATATTTTTTTCTAAGTGTTTTTCTTTTCTTAATACTTTTTCTATTCCTGGTGAAGAGACTTCTAAGAAATATTGTTCTTTTATGTAGTTTTCTTCATCTAGTATGTCTGTAATGGCATCATTTACTTTTTCGCAATCGTTTAAATCTATTCCTTTTTCAGAATCTATGAAAATTCTTAGGAAATAGTTTTTTCCTTCTTTTGCATATTCAACATCATATAGCTCATATCCTATTTTTTCTATGATAGGTTCTATTAGTTTTTCTACTCTTTCTTCTATATTTGCCACTTTTTACCTCCTTTATTTCCAAAAGTTAAGAGTGGGATTTGTTCCCACTCTTTTAACGTCTCGTATGTTATATTAATATTATACCCAATTTCTGGTAAAAATGCAAGCTTTTTCAAATATTTTTTACACTTTTTCCACTATTTTTTTCTCTTCTTGATTTTCTTCATTCATGTCTGTAATTTTAATACTTCTTTTATGCTCGATTTTTTCCCAACTTGTTTCTCTTTTAAATAAACATTTAAAGTTTATTGCAATCCATGAACCCATGAATAATGGATATGTAAAAAATCCTTTAATCATTGGTTTTATTGGTTTTCCATCTAAATACATAACAAATGCTGCTGTTAATGATGGTAATACAAAGGTTGGAACTAAGTATTTTAATATGTTAATAAATAATTCCATTTGTGTCATTCCATCTCCAAAGTATATTAGAACATTTGAAAGTAGTAAAACAATTGTTAATATGAACATTGGTATACTTCCTATTATATATAAGAACCCATCAAAGTTAAGCATTGTTTTTCTATCTTTTGCTGCTTCTGCTAATTTGTTTGTATATTCTTTCATACATTGCATATGTCCAACTGTCCATCTGCTTCTTTGTGACCAACTTTGTTTAAATCCTGTTGGTTGTTCATCATATACTATTGCGTCTGTTGCCCAACCAAGTTTTTTACCTTTTATTATTCTTTGTAATGAAAATTCAATATCTTCTGTTAATGTTACTGTTTTCCATCCACCCATTTCTTTTATAATATCAAATTTCACCATAAATCCTGTTCCATTTAGCATTGGAGATAGTCCTAAATTATATCTTGCTAAATGATAAAATCTATGCATTGTCCAATAGAATAATGCATAACCTGATGTTATCCAGTTATCTGTTGGATTTTTTATATCTCTATAACCTTGAACTACATCTTCTCCTTGGCAAAGATGTTTGTTCATGTTTTTAATGAAATCTTTATCAACAATATTGTCGGCATCAAATATAAATAATGCATCATAGTCTGCATTTTCTTCTATTTTTTGTTGTAAAAACCAGTCTAGTGCATAACCTTTTGTTTTTTTGGTTTCATCAAATCTTTCATATACTATTGCTCCTGCATCTCTTGCAATTCTTGCTGTGTTATCTGTACAGTTATCTGCAATTACGTATATATCATATAATTCTTTATTGTATGTTTGATTTTTCAAACTTTCTATTAAGTTTCCAACTACTGCTTCTTCATTGTGTGCTGGTATTATTGCCATAAATTTGTGGTCTTTTTTTACTTTTAATGGTTTTTCTTTTAGTTTTACTAGTGAGCATAAGCTTATTCCTATTTGATATAACCAAAATATTGTTATTACCCAGACTAATGCTTCTCTTAGTATATACATATATTCCATTTTTTTACCTCTCTTTTATTTCTTTTTTTATATGTTTATTATTGTTCTTTTTCTATTATACTCTTATTGTTAAAATTATGCAACTTTTTAGCGAAATTTTTTGTTTTGATTGTTGATTGATTTTGTTTTTTATTTTTTATGTGAATGTAATGTAGTTAAGTAAAAGCTATTATGTAGTAGCTTTAGCTCTATGATTTAAAAAGGAAAAACAAGAATATTTTTCTTGCTTTTCCTTATATTTTATCTATAAACTTCTAATAATTTGTATTTTTGGTTGCATTGTTACCAGTTGGGTTAGTGCTACTTAATAAAAAGTGCTGGACGGAAACCATTGCCTGTGTTACTACCAGTGGCATTACTGTATGCACGATAACAAACAGGATAGCTATCGTAGTCATAACGGAAGCAACCACCTCTAAGCATGTAGTAATTATTTGATAAATCATTCGCAATTTCTTCTGTCCATTCCCATAAATTTCCTGCCATATCATATATATTACATTTTTTTGTATCTTCACTTGATGCTGTTGTCATTATTCCATAATGTCTTGCTCCATCTGTATTTTGTGTTATATCTGATGTACTTCCATTACTTGAATTAACTGTTATATATCTTCCTTTGCATTCTGTTAATGTTGCATTATTATAATTTCCCCATGTTGTATTAGTTAAGTCTAATGTATTATCTTGACTCTTAAAATAATTTAATGTCACATCCCACATTGTTCCTGTTACCAAGCCACTTTGCACATAATTATTACTATACATTTCTTTTGCTTTTGTAATAGCTGTTGTATAATCTGCATGATAATATGGTATTTCTCCTGCTTTGCAGGTTATATTTCCTGTTACAAACTCTAAACTAAAATTTGCATTTGCCCAATTTGATGTTGTATATCCTTTAGAAAAATCTATTTTACTTGATTTTAATTTGCTTGTTCCAGCCTCATATCTTCCTATATAAAATCCACTATATTTTTGAATATCTTTAATTTCTGAAACATCAGTATTTTTTTCCCATGATGCATTTTGCAATTCAAAATTTGTTTTTTTATAATCATCTGCTGTACATGGAATCCAAACAAATTGGTTTCCAAATAATGTTTGTGCTTGTTCTTCACTACTTAAGTTTTCTGTTTTTACTGTTCCATCTGAATTATATACTACACCTGCTGGCACATCAGCTTGCCCAGCAAATTTATTTTTGTCTCTTTCATCATCTGATATTACTACTCCAGAATTTTTATTTCCACCTACATAATAAAATCCATTTGGCACTGGAATTGTATTATTATGTCCATCTGATACTGCATATACTGTTGCTACTTTTTCTAATGTTGTTACTTCTGTTCCATCAGTTGTTTTTATATATTTTACATTTTGAGAGCTCCAACTTTCTTCAATTTTTACATTTGTTCCAGCATCTGTTTGTGGTGTATTATCTGGTAATGTTGCTACTTCTTTCTTTTCTCCTGTTATTTTTCCGGATTCTGATATTGTAAATTCGAAACCATCTACTATTATTTTTAAATCATATGTTACTGTATCTACTTTCTTATTTAGTCCTTCTATTTTATTTACATTTTCTTTTAAATACTCATCATTAATTTTTCCTGTTGAATCATATGATGCATTTACCGCTAATGCAACCTTCTCTACTGCATTAGCATATTTACTTTCTTCTACTGCTCTTTTGGCATTTGCAAATAATCCTGTATTTGTTATTGCTTGGATGCTTATTCCAGCAAGTATTAATAATACCACTATAGTTATTACAAGTGCTACTAGTGTTATACCCTTAATGCTTTTTTCTTTCATATCTTTCCTCCTAATTTTCATTCGTTTCTACACAATTTATTATGTACCAAAATTATTTTACCACAGCAATAATTTTAGTTCAACAGTTGTTGAATATTTTTTATTATTTTGAAACACATTTTTTCACCTTTCTTATCTATTTTTAATATACTAAAATAAAATTAATATTGGAGGTTAGATTATGCAAAATAGATACAAAATAGCTATTGTCGGTTGTAGTGGTGTTGTTGGTCGAACTGTTTTAAAAGTATTGGAAGAGAAAAATTTTAGAAATTGTACATATACATTATTTGCATCTAAAAAATCAGCTGGAAATAAAATCGAATTTTTAGGTCAAAATTATATTGTTCAAGAATTAAAAGATAATTCATTTGATTCAAAGTTTGATTTTGCAATTTTTTGTGCAGGTGGTGAAGTTTCTAAGAAATTTGCTCCAATTGCTTCATCTACGGGATGTATTGTTATTGATAATAGTAGTGTATTTAGAATGAATGAAAATGTTCCTTTAGTTGTTCCAGAAGTTAATCCTGAAAAAATCAAAGAAAATAATGGAATTATTGCGAATCCAAATTGTTCTACAATTCAAGCTGTTGTAGCCTTAAAGCCATTAGATGATAAGTATCATATTAAAAGAATTGTTTACTCTACTTACCAAGCTGTTTCTGGTGCTGGAAAATCTGGTATTGAAGATTTAGAAAATGGTATTTCTGGAATTGCTCCTAAAAAGTTTCCATATCCTATTGTTAATAATTGTTTGCCACATATTGATGTTTTTATGCCTGATGGTTATACAAAAGAAGAATATAAAATGATTAATGAAACTAGAAAAATTTTAAATAAACCTAATTTGCCTATTACTGCAACTTGTGTTAGAGTTCCTGTTAGAAATTGCCATAGTGAATGTATTAATGTTGAGTTTGAGAAAGAAATCGATGTTTATGATATTAAAATTTTATTGCAAAATTCTCCTGGAATTATTTTAGTAGATGATATAGAAAATAATTATTACCCTATTGCAACTAAAGCTGATGGTACTGATGAGGTTTATGTTGGTAGAATTAGAAGAGATTTTAGTGTTAATTATGGTATTAATTTGTGGGTGGTTTCTGATAATCTTAGAAAAGGGGCTGCTTCTAATGCGGTTCAAATTTTGGAAAGGTTGATCTTGTAATTTTGTGAATTTAAATAAAGCTATGCTGGGTTGCATAGCTTTATTGTATTTTATATTATTTTAATTTTTTTATTTCTTTCTTTCCTAAGTTGTTTGATTTTAATTTTTTAATAAAATAAGCCATGCAATATATCAAAATTGCATAGCTATATATTAATACGTTTTTTCTCTAATTTCAACATAAATCGTTCGACAACTTTCGAGCATTGTATGGCTTTGTTTTCTATTATACTCAATAAAAAATAGCAATATATTTTCATCTATATTTTAATTTTCTATTTTTTGGTTATACTAATAACAAAAAAATGTCAAAAAAGCCCGTCCCATTTGACATTTAACACAAAGAAAAGGATGATTCTATGACTAAACAAAAAGAAGATTTAAATATAAGAGCTATGTATGGAAATCAATGTATACTTTCCAAAGATGATTTCTTATCAAAATATAATTTTAATGAAAATGGTTTATCTTCTCAACAAGCTCAAGAGATAATAGCCAAAAATGGAGTGAATCAAGTTAGCCAGTCAAAGCCTAAAAAGTGGTATAATTATTTTTTTGAAAGTCTTTTTAGTTCTTTTAATACTATTTTATTAGGAATATCTCTGGTTTTAATATATACAGATGTTGTTATTCCGGAAACTCCAAGCTATGCAAATATAATTGTTATTTTGGTTTTGGTTATTGCTAGTACTCTTTTAGAATTTTTTGAGGAATTTCGTTCGAATAAAGCTGCTGAAAAACTTAAGGAACTTGTTGGTACTACTACTTTGGTATTACGAGACGGTAAAGAAATAAAAATTCCTATTCATAATATTACTATTGGCGATGTGGTTTTGTTGTCTAGTGGTTCTATGATTCCTGCTGATTTAAGAATTATAGAAGCTAAAGATTTATATGTTGGTCAGTCTTCTTTGACTGGTGAATCTGATGCGGTAAAGAAGTCTGTAAATTCCGAGTTAAATAGTAATGATATTAATTCTATAACAGATTTAGATACAATATGTTTTATGGGTACTAATGTTATTAGTGGATCTGCTAAAGGTGTTGTTATTAAAATTGCTGATGATACTTACTTTGGAAAGATTGCTCATACTTTAACAAATAGTAAACCTCGAACTGCTTTTCAAAAAGGTGTTCAGGGAATTAGTAAATTGTTAATTAAATTCATGCTGATAATGATACCTATTGTTTTTATTTTAACAGCTTGGAAACATGAAACTTTAACAGCTTTTACTTTTGCCGTTGCAATTGCTATTGGTATAACTCCCCTTTTACTTCCTGTCATATTGTCTTCTAGTTTGTCTAAAGGTGCTGTTAAAATGTCTAAAAAGAAAACCATTGTAAAGTCTTTGGATTCAATTCAAAGTTTTGGGGCAATGAATATTTTATGTACTGATAAAACAGGGACTTTAACAGAAGACAAAATTGTTCTTGAGAAATATCTTGATATAAATGGTGATGAAGATATTAGAGTTCTAAAACACGCATTTTTAAATTCATATTTTCAAACAGGTTTAAAAGGTAATATTGATGAAGCAGTAATTGCTCGTGGTAAAGAAAATAATATTGATGTCATTGCAAATAATTATAAGAAGATTGATGAAATTCCTTTTGATTTTTCTCGTAGGCGTTTGTCTGTTATTGTGTCTGATGAAAATAATAAACTGCAAATGATTACTAAAGGAGCTGTTGAAGAAATTTTGAGCATATGTACTATGGTTGATTATAAAGGTTCTGTTTCTAAAATTACAAAAGATATTAAAGATAATATTAAAAAAATTAGTAAAGATTTAAATAAAGATGGTTTAAGGGTTGTGGCTGTGTGTCAAAAAAATGATATACGTAATGATGCTGTTTTTGATATAAGTTCAGAAAAAGATATGGTTTTAATTGGTTTTATAGGATTTCTTGACCCTCCTAAGGAAAGTGCAAAAATTGCAATTGAAAAATTAAATAATTATGGTATCAGAGTTATTGTTTTAACTGGTGATAATGCAGATGTTACAAGATGCATTTGTAATAAAGTTAATATAAATTCTAAAAAGATTGTACTTGGAAATGATATTGATAAGCTTTCTGACCAAGCTGTTCTAAGGCTTTTAAGAAAAACTAATATTTTTGCAAAACTTTCTCCTATTCAAAAAGCTAGAATTGTAAGACTTTTAAAGGAAGATGGAAATATTGTTGGTTTTATGGGTGATGGTATAAATGATAGTCCTTCTCTTATAAATTCTGATGTTGGAATTTCAGTAGATACTGCTGTTGATATTGCAAAAGAATCAGCTGATATAATTCTTTTAGAAAAAGATTTAAATGTTTTATTAGATGGTGTAACTGAACGGTAGACGTACTTTTGTAAATCTTATGAAATATATTAAATTGGCTGCAAGTTTTAATTTTGGTGAAGTAACTTCCGTCATAATTGCAAGTGTACTTCTTCCATTTTTACCTATAACACCAATACAATTATTGGTTCAAAGTTTATTATATGATATTGGTCAATTAACTTTACCTTTTGATAATGTTGATATAGAATATTTAAGAGAACCTAAAAAATGGAACATTAATAGTTTGAAGCATTTCATGTTATTTATGGGACCTTTAAGTTCAATTTTTGATATGATTGTTTTTGCTTCAATCTGGTTTATACTTGGAATTAGAGAAGCTGCTGTTTTCCAAACTATTTGGTTTTCATATGGTGTAGTTTCTAACCTTGTTGGAATGCATATAATTAGAACTTCTAAAATTCCATTTATAGAAAGTAATGCAAATAAAATTGTATATGCCTCATCTATTATTTTAAGTATTATTGCAATTATTGTACCATTTACATTTTTAGGACATATAATAGGTCTTGTTTCTATTCCTTTTAGTTATTTAAGTATTATCATAATTGTTCCAATTTTATATTGTTTTGTTGCTTTGTTTGCAAAAAAATTCTATATTAAAAAATATAAAGAATGGATATAAAAAAGATTAGAAGCTTTAAAACTTCTAATCTCTTTTTGTTTATAATTATTCTGCTGATTCTTCTGTTTCTGGAGCATTGTAAGCATCTAAAATTGCTTTTTGAATTTTCTCTCTTGTTTCAGCATTGATTGGATGAGCTATATCTTTGAATTCTCCGTTTGGAGTTTTTCTGCTAGGCATAGCTATGAATAATCCATTTTGGCTTTCGATAACTTTGATATCGTGAACTGCGAATTCGTTATCGAATGTTACAGAAGCAACAGCTTTCATTCTGTTCTCTGAATTAACTTTTCTTAAACGTACGTCTGTAATTTGCATTGTGTGCACCGCCTTCCTTAAGTTTTAAATATTTTGTACATATTAATTTATCAATTTAATCTTATGTACTATTTTAAATATTCTCCATAAAAAATTTTTTTCCTTCTTTTTTTTACAAAATTTTTATAAATTTTTTATAAAAGTTATTTACGGTTTGTAATATTCTTATTTTTTGTTAATAAATATGTTACAAACCCTTGAATTTTATGCAATATAATTATATAATCTATCTGTTAAAAATAAATTAATTAGGAGTGACTATATATGCCAAATATAGAGAACATAAAAAAATATAAAAATATACATATGATAGGAATTGGTGGAGTTAGTATGAGCGGTATTGCAGCTATTCTATCAAATTGGGGATTTACTGTTACAGGTTCTGATAGAAGTTCTTCTGTAAATACTGATAAATTAATTTCTATGGGAATTAAAGTAGTTATTGGTCATGATTTAGCCGATATCTCTTCTTCTGATGTTGTAATTTATACAGCTGCAATTAAGCAAGATGACCCTGAAATTTTAGAAGCCAAAAGACTAAATATTCCTACAATTGAAAGAGCTGACTTTTTAGGTGAATTGACAAGATGTTTTAAAGATACAATTTGTATTTCTGGAACACATGGAAAAACAACTACTACTTCAATGGTTGCTCTTTGTTTCTTAGAAGCATTACAAGATCCTAGCATTCAAGTTGGTGCTGTTTTAAAACAATTAGATGGAAATTATAGAGTTGGAACTAGTGAACATTTTATTATAGAAGCTTGTGAATATGTTGAAAGTTTTCTTAAATTTTCTCCAAAAGCAGAAATCATTTTAAATATTGATAATGATCACTTAGATTATTTTAAAACTTTTGAAAATATAAAAAATGCATTTGTTAAATATGTTAAACTTTTACCAGATGATGGTCTTTTAGTTATTAATGGTGATGATAAAAATTGCTTAGACCTACCTCAATATACAAAATGTAATATAATAAAATACGGAATTAATAATAAAGATACTAATTTTTATGCAGATAATATTAGTTTTGATAATGATGGCTTTCCTAGCTTTGATGTATTTAAAAATAATGAATTTTATTGTACTATAAAATTATCTGTTCCTGGAAAACATAACATTTTAAATGCTTTAGCATGTACTTGTTTATGTGATTATTATGGAATTGACAAAAAATCTATTGAAAATGCTCTTTCTAAATTTACGGGAGCTGATAGAAGATTTGAATTTAAAGGAAAAGTTAATGGTGCTAGCATATATGATGATTATGGTCATCATCCAACAGAAGTAAAAGCTGTTGCAAAAGCTATGCAAGAAAAGAAGTATAATAAATCTTGGGTTGTTTTCCAACCACATACTTATAGCAGAACAAAAAATCTATTAGATGATTTTGCTAATGCTTTAATTAATTTTGATAATATAATTGTTTTAGATATTTATGCGGCTAGAGAAACTAATACTTACAATATATCTTCTCTAGATTTGGTTAATAAAATTAAGGAATTAGGAAAAGATGCAAAATATATTCCTGATTTTAATGATTGTGTATCTTATTTAAAAGAAAATGTTGAAGAAAATGATATTGTTATGACTTTAGGGGCTGGAACTGTTACTCAAATAGGGCCTATGCTTTTAAACCAATAATCGACCAAAATGGGGACGTTGTTTAAAATGGTTGAAAACTTTTTTCAACCACTTTAAACAACGTCCCCCACTTGGTTGATTTAATTTACTTTCTTCATCTCTTTAATCATTATATCTCCAAAAACTCCATACCCCTCTGTTGGATTATTAACCAACACATGGGTTACAGCTCCCACAAATTTTCCATTTTGTATAATTGGTGAACCACTCATTCCTTGAATAATCCCTCCAGTTTTATCAAGTAATCTTTTGTCTGTGATTTTTATTAACATACTCTTATTATCATAATTATTTTCTTTATATATTTTTTCAATTTCTATTTCATACTCTTCAATTTTATCATTTTCTACACTGCACATAATTGTTGCTTTTCCTGTTTTTATTTCATCTCTCAAAGCAACTTCCATTTCTTTTGAAGTATCTATTTTTAAAGATGATAAGTTGTCAACTTTTCCATATACTCCAAACTTTGTGTTTTTCGAAATTATTCCTATATTTTTTTGATTATCAATAGTTCCTTGTATTCTTCCAGGATTCCCACTTTCCCCTTTTACAACATTTAATATTTTTGTTGTAATAAATTCTCCAGATGATATATTAATAAGTTGCTCTGTGTCCATATCTGTAATTCCATGACCTAGTGCTCCAAATGATTTTGTTGATGGTTCATAAAATGATACTGTTCCAACTCCTGCTTCACTGTCTCTTACCCATAATCCTAATTTGTATTCATTTGTACTTGTTTGAACAGGCTCTATTGAACATTCTTTTACATTTTCATCATGTCTAAAATTTATTTTTATTTTTTCTCCTTTTGATTTGTTAACTTTATTAACTAAATCTTCTGTTGATATTATTTCTTTGTCATTAATTGCAACTATTGTATCTCCTTCTTCTATTCCTGTATTTTCATAAGGTTTATATTTTTTGTTGTCCATTCCCTCTATTTCTGACATTCCTACAACTAAAACTCCATTTGTATATAATTTTATTCCTGCTACACTTCCTACTGGAATTACTGTTGTTTTTGGTAATACATCTACATCTACATTTTTGACAAATACTTTTTCAAATAAGCTTAATTTTACTGTAGCTTTTCCTGTTTCATTTATTGTATTTGTTTGATTGTTTGATAATGTTTCTATCACTTTGTTTTGTTCAGTTAAGTTTGCAGTTAAACCAAGCATTGTTTTTAATCCTATATTCTCTCCTTCAAAAATTACTATACTGTCTGGAATTGCTTGTATTGCAATTACATAAACATATATTACTAGTAAAAGTGAAATAATTAATATTTTTTTAATAAAATTAAATTTTTTCAAAGTTTTCTCCTTTTTGTTTATTTAATTTTATTATTCACTTTTTACATTTTTTTATTCCTTGGTTATATGTATATTTTTAGCATAAAAAAAGAAACAAATTTGAAAATTTTAATTTGTTTCTTTGACTTTATTATATTTCTATTTTTGGTCTATACATTCCATATCTTTCACGTGCTAAAGCTGTGTAGTAGACTTTAGCTAAGTTTTTATTTTCTGCTAACGCTAGATAATTATATATATTTCCATTATATTTATCATTAATATTATTTTGCTCTACAATTGAATCATAAGAAAAATCTCCTGTTATTGGGTAATAATACTGTGTTGATCCTGATGAGCTTTCACCTGATTTTCTTTCTAAATTTATATTATATACTCCAATTACTGCATTAGAATTTAATCCATTTTCTGCAACATTACAAAGGTAATTATATGAATCTTTTATATATATTGAATCCTCTGCTACAACATCAGAATTTTTCGTATTGCTTATTACTGAATAACCATTATATATTTTTCCTCCTATGCTTAATCCTTGTAAAAAGCTTATTATTGATATATTGTCCATTATAACGTCCCAATCTGTTTCTTTTAGTTTTGGCATTTGAAAATTTACACTAGCTCCTGAATAATTATTATAATTTGAAATTGCTATTGATAAATTTCTTTCTATTGAGTATTTTATAACATCTCTTTTATGTGTATTAAAATCAGAATCTTTACTTTCTATATTTGAAAAATTGAAAATATTACTAATACTTTGATATGGATTATCTTGTGCATTTGAATAACTTTCTCCTGTGTTTATATCAACAATATTATCGGTAGATAATCCTTTAAGAAATGTAGTATTTTCTATATAATTTTTCATTTCATATGCTTCTCTAAAATAGTTTACTGCGTTTTTATTATTTGTAAATTCATCTTTTGATATTCCACTTTGCTCTATTCTTTTTCCATTAAGAACTGAAAATGCCTTTTGATTACTATCATCCCAATAGTATTTTGTACCATTTTTCTTTATGCATTTATAAGTTCCAATTGTTCCATTTACCATGACATTTTCTGTATATCCATTTTCTGTGTTTATTGTTATTCCTTTATATGTAACTTCTTCATCACTTGATATATTAATATCACTTAATATATAACCATACTTGCTTACTGTTTTACCTCCAATTTTCCCCTGAATAGCTATATAATTGTCTAAAGAATATGTTATTACTATGTCGTTGTCATCTCCACTTTTATATCGACAGCTATAATAAATATATGGTTTTAACCCATATAGAGTTTTACCCTCTTCATATGTTCCTGAACTTTGTGTTGGAATTTGAGTCGTCATTTCATCTTTTATATTTTGATTTGCAGTATCAGTTTTCCAAGTATTTGTATACGGAGAATATATATAATAACCATCATACATTGTATATACTACTGCCGGCACATAATTTTGCAAAGTTGTTTTTGAATATCCTGCTGTACTAAAATTTGTTGCTATTGAATTAAAAAATGTATTTACTGATGCTTTAATATCACGTATTTTTGAGTTTGCATATTCTGAAGTATTATCATTTAAACTATTTAATTGATATGCTTTTAATGCGTCATATGTTGCATCTTTTAGTTTAGAATCATATTTTGATTGTAAGCTTATTGTTGTTACTCTACTTTGTGTATATGACGCTAACACCATTGATATTGGTAATATTATTATTATAAACATTATTGCTAAACTTTGTATTTTCATATCTTTTTCCTTTCGTTTATTATGCACCTTTTATTAAAAATAGCTTGTAATATAAACATTACAAGCTACTTTATTTTATATTATTTTCCTGTTGCTGTTACCATTCCGCCATGTGATGCAGCAATTGTATATGTATCATTTCCAACTACAGTATAGAAGAAATTCTTTAATTGTTGTGCTAATGTTTGGTTTGTATTTTTAACACTTACCGAGAACATATCTCCTTCTTTTAAATTATAATTTTTGTTATTGTTTAAGACTTCCTCAATTTGTGAAGTATAAACTGAATAATATGCATTTTCTCCTATTTTATCAGATTGTAGCGTAAGTGTTTTTTTACCTGGATTTTCATCTAAAACTTGTACTTGCATTTCTACGTTATATGTATTTCCTGTTGAACCAATGTTTTCAATAAATTTGTTATATTTGTCTGGTGTGATTTTTCCTGTTGTTCTTACCTCATCAACAAAGTCTGTTGTTGTTGTTTCTACTGCTAATTGAGAAACATCATCTGTTCTATCAGACATTGTCATTAATGGAAAAACAAACATTAATACTGCTGCTAATGCTATAGCTATTACTGTTATTAGTGTATCACTCATTTAATTTTCCTCCTTAAATTTTACCTCTTTTTTTATTATAACATTTCTTTTCACTTTTTTCAACATCCTGCTTAATTTATTGTGTTACTTGTGTATCTCCATTTCTTAATACAAGTCCACTACTTGATGCTGCTATAGTATATGTGTCATTTCCTACTACTGTATAAAAGAAGTTCTTTAATGATTGTGACAATGTTAGATTTGTATTTTTAACACTTACATTAATAATGTCTCCTTCTTTTAAATTATATACTTTATTTTCTCCTTCTAAAGCTTCTTGTATTTGAGTTGTAAATACTGAATAATAAACATTTTCTCCTATTTTATCTTTTGCTGATTGTGTTGATTTTTTACCTGGATTTTCATCTAGAATCTTAAATTCCATTTCTATATCATATGTATTTCCTGTAGATGTTAATTCTTCTACAAATTTATTATATTTTTCAGATGTTAATTTTCCTATTGTTCTTATTTCATTTACAAAGTTGGAAGTCATAGTTTCAACATCAGTTTTAGATATATCATCTGCTCTATCAGCCATTGTCATAACTGGAAGAACTAATAATAAAACTGCTGTTAACATTATTGCTATTACTGTTATTAATGAATCACTCATATTGACCTCCTATTATCTATTTTCTATTTTGTAAGTAATAATTCTTTTTTCTGTTTTATTTACATCTGGAACATCTTCATTGTCGTTTTGATAATAAACTCCTAAATATTCTGTTATTTTTTTACCTTTTAATCTTTCTATTAGTCCAGAACCTGAAGATGGTAAAGTTACATTGTATTTTTTTTCAAAAGCGTTTTTATTACCATTAAATTTTGTAAAGTCATAATATAAAATTCCACATAAAAATTCAGATTTTTGCTCATCATTTGCTAAAGAGACATTATTTACTTCTATTTCTCCTGTTTTTGTTGTTTCTAAGTCTATTGTATATTTATCTATTGTTTTTCCACCACTTAAGTTTAATGTATAAATTGGTCCATCTAATCCTTCAAATACTATTTTGTAATTTTCTATATATGATCTATATATTGTCGGAATAACTGCTTCTAATCCAACTGTTCTTTCTGTTCCTGTTGCTTTATAATAATAATTACCATCAATATAAAAAGTTTCTCTGTCTCTATAATCTAAAATTGTATCAGCTGTTTCTCTTGCTTGTCCAAAAGATACAATAGCAACAGAAAGTGCTAAGACAAATAATAATACGGCTCCTGCCATTTTTAATGCTTCTGCTGCATTTTCCATTGCTATTCCTCCTTTTAATTTTGTTTTGTAATTTTTATTCCACTAATATAACCTGAGCTGTCTCTACTTGTAATTTCTACTTCATATTTTCCAGCTGAAGGTATCTTTGTTGGATATGTATTTGCTGTTTTTGATGCTGCATTATATGTAGATTGAGCATTTAAAGTAAATCCACTAGGTGTTAAAGTAATTTGTCTACCATTTTCTGCATTTGCATCTGTTGTATTACTTGTATTAACCTCTTGTATTAGTGATTTTACACTAGCCCCTGTTTGTACTCCTTCATATTTTGAGAATTGATTATTAAATGTTTGTATTTCAGCTTTTGAAAATCCACTATCATTTACAACATTTTGTGCTTGTGAGAATATGTATATTCCCAATGAAATTAATAATATAGCTAATAATATAGCTCCTGCAATAATTAATGCTTTTGATGCATTTTCCATTTTTTCTTCCTCCTTTATTTTTTATATAAATTTAAAATATTAAAAACTAATTTAACTTGTTATTTGTTCAAACAACATATATTTTACTTGATTTGTAGAACTATGGTATTTTATATCAACACATTTAAATTTTATATTGCTGTAATAATTTATAAAATTTTGAATTCCACCTCTATAAAATGTTTCCATTTGATATATTGTATCATCATCTAACATTTTTATTTCTATATTTATAGAATTTGTATCATTATTTTGATAAATTCCTTTATTGTTTTTTTCTACTTCATTTTTTTCATTTCTGTCTATAGCTCTATTTATTACTGTTGCTAATTCTGAACCATAAACTTCCTGATTTAAATATTTTTCAAATGATAAATTTGCCTTTTTAGATGTGTTGTAATTTGCTTTGTATGTTATATACATTGCAAACATTGCACATACAATAAGTATTATTGTGATAAAAAATATAGCTATTTTTTTCATTTTTTTTCCTTTTCTTATAATATTATTTTTTAGTCATCATTTTCTTGTTTAAATTGAATTTTCCAAATCCTTCCATTGTCGTGATAACTTAGTATTTTACAATTATATCTATATTGTACACCAATTAATGTTTCATTTTCTAATTCTTTTTTCGGAATATAACTGTTATTATTATCTGTTAGTTTTGTATTATTTAAAAATACTTCTACAATATAATTTGAATCATTATCATAATATTTATTATTTTCTATCGCAAAATTTGTAACTGTAATTAAATCATGCGCGGTAAGTTGATTATTTCCTTCATAAGAGGTAAATTGTGAATTAAACTGGCTTATTTGTTTTTGTGCATTTTGTGAATTTATTTCAGCTGAAGTTTGCCCAAAAGAGACAAACAAGTAAACTGCTAATGATATAATTAATACACCAATTAGAACTCCACCAGCCATAATTAATGCTTTTGATGCGTTTTCCATAAATTCACCTCTTAATTCTTAAATTCAAATGATAGTTGTTTAACTTGTCCATTATTGTGATACTCTACATTTCCAGGTTTAAATGTTGAACTTTTAAATTCTGAATATTCCCTATATTGTTCTATTTCAGTTAAGCTTATTGTATTTCCTGAATTATTTTTTACTACCTTACCAACTATTTCTTTTATTTTTGTTTCATAACTATTTTGATTTTCAGCTTTTGCTTGTTTTAATGTATCATAGTTTGCAGATAATTTGTTCATAGCTGACAAAGTATAAGTATTTTCCATAGACCTAAAATTATTTAAATCTGCTGAAAAAATTGTATTACTATTATTTATTGTGTATGTATCTTTTGTAAATAATGAAGTTATATTTTTAACTCCATATTTAGATTTAAATTCCTTCATGTTAATAACAACTGTAATCTTTTTTGTATAATCAACAGAATTTCCAACGTTTTCTTTTATATTATAATCGATTACTTTATTAACTAAAGATATTAATTCATAACCTTTTATATCATCATATGTATATTTTAAATATTCTTTATTAAAATCTGCTAATTGTTGAGTTTTTTCAGAATCAGTTTCAGTTCTTTGATAATATGATAATTGGTTAAACATAAGTACAAGAGCTCCAATAACAAGTAATGCTATTAAAATTCCTCCTGCCATAATTAGTGCTTTTGATGCATTTTCCATAAGTTTTAAGTCCTCCTTCTAAAAACTTGTTGATGACATTTGGCTGAAGGTTGATGACATTGATGTAAGTCCTATAAATACTAATGGTATTATTAAGTAACCTACAAATAAGCATACCATAGGAGCAAATCCTATTACTTTTCCAACCATTGCTTTTTTGCTTATTAACCTTGCATTTGATTCTTTTCTTTTTTCTCTGTAGTAATCTCTTTCTGCGTCTAATTCATCAAATGCATCTTTAATTGGTATTTTTTCTACAGCTGCTTGCATACTTTCTACTATCCTTATTAGTGGCATATATGATATTGAATTTTTTAATTCTTCTAATGCCTCCCATGCACCTGCTTCATAGTTGTTTACACATTTTGTTATTTGACTCTTGAAGATATTTGAATATCTTTCTAGCCATTCTAGTATAATTTCTACGTTCACTCTTTCTATTCTCATTAACATTAGTATAATTGTTTGGAATTGCATTACTTCGTCTTCCATTTCTAATTGCCTCATTTTTACTTGGAACATTAAAATCCATTCTTGAGACATATAACCTAGTATTCCAAATACAAATGCTAATAGTAATTCGAACCATTGTAAATATTCGCTATTTACAACTTGAATTTTTCCATATATTCTTTCTGTTGCTTTTTTTATTTCTTTGTCTGTTGCATCTTGATAATATTTTGAATTTTTTATTGCTCTTTCTACGTCTTTTTCTGTTGTTTTTAATTTACCTCTAAACATATCTAAGAAAATATTATCTTGTTTTGTTAATTCGATTGCTTTTTGTTCATCTTTTGAACTCATTCCGCCCATCAGGTTATAATCTGTTGTCGGCTGTGTGTATTCATAATCAATTGCCACTCGGTGCAATTGTACAAATACCAGTAATGATACACAAAATGTTACAATTGCTATACAAATTCTGTTTACATATACCCATTCCATTTTTAATGGTGACGCTGCATCTGTTAATAAATCTGTCATTTTTTTGTAATCTTTTGTTCCATCTTTTGGTATAAATAAATCTATTATTTTCTTTGCAAATTTATTTTTATATACTTTTGCTTGCCATGGATTTTGTGTATTTTGTGTACTTGTATTTACAGAACCATTATCTTTTAGTTTTCTTACTAATACATAAGATATGAATGTTATTACAAGTATTAATATTTGTACTATTATTCCTGATTTTCCATTGTACCAACTTCTAACAAATGAGAAGTTTGATATTGCCCAATTTTTTAGTGGTTCTAAGAATAATACTGGTGCTATTGAGATTAATGACAAACTTCTAAATACATAGTTTAATTTATCTCTTTTTAAAATCTCAATTTGCATTTCTTGTGTTATGTTATCAACATTTTTTAAGTATAATGATGCACCATCTACTTTTCTATCACCAAATTCTTTTGTTAGATATGATAATCCCGCAAATTCTTTTAAGAAGTTGTTTGGTGCTACATCATAATATTTTTCTAGTTCTGTTTCAGGATCATCTGAAATTAATATATCATAAATTTTTTCTCCTTGTCTTGATACATCTTTTTCATCATCTTGTGATACTTGGTAAATTGCTTCTTCTACCATGTTGTACTCATGGTAAGCATGTCTTATTTCTGAAAAGAAATCAATTTGTTGTACTAATAAAGCGTCATCTTTTTTATCAACAGAACTATCTATTAATATATCTACCATAAATAGTTCAAATATTAATAATATGAACATTAATAAGTAGTTTGTTTTTGTTAAAAGTATTGTTAATATTACAATTGGAAGTAATATTACAAGTGACTTTGTTATTATTTTTGCAGAATCTCTTCTGGTTGCATATTCATCTTGGATATTTATAATTTCTAGTTTTCTTCTTAATTTTAATATATATCTTTTTAGAAATGGTATTTTTCTATAGAATAGATATAATTTTTGAAAGAGTATTTCTGTAGAAAAACTATTGGTTTTTGTTCCTTGTTGTAATTTCTGTATTTTTTTGTACTCGGATTTTTGCATTTTTTTTGATAATAAATAATATGCTAATATTATTAAAACAAATAATCCTGCAGAGCCCCCCATCATTATATATATTATTTGATTTGACACTTGCTATCACCTCCCAGTTATGTTATTATATTTTATCAACTTTTGGTTTTCTTCCTCTTTTTTTAGGTTTATCTTCTGCTTCTTCTTTTTTTACATTATTTGCAGATACTGCTACTGTTTCTGGAGTTTTTGCTTTTTTCCAATGTCTTTCTATAAATCTGTCAAATTCTTCTGCATCTGTTTCATCCATATTGTCTCTCATTCCTCTAAGGTTTTCATCTGTTATTGGATTTGTTATTACATATTCTCCATCAACAAATTCTACTATGTTTCTGTATGTATATAATTGTTTGTCTGTAACTTTTGCAAAGTAATGTGTTGCATTGTCGAAGAATTTATCAAATTTTCCTTCTAGTGTTTTTTCGTTTCTGTGGTCAAATGTATATTCATTTTTGTTTTCCAATGGTATACATTCTGTAATTCTTTCTATATATCTTTTTCCTCTAAAGTCTTTTACTTGGTGAACGTCAAAGTTTAATACTTGTACAACTTGTTCTTCTGCTGTTTTTTCATCTTTGAATACACCTGTTCTTAACATTGAGTTTCTTAGTGCTGTTACTAAGTTTGGAAATGTTTTTGCGTGGTGAGTAAATAATGTAAATTTTGATGCAACTTGAGCCGCTTGTATCATCCAAGATGCTACGGGGTCTGTTGCAACCTCACCTATGATGTTTACAGAACCGTCAGTTTTCTTTTGAACATCTAATCCTTCTTGTCCAGATATTGTATCTGTTTCACGGAATGTTAAGATGTTTCTTGTTGGGTATATTTTTCTTAAATGTAATTCGAAAGCTGTTTCTTGAACCCTTATGTTCATTGTTTCGTATATATTTTCTATCATTCCCATTAAAAGTGTTGTTTTACCAGAACCTTGTTCACCAGTGATTGCTGTGATTCTTGCACCTTTTACTAAGAATTTTAATAGTTCTATAACTTCTTCTTTTCCTGGGTCTCTTACTAATTGTTCTAGGGTTGCTCTTTTAACATCGAACTTTCTTACGAAGAATGCCCATGTTTCTGAGAAGCTTGGTCTTACAACAACTACACGAGAACCGTCTTTCATTTCATTGATTTTATAACCATTTGTATCTGATAATTGTCCTGGGTTATTGTATTTATATATGTTTTGACATACTCTTTTTAATTCTGCTTCTGTACCAAAACTTAAGAATGCTAAACGTATTGATTTACCTTGGAAGAAAATCCAAATACTGTCACATGCTCTTGGTACTCTATGTTCTGATATTTGTGTTAAATAGTCTGTGTCTGATGTTTGTGCTACTTGGCTTAAGAAGCTTTCTGGCAAACCAGATACACCACCAGATACACCATCTATATTCATATCTCTCACTTCATCAATACTACTATAACCTTTGTAGTGTTGATAAATTCTTTGAACAACTATTGATAATTTATCTGAAAAACTTAATTGTAAATTTTCTTTTTCATATATATCTTCTATTTCTTGTGCTGTTATAACATATGATGGTTTTGTGTCACCTTCCATATATTTTAATACGGCTAAATCATATTTTTTTATTAACTCTGTTAAAGCCTCATATCCAAATTCTTTTTTATAAGCATAAAGCAATATGTCAAATTTATCTTGAGCTGTTAATAAAGATGGTACATCAAATGGTATTGCTTTTGATATATTTGTTTCATTTATTCCATATTCTTGTGAAAGTAAATCAAATATTAATTCTTTTACATATTTTTTATCGTTGACATCACCATATGTACAACCTTTTAAAGCTTTCTTTAATTCGTATTTTTTATTTTTTCTTCTTTTTAGTTCTTCTTCTGAAAGACCTATGTCATAAAGGTTGACTTTTGTTATTTCATCAAGTCTTTTTTTAACAAAGTCTTGCATTTGTTCTAAGTCGTATGTTTTGTCTTCTTTTACTATTTCTTCTTCAACTGGTTCTTTTTCTTTTTTCTTTATATAGTAAACTATTGCTCCTATTGCTGCAACTAGAACAACTATAACTAGTAATATGTTTGTTATTGACATTTGCTCTTTCCCCTTTCTACATTATTGTTTGTAACTCTTGTAATCTGTATATAATGTTTTCTGAAGCTCTTTTTATTTCTTCCATAAAAATTGCATTTCTATCGTCCAAATCATACATCTTTTTTAATTTTAAAAATAAATCTGGTACACCTGCCTCGTTACAAGCTTCAAAGTATAATGTGTTATATGGTACTGTTAGTACTTTATTTTTTTCTCCTAGATATCTTGTTATGTTTTTCACATTATATTTTGAATACTTATCATATCTTCCTATTAATAATAATGTTCGAGGTGATTTTAGTAATTTGTTGTTTTCTTTATTTTCTTTTAATTCTTTTAAACTTTTATAATTTTGACTCGAATTTAATATTATTAAATCTGATTGATCTATTATTTGTTCTCTTATGTCTTGATTTAAGTTGTAATCTAAATCTACAAAAACTTTATCATAATATTGATTTGCAATTTTTACAATTTCAACATACTCATCTGCTATTTCTATAGGAGAACTTTGCACTTTTTCTTCTATATTTTGATTGTTTTCACTTTTGTTTTTCCCCAATAAAACTTCTAATCTGTCTTTAAATACTACTTTCGTGTAGTTTGTTATCATATCTGGATTTAATTTATTACTACGTAACATTTTAGCAAGGCCATCAATTCCTGCTTCTGTATCCAATGCTGACATATTTTGTCCAAATATTCCAAGTCTCATCTTTTTTACTTCTGTGTCTTCAAAAAAGCATGATTTTATTTTACTTTCTTTATTGGTAGTTGATATTATTAGTATTTTTTCATTGTTTTCTATTGCCATATTAGTTGCAATTGCAACTAGTGATAATGTTTTTCCAGTTTCTTCTTTTCTGTTATTAACAAAAGTTATTACTGACATTCCTATACTCCTTTTTCTAAGGCTTTTTCAACTCTTCTTATGTTTGAATCTGTTTTTTCTCCTAATATTTGTTGGGCTATAAAAATCAAACTGTCTTTATATTGTACACTTAATTTTTTAAATTTTATTTTTTCTACTCTTTGGTTTTCTGCTATTACCGTTGCATCTCCATTTTCAATTGGAAAGTATATTCTCATATCATTCCACATTAATTTGTACCCTAAAGATAAGAAATTTAAATAATCATCTTCCTCTTTTAGCATATTTTTTGAAAATAATATTTTAGTTAAATTCAAAGGTGATTTCAAATTTGATAATATTTCTAATCCTTTTTTTAAAGAATATACGTCAAATGAAGTTACAAAATAGTTTATTTCTGCTTTGTCTAATTCAAATTTTTCTATTCTTTCTGTTGTATCTGCATCGACTAATATTATGTCATATGGTAATGTTCCAGAAACCCCAAGATATTTTTGAATTGTTTCTGCATTATCAAATCCAACAGCAACATCTATATCTTCAAAAGAAGTTATATATGAAATTGTTGGTTCTATTACTGGCACAACGTATCTTGCTTTTTGGTTAAAGGTTGAATCTATCATAAGAACACTTTTACCCATTGCTGTTATAAGTTTAGCTAAATTTAAAATTAGATCAGTTTTATCATATGCCCCTATAAATCCAATTTTTTTCATATATAACATTCTCCTTTTTAGACTACTCTGTTCCTCCTAAAGATTGTAAGTATTTTTGTCTGTTTTCTTTTGAATTTGTAACACTTTCTTGTACTTTTGTTTTTAAGTTTTCTTCTCCTTCTTCTCCAGTACTTATTGCAGGATTCAAAGCATCGTTTCTTGTGTTAGCATTGCTATTATATCTATTAATTAATGTCACTTTAGATTTTTCTACAATATTTGGATTGTTTCTTATTAATTCTGCAACTTCTTTGCTTGGTACATATGTTGGTGTTGCCGCTTCTTGTGTTCCAGCTTCTGTATAAATTGTTACTTTTAATACTGAGCCTAATGCTCTTGCTGAATCTACTATAGCATTGTTCATTGTGATAATTTCATCTTCTGTTAGTTTTAACCATATTGTATCTGCTACATCTACTCCTGAAACTTGTGGTATTTCAACTTGTTTTTTTGAAACTACTATATAATCTTGACCACTTGGTAATGCTAATCTAACATCTATATATTCTCCAGTTTGTAATTGGCTTGGTAATGTTAATACATTGTATTCAACTTTTCTTAAATCATCTGTTGTTTTTTCATTTGATTTGCAAACCATTTCTGTTGTTATTACTGTATTTTTATTCATATCAACTTTTGCTATTACTGGTACTGTATTTAATTCAACGTATTCTTTATCTCTATTTTTTTCTATATAGTAACTTCCTGTTGAATCTTCTTGTTTTAATTCATATTTAGTATTATCTTTTGATAAATATAATGTTGCTACATTGTTTTTATATTCAGTTATTACTTCATTTCCTTCTTTGTCTTCTAAAGCATAATTATCTAAAACTGTTATATTGCCAATAGCATTTGTTGGTACATAATTTTTATTAACTACTTGTTGTGTTAGCATATCTGTTGTTATTACTTGCCCAGATATCACATCTTGTCCTAACACCCATACTTTAACACTATTTGCCTTTTCTTCTTGTTCTTTTTCTTTATAATTTTTTAATTGTATAAATAGTAATGCTATTATTGCTCCTGCTATTACTAGAGTTATTAACATTCCTAACAAAAATGAATTTCTTGCTTTTCTTTGCATTGGATTTGTTGCCATTACAAATTCCTCCTTTAATTTTTATTTTATTACAAAATTTCTTATTTAATTTTATCGCAATTTAATGCTAAAATCAATAATATATAGTATTGTAATTAAAAGTTAATATTTTTGTAATATTTTTGTAATATTTTTTGTATTCTTACTTATACTTATATTTCTCTATAATTTAAAAATATTTTTCTAATGCTTTTGCCACACCATCTTCATTATTATTTAATGTTACGAAGTCAGCAATTTTAGTAATTACAGGTGTACTTTGTCCCATCGCAATTCCTACTTTCGCATTTTCTATCATTTTTTTGTCATTAATATTATCTCCTATTGCTATTATCTCATCTTTACTTATATTCATTTTATTTGCAAGATATTCTATTGCATTCCATTTATCTACATCTTTTAGTGAAATTTCTGTGTAGTAATATTCTATCGGCACATCTTCTGTCCCTTGTTTTATCATTTTTCTAGACATATGTAAAACATCTAAAACATCTATATCTTCTACTGTTCTTAGTTTTCTTATTATTGAATTAAATACAGATTTTGTCTCATCACAAACTGTGATTTTTAAAAATTTTTCGTTTTCTAAATTTTTAATATATTCATAAACATCTTCTACAATTGTTATATTTGTTTTTTTGTTCTCTTCTTTTTTTAAGTTTTCCTTATAATAATATAATACATTGTATTTTAGCCCTTTGGCTATTATTGTTTTTTCTGTATATATATTATATGCTATACTATTTTCTTCGCATATTTTTATTATTTCTAAAACTTTTTGTTTATTCATAAATTTTTCGTATATTATTTCATCTTTTTTTATATCATAAATCAAGGCACCATTTCCTGCTATAAAATAATTTTCTGATCCAATTTCTTTTGCAATTGTTTTTATAGAGTCGATTGGTCTTCCAGATGCAATTATTACTTCTGTTCCTTTATTTATGGTGTTTTTTATTACTTGTTTTGTGTTTTCTGTAACCATTCCATAGCTATTTAACATTGTTCCATCTAAATCTATTGCTACTAATTTATACATTTTTTCCTCCTTGGTTTGTTTTATTTTTTGTGTTTGTTCGGTGAATGTTATATCATACTTTTTATTTTGGTTCAATGTTTATTTTTATTTTTGTAAAAATTTCCAGTTTATTTTTTTCTTTTCTGCAAATGATAGTATTAGAAAAAGCAAATGTTTTTTTCTAGAAAATGTAGATTTGCAGGAGGTGAATTCAAATGGCAAACAATTCAAACAAAAAATTAGTTCCAGAAGCTATGACAGCTTTAGATAAATTCAAATACGAAGTTGCTAGTGAAGTTGGTGTTAATTTAAAAGACGGTTACAATGGAGATATTTCTGCTAGAGATGCTGGTAGAATAGGTGGTCAAATGGTTAAAAAAATGATTCAACAAGTTGAAAATAATATGAAATAGTTTTATTTTCTAATAGTTATCATTTTTTGATAGACTGACAGATTTAGATTTCTTTATGATTGAGGTAGAAAGTTAAATTTTGCTTTTATACATAATAAAGGCAGGATTTGATTTCCTGCCTTTTTATTTTTATAATTCTATATTTTGAATTGATGTTTCTTTTTCTTCTCCTGTTTTCATGTTTTTTATTTTTACTATTCCAGAATTTATTTCATCCTCTCCAACTACTATTACATATGGTATTTCTAATTTGTCTGCATATTTCATTTTTGCTTTTATTTTTTTGTCATTCAAGTATACTTCTGTGCTAATTCCTTTTTTTCTTAAATCTGTAGCTATTTGTATAGGAACAGTTAAGTCTTGAACCATTGGTACTACTAATACTTCTGCTATTGATTTTTTCTCTGCTTTTATTAATTGTAATTCATTTAATTTATAGAATAGTCTTGTTAGTCCTATTGAAATTCCAACTCCTGGCAATTGTTTATCTGTATAGTATTCTGCTAGATTTTCGTATCTTCCTCCTGAACATACACTTCCAAGTTCTCTATATTGATTTAAGAATGTTTCATATACTGTTCCTGTATAATAATCTAGTCCTCTTGCTATTGTTAAATCTACTTTGAAGTTTGCTTCAGGAATTCCAAATATTCTAACATATTTTACAACTTGTGTTAGTTCATCTAGTCCTTTTTCAAATTCTTCATTTTTTATATTTAATTCATTTAGTTTTTGAAGTTTTTCATCTGTTGTTCCTTCTATTTCTATGAAATCCATTATTTTATTTATAGCATCACTTGGAATTTCTATTTTTTCTAGTTCTTCTATAACCGCTTCTTTTCCTATTTTTTCTATTTTGTCTATTATTCTTAAAATTTCAGTTGCATTTTCTTTTTGATTTAAACTTTCAAATAAGCCATTTAGTATTTTTCTGTTATTTATGCGAATTGTAAAGTCATCAAATCCTAATTCTTTAAATATGTTGTATATAACACTTGGAAGTTCTGCATCATTTATAACACTTAGTTCTCCATCTCCAATTATATCTATATCACATTGATAAAATTCACGAAATCTTCCTTTTTGTGTTCTTTCTCCACGATAAACTTTTCCAATTTGATATCTTCTAAACGGAAAGCTTAAATTACCATAGTTTTTTGCTACATATTTTGCAAGTGGAACTGTTAAATCAAATCTCATTGATATATCTGTATCGCCTTTTTCAAATCTATATATTTGTTTTTCTGTTTCTCCTCCTGCTTTTGCAAGTAATACTTCTGATAATTCTAGTATTGGTGTGTCTAATGGTAAAAATCCAAATTTTTGGTATGTTTTTTCTATTTTTTGTTTTATTTGTTCAAATAGTATTTGTTCATTTGGCATTAATTCCATGAATCCTGCTAACGTTCTTGGTTCTGTTTTTGATTTGGTCATAATTTTTATTTCCTTTCTGGTTATTTTTTATCTATTACCATTGTTTTGGTTTTAATTCTAAATATATCGGTTTTTCATCTTTTAGCATTGTTGCTTTTCCATGACCTGGGTATATTAATGTATCATCTGGTAAAATCAATATTTTTTTAGTTATTGAATTCATTATATCTTCTCTGCTTGAAGTTGGCAAGTCTGTTCTTCCCCATGTTCCACAAAATATTGTATCTCCTGAAAACAAGCATTTTTCTTTTTCACAATATAATGAAGTGCTCCCTGCAGTATGACCTGGTGTATGAATAACTCTAAACTCTAAGTTTCCTAGGTGGATTAAATCATTATCATCTATTCTAGAATCTGCTTCTAGTTCTATTTCTGGTAATCCTATTATTTCTGACAGATTTATTTTTGCATCATTTAATCCTATTGCATCTATTCTATGGATTAAGATTTTTCCTCCACATCTTTTTTGTAATTCTGTTACACCTAATATATGGTCTCCGTGGCAATGGGTTAGGTATATATATTTTAATTTTCCTTTAAATACATTTTTTATTAAATTTTCTATTTTGTCAACATCTCCGGCTGGGTCTATGCACATTATTTCTTTACTTTCTTCATCAAAGATGACATAGCAATTTGTTGCCTCACCAATAAATGTATATATCTTTAGTTCTTTTAAAATCATCGTCTGTTCCTCCTAATTCTATAGGGAATTTTTTCCTAGGGAAGAAAAGGGCGTCCCCTTTTCCCTATCTTCTTACTTCATAAACGCTGTCTACTTTTCTAATTGTTCTAATTACTTTGTTTAGTTCTTCAATGTTCTCTACTTCAATGTTAATGTCCATTATAGCAATTCTATCTTTTGTTGTTTTTGTGCTAACTCCCATTAATTTGGCTTTTGTTTCTTTTATTGCATTTAAGACATCTATTAGTAGTCCGCCTCTGTCATTTGCTAGCACTTCAATATTAACATTGTAATTTTCTTTAGCTTCTTCATACCATTTAACATCAATCATTCTGTTTTCTTCTGATAGCAAGTCTTTTACATTTACACAATCTTTTCTGTGAACTGAAACTCCTCTTCCTTTTGTTATATATCCTACTATTTCATCTCCTGGAAGTGGATTACAGCATTTTGATAGTTTTACAAGGCAGTTGTCTATTCCTTTTACTACTACTCCTGAACTTGATGGTTTTTGTTTTTTTTCTTTTTCTTTATTTAATTGCTCCATCTTTTCTTCAATATCTTCTTCTTGATGTTCTTTTCTATATTCTTGTAACATTCTTGCTATAATTTTTACTGATGAGTTTGCTCCAAATCCAACTGCAGCATACATTTCATCAAGATTTTTGTATTTATATCTTTCTAGCATTGGTTCTATATATTCTTGTTTAAATAAGCTTGTGTGTGTCATTCCTATTCTTTTTAATTCTTTTTCTATTAATTCTTTTCCTTTTTCAATGTTTTCTGCTTTTTGAGCTTTTTTGAACCAACTTTGAATTTTGTTTTTTGCACTTGTGCTTTTTACAAATTTTAACCAATCTCTACTTGGTCCTTTTGAATTGTCTGATGTTAAAATTTCAACAATATCTCCATTTTTTAATGGTGTTATTATTGGCATCATTCTACTATTTATTTTACATCCTGTCATATGATGTCCTATTTCTGCATGTATTGCATATGCAAAGTCTATTGGTGTTGCTCCTCTTGGTAATACTTTTATAGCTCCTTTTGGAGTAAATACATATACTTCATCTTCAAATAATTCTGTTTTTAATGTATCTAAGAATTCTTGTGGATCTTGCATATCTTTTTGCCATTCTAGTGTTTCTCTAAGCCATGCTAATTTATCTTCTTCTACTTTTACTGATTGTTTTTTTCCAAAATAACTTGCTTCTTTATATGCCCAATGTGCTGCAATTCCGTATTCTGCAATTCTATGCATATCCCAAGTACGAATTTGTACTTCAAAAGGTGTTCCTTTGTCTCCTAATAGTGTTGTGTGTATTGATTGGTACATATTTGGTTTTGGAACTGCTATATAATCTTTAAATCTTCCAGGCATTGGACTATACATTTCATGTACTACACCTAATGCTGCATAACAATCTTTTATTGAATTTACTAATATACGTAAAGCAAATAAATCATATATTTGGTCTAATGTTTTATTGTCTCTTTTCATTTTTCTGTATATACTATATAAATGCTTTGCTCTTCCTGTTACTTCTGCATCTATGTGTTGTTTTTTTAGTTGAACACGTATATCTGCCATTATTTTTTCTATAAATTTTAATCTTTCTTCTCTTTTTTTATCAATTCCTTCAACTAATTCATGATATTCTTCCGGGTATAAATATTTAAAAGATAAATCTTCTAGTTCCCATTTCATTGAATATAGACCTAAACGATTTGCAAGTGGTGCATATATTTCCATTGTTTCTTTTGCATTTGCAATTTGTCTATCTCTTTTAAGATATTTTAATGTTCTCATATTGTGTAATCTATCTGCAAGTTTTATTATTATTACTCTTATGTCTTTTCCCATTGCTAAGAACATTTTTCTATAATCTTCTGCTTGTTGTTCTTCTACTGATGTAAATTGCATACTTCCAAGTTTTGTAACTCCTGCTACCATATCTGCAACTTCTTCTCCAAAGTCTCTTCTTAAATCTGCATCTGTTACATCTGTATCTTCTACAACATCATGTAAAAGTGCTGCACAAATTGTTGCTTCATCTAATCCTACTCCAGCCAATATATATGCTACATTTATTGGATGTATTATATATGGTTCTCCTGAACGTCTTTTTTGATCTCCATGATGTTGAACAGCATAGTTATATGCTTTCATTATTGCTTTTGTGTCTACTCTTTTGCTTATTTCTTTTTTCTTTGTAATTACATCTTGAATCGTTATTTCTTTATCATTCTCTTGCATTTGATTCACCTCTTACTTTCTCTTTGTTGTCAAAAAAGGGCGTCCCATTTGATATTGGCTGTCAACGAGGACGTGGATTTTTGACAACTTTTATATTGATTTCATTACATCTTTCAAGTTTATTTGTAAACTGTCAATTCCATTAAAACTATTTATTTCTAGACTTCCTACTACGTCTATTTTATCTCCTATTCTATATTCATCTGCTAAACATCCTAAGTTGAAACCTATTGCATCTATTATTGTATTTCCATCTTTTAATGTCATTTTTATATGTTTTCCTTCTGTTAATGACCTAATTGAGTCTATTTTTAGGTTTTTGAAGGCAAATATTGGTGTTTTATTGCCTTCCCCAAATGGTTCTAATTGTTTTAGGCTTTGTACCATTTCTTTGCTGATTTCATTTAAATCGATTTTTGCATCTATATTTATTATAGGAATTATTTCATTTATTTTTGCATCTTCTGCAATTTTTTCTACTTCTTCTGAAAATTTTTCAAAGTTTTCTTTTTTTATTGTTATTCCTATTGCCATTGCATGACCGCCAAATCTTTCTATACTATCTTGACATTTCATTAATGCATCATGCAAGTCAAATCCTGGTATGCTTCTTCCTGAACCTTTTGCTAAATCATCTTCATAACATAGTAAAATACTTGGTTTAAAGTATAAATCTGTTATTTTTGATGATACTATTCCTATTACTCCGTGGTGCCAATTTTCGCCACCTACTATTATTGCATTTTTGTTAAATAGTTGTTTTTCTTCTATTTGTTTTATTGCTTCCTCATAAATTGATTTTTCTTTTTCTTGTCTTATTTTATTATAGTCATTTAATAATTGTGTTAATCTATTTACTTCATAAATATCTTTTGCTAAAAATAATTTTAATGCTTCGTCTGCATGTCCCATTCTTCCGCAAGCATTTATTCTTGGGGCAACTCCAAATGATATTGTGTTTGAGTCTATATTTTTATAGCCAGATGAAAGTAATAATGATTTTAATCCCATATTTTGTGTTTGTTTTACTAACATTAATCCTAATTTTGTAATTATTCTATTTTCATCTACTAATGGAACGATATCTGATATTGTTCCTACACATACTATATCTAAGTATTTTAGATATTCTTTTTCTTCTAGTCCTAATTTTATTCCGTAATGCTTGTATTAATTTGAATACTACTCCTACTCCTGCTAAATCTCTGCAAGGGTATATATTATCTTTTCTTTTTGCATCAACAACAGCAATAGCATCTGGAAGATCTTCTCCTACTTCATGGTGGTCTGTTACTATTGTTTCTATTCCTAAACTATTTGCATATTTTATCTCTTCTATTCCAGAAATCCCACAGTCTACTGTTATCATTAAGTCATAGTCTTGTTCTGCAATTTTTTTAACAGCTGGATTGTTTAAACCATAGCCTTCTTCTAATCTATTTGGAATATATTGGTCAACATCTATTCCTCTATCTTTTAAAAAGCTTTTTAATACTGTTATACTTGTTATTCCATCAACATCATAATCTCCATATATTATGATTTTTTCTTTATTTTTCATTGCTTTTAAAATTCTATTTACTGCAATTTCCATATCTGGCATTAGAAAAGGATCATGAAAGTTTTTTCTGTTCGGATTTAAATATATTTCTATTTGATTTTCTTCTATTTTTCTATTTACTAAGATTGTTGCTAATAATTTATTTAGATTATATTTTTGGGATATTTCTTCTATTTTTTCATTATTAGACTCATATATTTGCCATTTTTTTGTCATATTCCTCTTGGTCTCCCTTTAATAATTTTTATATATTGTATAACATTTCTTAATATTTTTAAAGGGTTTTTATGAAATTTATGTTCTAGTAACAAAAAAATTGAGTGAAACTTTTAAAGTTCTACTCAATTTTTTAATTATTTATTATTTAAAATTAAATATTTCTATAATCTTGTATTTTTTTGTAAGCATATACTGCTGATACACCAAATACTACTAATAATATTGTAGCTGGTATATGGTCTTCTATACCTGTTTTTGGTAAAGATGTATTGTTATAGCTACTTGTATTATTTGTTGTTAATACAGAGTTATTTTTTATTGTATTATTTACTGTATTATTTCTTGTTGTATTATTTAATGCTGTATTACTTGTTATATTGTTTGTTGATGAACTATTTGAACTTGAACTGCTATTTCCAAGAGCATTTGTTAAATCTGTAACATTATCAGCAAAAACTTGATTTGCCATTGCAACAACTATAAGGCTTATTATAGCACCCATAACTACTTTTACTAATTTTGAATTTTTCATATTTTTCTCTCTCCTTTGTTATTATTATTCTACAACCTTTTTTTATTATACTACATAATCACAAATTATGCAATTCGTTCTTCTCTTTTTATATTTTATACTTATTATTTTAATAAGTCAATATTTTTTATTATATTTTATTTTACATTTTTATTACATATATTACAAAATTATTACATTTTTAGACATTGAATTTAAATAGTACTATATCTCCATCTTGCATTATATATTCTTTTCCCTCCGAACGTACTAGTCCTTTTTCTTTTGCAGAGACCATTGAACCTTCTCTTATTAAATCATCATATGATACAACTTCTGCTTTTATGAATCCTCTTTCTATATCTGAATGAATTTTTCCTGCTGCTTGTGGTGCTTTTGTTCCTTTTTTGATTGTCCATGCTCTTACTTCTGGTTCTCCTGCTGTTAAGAATGACATTAGTCCTAGTAAATCATAACTTTTTTTGATCACTTTGTCTAATCCAGATTCTTCTAGTCCAAGTGCTTCTAGCATTTCTTTTTTATCTTCATCTTCTAAGCCTGAAAGTTCTTCTTCTATTTTTACACATAGCGGAATTACTTCTGCTTTTTCTTTTTCTGCATATTCTTTTACTTGTTTTACTAATGTGTCATTTTCTGCATCTTCTAATTGTTCTTCAGATACGTTTGCTACATATAGAATTGGTTTTGTTGTTAGTAAAAACATATCTTTTACTAAAGCTTGTTCATCTTCGTTAAATTCTAGAGTTCTTGCTGATTTTCCTTCTTCTAGTGTTTTTAATATTTTTTCCAATAAATCAATTTCTAGTTGATATTTTTTATCTGCTTTTAAATTTTTTCTTGCTTTGTCTAGTCTTTTATTTACTGTTTCTATGTCTGCAAATATTAATTCTAAGTTTATTGTGTCTATATCTCTTAATGGATTTACACTTCCGTCAACGTGAACTACATTAGAGTCTTCAAAACATCTTACAACTTCTACTATTGCATCTGTTTCACGAATGTGTGATAAAAATTTGTTTCCTAATCCTTCTCCTCTACTTGCTCCTTTAACAAGGCCTGCTATATCAACAAATTCTATTACTGCATGTGTTGTTTTTTCTGGTTTATACATTTCTGTTAGTTTATCTAATCTTTCATCTGGTACAGCTACTACACCAACATTTGGTTCTATTGTACAGAATGGGTAGTTTGCACATTCTGCTCCTGCTTTTGTTATGCTATTAAATAATGTACTTTTTCCTACATTTGGAAGTCCTACTATTCCTAATTTCATTTTTTCCTCCTAACTTAGATTAGGGAAAAAAAGGGTGTCCCCTTTTCCATTTCCCATTTTTTATTATTTTGATTTTGTTTCAACTTCTTCTTTTATTTTTGCCACAAAGTCATCTGCTTGCATTGTTTCATTTTCCGCATTTTCTCTTGAACGTACTGAAACTGTTCCTTCTTCCACTTCTTTTGCACCAATTACTAACATATATGGTACTTTTTCAAGTTGTGCTTCACGAATTTTATAACCTACTTTTTCGTTTCTGTCATCTAATACTACACGAATTCCAATTTTATGAAGTTTTTCTTCTACTTGTTTTGCATAATCGCGTTGTGAATCTGTTATTGGTAATATTTTTACTTGTGTTGGTGAAAGCCATAATGGGAATGCACCTTTTGTTTCTTCAATTAAGAAGCACATAAATCTATCAAATGTTCCTAATATTGCTCTGTGAATTACAACTGGTCTATGTTTTTCTCCATCTTCTCCAATATATTCTAGTTTAAATCTTTCAGGCAATAAGAAATCTAATTGACAAGTTGATACTGTTACATCATGTCCTACTGCTGATTTTAATTGGACATCTAGTTTTGGTCCATAAAATGCTGCTTCTCCTTCTGCTTCATAGAAGTTTATTCCTAATTCTGTTAAGATTTCTCTTAATTGTCCTTCTGCTTTTTCCCACATTTCATCATCATCAAAATATTTATGTGTATCTTTTTTATCTCTTAAAGATAATCTAAATTCATAATCTTTAAATCCAAAGTCTTTATAAACAGATAAGATTAATTGTACAACTTTTCCAACTTCTTCTTTTATTTGGTCTGGTCTTACGAATAAGTGAGCATCATTTTGACACATTTCACGTACTCTTTCAAGTCCACAAACACTTCCGCTGTCTTCATATCTAAAGTCATGTGCTAATTCACCAATTCTTATTGGTAAGTCTCTATATGAGTGCATTTTGTTTTTGTATATTAACATATGATGTGGACAGTTCATTGGTCTTAATACCATTTCTTCATTGTCCATTTTCATAACTGGGAACATATCTTCTTTATAGTGATCCCAATGTCCTGAAACTTTGTATAATTCTGTATTTGCAAGTGATGGTGTATATACGTGTTGGTAACCCATTTCTACTTCTTTGTCTTGTATATATCTTTCTAGTAATCTTCTAACTGTTGCTCCATTTGGTAAATACATTGGAAGTCCTGAACCAACTAATGGGCTTGTCATAAATAATTCTAGGTCTTTCCCTATTTTTCTATGGTCACGTTGTCTTGCTTCTTCTAATTTTTGCATATATTCTTCAACTTGACTTGCTTTAGGGAATGATATTGCATAAATTCTTTGTAGCATTTTGTTATGCTCATCACCTCTCCAGTATGCTCCTGAAGATGATAATATTTTTACTGCTTTTACTTTTCCTGTTTTCATTAAGTGTGGTCCTGCACATAAATCTGTAAAGTCTCCTTGTTTGTAGAAGCTTATTTCTTCTCCATCTGCTAAATCATTTATTAATTCTTGTTTATATGGTTGTCCTTCCATTAATTTCAAAGCTTCTTCTTTTGGTAAAGAGAATCTTTCTATTTCTATATCTTCTTTGATTATTTTTTTCATTTCTGCTTCTATGTTCGCTTTATCTTCATCAGTGAATGGTTTTTCTACATCAAAATCATAATAGAAACCATTTTCTATACTTGGTCCTATTGCAAATTTTACATTTGGGAATAATCTTTTAACAGCTTGTGCCATTATGTGTGAAGTTGTATGCCAGTATGCTTTTTTACCATCTAAACTGCTATCAAATGTTTCTATGCTTACATTGCAGTCTTCGTTTAATTTGTGTCTTAAATCTTCTACTTTTCCATTAACAAGTCCACATGTTGCAAGTCTTGCTAATCCTTCACTTATTTTTTGTGCTACTTCATATATTGTACTACCTTGTTCAACTTCTAATATTGAACCATCTTTTAATGTTAATTTAATCATTTTTATTCCTCCTTTTTAGAATGTAAAACACTCCTATAGATATTTTTTATACCTATAGGAGTGTTTTTTTATAACACGGTTCCATCCTAATTTTTACTTAATTGATAGATTGTAACGTATCTCACACGTTTGGTTTGTTCGCCAAAACTTTGAAGAGGTAGTTTTTCAAATATGTTTGCTTGTATTGGTTTTCAGCCTAGACCAATTTTCTCTGTAAGTAACCTTTATTTTACTTTTTCTCTTACTTGTTTTATTTATTTTATATTTATATTTTAAGCTCTTTTGGTTTAAATGTCAAGATTTTTTTATGATTTATACTAAATAATTTTGGGCATAAAAAAACATATGAATTAATTTATCATATGTTTTTATGTGGAGCGATTAAGCTACAGCTTACGAACTACAGCGCTCTCTTTCTAAAAACATTATATATGAATCATGATTAAAATTCAATGGGAGTATATGAAAAAAATAATTTTTATGATATACTAAATATAAAATAAAGGAGGTAAAAAATGGATGTTTTATTAATAATTTTATTTATACTACAATTAATATTTAATATATATTTTTTAATAAAGTCTATAAAATCAAAAGATAATAGAAACTGGCTAATATTATTTTCAATCAATATATCATCTATAATAAGTGTTGTATTGGTCGGGTTCTACGCTTTATCTAATCAATATTTAGGTTGGGATGGTCTTGGATATTTATTAATATGTTTTTTTGCATTATGTACTTATTTATTTTTATTAATTGTTAATTCTATTTTTAAAATTATTGAAGTTAGAAAAAATAAGAAGCAAAATATTATTCCAAAGACATTAGAAAGAAATATTAAAAACAAAGCAATAACAATTCCTTTGATATTAATAACTTTATTAACTTTGTTTCTTTGTGTATTTGATTATTCAAAGTATGTTATACAACAAAGAGGAGAATTAAATACATATAATAATGTTAAAAAGAAAGAAATTAATAAAATGGCTAGTTTCTTAAATGATAAATATAATATAAATATTCAAGAAAGCGATTGTATTTATTATCGTGAACAAGATTATACTAGACATTCAGATATTTTGGGTAATGGTTCTACATACAATATTCCTTATATAGCTGTATTCAAAAACAATAACGAACTAATTACTGTTGTTGATAGAAAAGGTTTTATTTCTGATAATAGGCAATTAAGAGATTTAAATGATATTTTGATAAATTACTATTATCAAAAGACAGGAATAAAATTTGATTACATTGAATTTAATAAATCATATGGCGGTAGTTGGAGCGGAAATGATAATATTATTAATGCGGTTCTACAAACAAAATTTAACACATTGATTACTGATAAAAATATAGAACAATTTTTAGAATATATTTTACAAGAATCAGATTTATCTATTTCATTTTACATTAAGGATAATAGTGAAAATAATATAGAAACATTAAAATATAATATAATAAATGAATTAGAATATTTAAGAGAGTATGATAATATTGAAATTGTAAAGGTTTATGGTTATGTCGGACAACTAGATATTAAACATGATGAAATAGAATTTCCAAATGAACATAGATATTATGGAAATTCAAGTAATGATTATTATGATGGATACAAATTTGGATGTTATTATATTGATACTACTTCCAATAACTTTACTTTTTCATTAAGTATGGATTTAAATAGGGGTTATACTACTGGAACAGGAGAATCAATCAATGGCTGGAAATATCACGTGATAAATTAATAATTTTTATGTACAAAGGGTATGGGAATCCCCATGTATGAATTTATACGGGAGTATAAATTCAGTGCTGGCTGGACACAACTTTTACTCCCACACTCTAAAAAATATAAAAAGAGGATTAAATTATTTTGATAATTTTTTCCTCTTTTTTTGATGATTATTTATACAAAAACATATTCATTTAGGACAATTTCTTCAGCAATATTTTTGTAATTATTTATTAACTTTGTCCATTCGATTGGATTTAATTCTTTACTTTTTTCAGATAGTCTTTCATCATTTTTAATATAATCATCCATTAGTATTTTGTATAAACTTTCACAAGAATCACTGACTAAAAGAAGATAATGAGTTAGTTTATTTGTCATCAAAAGTGTTTCATAAAGTGCTGGTTTATTTTGTGAAATAAAGTGTAATCTTAGTATTGAATATTTGCTAATTCTTCCACAATCTTCATCATTTTCTAAATATAAATTTGGTATTAAATAATCTCCTTGTCTTGTATATTTTATTTCCATAATTTTATCATTCCTTTCTTAATTTTAAATATTTATTAATTCAGTTTTTGGTATAAGAATTAAAGTGTCAACTATATTATTATCTTCAATATATGGACAATTTATAATCCCATCTACATAGAAATGTTCTTTCATTAAGTCAAAATAGTTGTTTAATTCTTCTTCAGTATATTGATTATTTTCCATTTTTACTAATGACATAATTATATAATCATTTTCTAATTCTAATAATTTTTCTTTATTAATTTGTTCTTTAAAGGGTATACCAATATTATTATCAGTTAGTAATTCATTTAAATAATCAATATAGTCTTTTGTGCTTTTTGAGATAAATTCCTCAGTAAATTTGATATTTTTAATCTCAATATTGTAGTTATCATCTCTATTTATTTCAATCGAAGACATTAATCTATTTATTAATTCTTTTTGTGCTTTTCTATTTAAACTATCAAATAAATAGGCAAAACTTAAATTGTTTTTGAAAATAATAGCTCCTTTATCTTCTTCATAGTCTAACTTTTTAAGTAGTTCTACTGTATATTCTTTAAAGTCATTATCTGGATTAAGAGTAGTTTTCTTTTTAATTAGTTTATCAATTTCTTTTCTTTCTCTTTGACCAAATACTAAATTCATTCCAAAAATCATTTCACCATTAGCAGTAGATACATCATACGGTTCGAGTATTAGTTCTATTTTTACATCATGTTCCTCACAATAATTAAGTAGCCAAAAACCATCATAATTATTACGAGTAAGTCTATCAACTTTAATTGCAACTAACTTATCAATTTTTTTAGATTTAATATCTTTTAGTAATCTTTGCATTTCAGGTCTCATTAAATCTTTTCCAGAATGTCCAGCATCATTATAAATATCAACAATATTATATTCATTCTTTTCACAATATTCTTTAATCATTCTAAGTTGTGAATCAATAGAATAACCATTATCTCTTTGGTCGTCAGTAGATACTCTTACAT
>JABLTN010133392.1_pt1 | contig 80295 bp, 87 predicted proteins | sample 7160141 | NCBI WGS metagenome assembly JABLTN01 (sample SAMN14651226, study PRJNA627086) | human gut metagenome | isolation source: feces | host: Homo sapiens | reverse complement strand
GTTAGAGTACATGATGGCAGTATTTGTATCAAATCAGGCAAGACTGGGGGAACGATTTTCGAGGTGACTTTTGCACAGCATTCAATGTAGCGTTCCATTTTACACATTTGTCAACGCTATTAAAACAGATTTGCTAAATGAGAAAAATAGAATAGTCTCCACATGTAAACCCATTCACAATAATAAAGAGCAATCGAATTATCTCGATCACTCTCTGCTCATTACTTCCATGATAATAATATCCGTCCCTACATCTCCTCCACAACCTGAAAAATATAAAACTTCAGATAATAACTCTCGTCCGCTGCCCAAAGGATCGGATGATCCGGTGCCTGTGTACGGTATTCCACCTGACGCAGCCGCTTATGGGCACTCTTAGCCGCCTGACGGATCGTTTCCGTAAACAGCTCGTAGGTCATAAAGTGTGAGCAGGAACAGGTGGCAAGATAGCCGCCGTCTTTTACGAGTTTTAAAGCACGCATATTGATCTCACGGTAACCTTTGACTGCATTTTTTACGGAATTTCTGGATTTTGTAAATGCAGGCGGGTCTAGGATGACCACATCGAACTGCTTGCCTTTTTTCTCAAAATCCGGAAGCAGATCAAATACATCTCCGCAGGCAAAATTTACGATTCCCTGCAGATCATTCATTCTCGCATTGAACATTGCCTGATGGATCGCAAGGTCAGAAGCATCAATTCCCAGCACTCTTCTTGCTCCGCCAAGTCCTGCGTTTAACGCAAAAGAACCGGTATGTGTAAAACAGTCTAACACATCCGCATCCTGACAAAGCCGTCCGACTGCTGCACGGTTGTATTTCTGGTCTAAGAAAAATCCGGTCTTTTGTCCCTCTTTGATGTCTACCACATAGAGCACACCATTTTCTACAATTTCCACATTGGTATTAAACGGTTCTCCGATAAATCCTTTGATACGCTCCATGCCTTCCTGTGTGCGCACTTTCGCATCACTTCGCTCATAGACGCCGCGGATGTGTACCCCATCTTCCTCTAAGCACTGTTTGATGCAGCCCACAATGACAAGTTTCCAGCGGTCAATTCCCAATGCATTCGACTGCACCACCAGTACATCCGCAAACTTGTCTACTACCAGCCCCGGGAAGAAATCTGCCTCTGCAAAGATCAGACGACAGCTTGAGGTATCGACCACTTTTTTGCGGTACTCCCATGCACGTTTGACACGTTTCATCCAAAAAGCTTCATCAATCACCGTATTCTCATCCCTGCTCAACATCCGCACACGGATCTTAGAATGGTCATTGATAAAACCGACTCCCATCGGATAGCCGTCAAAGTCATGCACCAGCACGACATCTCCGTTTTCATAGCTTCCTAACACGGACTCGATCTCATTATCATAAATCCACATACCGCCTGCCTTTACGGTACGTCCCTCACCTTTTTTTAACGTTACTATTACACTCATACGCTGTCTCCTTCTTTTTTATTTACCACATAGATTCCAATACTTACGAGCAGCAGTGCGATCAGACTTTTTACTCCTGCTGCCTGCGCGCCTTCCCCTAAGAGAAGTGCCGATAAAATAACTCCAAACACCGGATTCATAAAGCCAAAGACTGCCACCTTTGACACCGGATTATATTTTAACAGGATTCCCCACAGGGAATAGGCAACCGCTGAAACGACTGCTAAATAGACGAGCATGCCGGTGGATGCCGCTGCAAATCCATGCACCTTTCCACCCATCAGCAGTCCGATGACACACATGATGATGCCTCCTGTTATGAACTGATAACCGCTTAACAGCACCGGATTTTCATCCTTAGAATATCTTTTTAAAAAAACAGAGGAAAATGCATATGCCACGGTAGACAGGAAAATAAATCCCTCACCGGTCAGCCGGAAGCCCATATCCATGCTGCCTCCTAAATTGACAATGACAACTCCGGCAAAACCGATCAGACAACCGACGATTTTTTTCCCGGTCAGCTTCTCCTGTTGAAATAAAAGGCTCGCTACGAGAACTGCCACAAAGACATTCACGCCTTCTATAATAGAAGCTTTCACACCGGTGGTATTTGCAAGTCCTACATAAAAGAAAAAATACTGCAGGACAGTCTGTAACATGGATAATTTAAAAATCTTTTCCAAGCTCTCTTTTTTCGGTATCAGAAACCCTTTATTTAAAACGCTTCCTATAAGAACGGTCAGAATTCCCGCCAATGTAAAACGATATCCCGCAAACAATATCTGTGCCGCGGTATCAGCGGCATCAATCTCAAACATCTGATAGCCGATCTTAATGCATGGAAACGCACTTCCCCACAATGCACAGCAGACCAGTGCGCCAAACCAGACCACTGCGGTCTTTTGCATGATCTGCGTTCTTTTTTCTTCTTTCATGACTTAACCTCTTGCATTTCTTTTTATGATTCTTATCAGTTCTTTATCTTATACCATGATTGTGCATTTTTCAAGCAAAAGAACCGTCACATAGAGTTGACCTATTCTTCTCTGCGTGTTAAAATTAATGTATGTTTAAATTTTAACAATCTCATGTTTAGAAAAAGAGGAGGGTTCTTAAGATGGATTTTCAAAAAGAGTATCAGCAGAAACTTGTATCTGCAGATGAAGCTGTAAAGATTATCAAATCCGGCGATTGGGTAGATTATGGTTGGTGTACCGGCACTCCGGATGCTTTGGATAAAGCACTCGCAAAACGTACCGACGAATTAAAGGACGTAAAACTTCGTGGCGGTATTCTGTTAAAGCCTTTAGCTGTATTTGAACGTGAAGATGCAGGCGAGCATTTCTGCTGGAATTCATGGCATATGTCAGGAATCGAGCGTAAATATATCAGCCGTGGATTCGCTTATTATTCACCGATCCGTTATTCCGAGCTGCCACGTTACTACCGTGACTCCATTCAGCCGGATGACGTTGTTATGCTGATGGTAGCACCTATGGATAAGCACGGATACTTCAACTTCGGTCCAAATGCTTCCCATTTAACTGCAATGTGCGAGACTTCTAAAAAGATCATCGTAGAGGTAAATGAGAATATGCCTCGTTGTCTCGGCGGTTTTGAAAACGGAGTACATATCTCTGATGTTACTTACATTGTAGAAGGTGACAATCCTCCAATCGGTGAACTTGGTGGCGGCGGCCCGGCAACAGATGTTGATAAGGCAGTTGCAAAACTGATCGTTGACGAGATTCCAAACGGTGCCTGCTTACAGCTTGGTATCGGTGGTATGCCAAACGCAGTAGGTTCTCTGATCGCAGAATCTGATTTAAAAGACCTTGGTGTTCATACTGAGATGTATGTAGACGCTTTTGTTGATATTGCAAAAGCCGGAAAGATCAATGGTTCTAAGAAAAATATCGACCGTTTCCGTCAGACCTATGGTTTTGGTGCAGGAACAAAGAAGATGTACGATTACTTAGACGAAAATCCGGAACTGATGAGTGCTCCTGTAAGCTATACAAATGACATCCGTTCTATCTCCGCACTGGACAACTTCATGTCTATCAACAATGCGGTGGATATCGACTTATTCGGACAGATCAGCTCTGAGTCCTCAGGTATCAAACATATCAGTGGTGCCGGCGGACAGTTAGACTTCGTACTTGGTGCTTACCTGTCAAATGGCGGTAAGAGCTTTATCTGCTGCTCTTCTACCTTTACTACAAAGGATGGAAAAAAGCAGTCCCGTATTAAACCTACCCTGACACAGGGATCTATCGTTACCGATACACGTTCTAATACACACTATGTTGTTACAGAGTATGGTATCGTAAACTTAAAAGGTCTGTCTGCATGGGAAAGAGCAGAAGCACTGATCTCCATTGCACATCCTGATTTCAGAGATGAATTAATTGCAGAAGCTGAGAAGATGCACATCTGGAGACGCAGCAATAAATAAAATTCTATCCTATAGGATTTTATGATCGGATCTATAAACTAAAAAGACCACATACTTTCCATTTTGGAAAGTGTGTGGCCTTTTCTTATTTTGATCTCCACTATATTCTTAACTATAGCTTCCTACCATAACGTAGCCTTGACATTGCTCTGGCTCCTCCAAAAAGTCCGATCTTTCCACCTTTGGCATAAGGTGCTAACAGGTCGATCACTTTAATTCCGATCTCTAATACCTCCACTGCCGGACTCTGTTCTTCAAAGCTCGGCGCATCCCGGTGGATACACCAGTGGGTTTCCTGCTCTAATGTTTCCCCTTTGTCAATGGTTTCGCCAAGAACATTAAACAATCTTCCTAAAGTCTTTTCACCAACCGGAACTTCAATCCCGCTTCCGGTTGCAATAACCTCCATATCCTTTTGCAATCCCTCTCCGGATGCTAAAAGAATACATCTTACCACATGATTTCCGATATGCTGTGCCACCTCCATGACACAGCGTTTTCCATGATTATCTACTTCTAATGCGTCCCGTATAAAAGGCAGTTCGTTGTCTTCAAATTCCACATCATCAACAACATAGTCATCTTTCTTTGAAGTATCCGTGGTATCGACAAAAAATACCCCCTTATGTTAGACTTAAACTGTCCAACACAAGGGGGAACTTCATGATTCTGACTAATCTTTCATATACTTATCCAATTGATGGGAAAAGTCCAGTACTTTCTGCAACATCTCTTTTGCATCCTTGGAGTTACTCTTATTATTATCCGTTATTTCTGACGCTGCCACACTACTTGCCGTAATCTCTCCGCTTACTGTAGATAACTGCATAATGCTTTCTACAATCATATTGTTAGATATTTTCAATGCCTCTATTTTTTCATTGATATTGTTCATCTGCATTGTTAGCTGCTTCATGTTTCCATCTATTACGATAAAACCATCGGATGCCTCTTCTATAAGTCCCGTCTGGCTTTCCGTTGCATCTAAAGATTTCCGTATAGCGTCCGAAGCCTCATTGGAAAATTCATTCAATTCATCTACAATAGCCGTGATATTTTCTGTTGCATCTTTTGTCTGATCCGCTAACTGACGAATCTCATCTGCAACAACAGCAAATCCTTTTCCTGCTTCCCCGGCTCTGGCAGCCTCAATGGATGCATTTAGTGCCAAAAGATTTGTCTGACCGGAAATGCCTAAGATTAAATCTGTAATATTTCTAACATTTTTTGTCTTATCACTAAGCTTCTCCATAGCTGCAACAACTACTTCATTTGTTTTAGAAATGCTATTTGCCTGGATGTCAAGCTGCTTCATCACCTCTAAATTATGACTCACAGCTTTCATGGAATCTCTTGTCTTATCGACTGCCTCTTTTGTTGCTCCTGCTGCGCTCTCAATCGCATTCTGAATACTGTGTGTCATTTCTGTCTGATTCTGAATACTCTCTGCTGTACTTTGTGTTCCTATCGTAATACCACTGACACTATCGCTTATGCTTTCAGCTGATGAATATAAATGATCTAACAGATGATTTGCCTCTCTCGTCTGACTCTGAACACCTTTGACAATTTCAAGGATATCCTCCATCATCAGCTTCTGTATCTGCTCTTCATCCTGTACTGCTCCCACACTATCCCGGCTAAATCTCCATAACACTTTTGTGCTCTGATAAATTGCGAGTAATGTTACAAGAACCAGGCCCGATACCATTCTTTCCTCATTCATTGTGTTTGACGAATGAATAACTCCTGTTAATAGTAACATAAATCTTAACGCATCCACTACAGCCAGCAAGCAGCAGAACACCTTTGTACTTTTTGGCTGACTATACATCATCACAGTAACTAACAATGGCATTGGAATAAACATCATACAGTCATTCCCATTTTCAATGACCACGATCAGATACATAATCACAAATTGGATCATTCCCAGCCGGAACATCACTCCACTTTCCCTATCTTTAAGATAAGTAACGATAATCGCAAAAATTCCTATGATATCAATGACCAGGCCGCTCATTGCCAAAACCGAGTTACCAAAATCCTGAATACAGGCAACAAGATTCACAAGCATAGCAACTTCTGTTACCAAAAAGCCGATAAAAACAACTTTATTTGCTAACAGATTCTTTTGTTTCTCATCTTTATATTTTCTACTATCACTTTGTTCTTTCAGTTCTTTGAACTTTGCTTCTCTGTCAGTAATTCTCATTGCACCTTTATCTCCTGCTTATATGTGGGCACCTTACTATACTGAAAATCATAAAATAATCTAAAGCATTTCGTTTATAACCCCAAAGGGTAGAATATCTGTTGTTTTATGCTAACGCTGCAGTAATGATTGCCATGGAATATACCTCTGCTGCGTTACATCCTCTGGATAAATCGTTTACCGGTGCATTTAAACCTAATAAGATCGGTCCATATGCTTCAAAGTTACCAAGACGCTGTGCAATCTTGTAACCAATATTTCCTGCATTGATATCCGGGAAAATAAAGGTATTGGCATGTCCTGCAACCGGGTCATTCGGGCATTTTGTGCGAGCCACTCTTGGAGATACTGCTGCATCGAACTGTAACTCTCCTGCAATCGGAAGCTCCGGATATGCTTTCTTGGTCATCTCGGCTGCGTTACGCATCTTGTCTACGGTCTCGCCGGAACCGGAACCAAATGTAGAGTAGCTTAAGAATGCAACTTCCGGCTCTAAACCAAAGATTCTTGCACAGTTTGCTGTCTCATGTGCGATCTCTACTAACTCTTCTTCATTTGGTGTAATGTTAATTGCACAGTCACCCATTGCTAACAGCTCGTTTTCACCGGTAGCTCTCGGACGTACTAAAATAAAGCAGGATGATACGATCTTGTTTTCCGGCTTTGTCTTGATCAACTGTAATGCCGGACGCACGGTATCTGCTGTTGAATAGGTTGCACCACCTAAGAGTGAATCTGCCACTCCCATTTTTACTAACATCGTTCCAAAATAGTTAGCATGTGACAGGGTCTGACGTGCCTGCTCTTTTGTAACACCTTTGCTTTTACGAAGCTCGCAGAATAAGTCTACCATCTCATCCATACGGTCAAATTTTTCAGGGTCAATGATCTCTGCTCCGCGGATATTAAATCCACTTTCCTCTGCCCCTTTATAAATCTCATCCTCATTTCCTATCAGGATCGGATGAAGAAAGTTACTTGCCAGTAAGCGGGAAGATGCCTCTAAGATACGAGGATCGGTTCCCTCTGTAAAGACGATCGTCTTCGGATTTTTCTTCAAAACACTAATTAATTCACCAAAACCATACATAAATTTTTTCTCCTCACTGTAATACTGTTTCCATTTCACAAATCCTCATTCATTCTATACTCTTTTTTAGGGCTTTGCAAGCATTGCACTTCATCTAATACAAACAGAGAGGGCAAATCTGCCCTCCCTGCTATTTGTGACTGTCTTTTCCATCCATTGCATCTACCCGAACGTTCGGTGGAAGATACTGGTAGACCTCCTGATAAGACTCCATCTCATTCTCATTGGAAGGTGTCCGGTGCATCAGTCCCGTACAATCCATTCCGGTTGCCGAATTCGCAAGATAGTCATAATCTTCAGTCTGATAAGTCTTTAATATTTCTTCTTCATCCTGTCTGTTTCCAACAGCACATTCTGTCTCTTTTCGTTTCGCCATTCTGTAGCCTTCCTTCTTTTTCGGATAGCATATGGAAAAACTGTTTTTTTATGCAGAAAAATTGATATGCTGACCCAAGAGCTGTTCCTGCGGTGTTTTCACATGATCACTCATGCTGTCATAAATGGTATCGTTGATCTTTTTGAGCAATTCCTCCACACTGGAAGCGGTAACGGTAACATAGTCTTCTTTTTCCTCCGTCTTTTTGCTCTTGCCATTTTCCAGTTTCTGCTTTTCTTCCGCTTTCTTTTTGTCTGCCTTTTTCTCAGCTGCTTTCTTCTCCTCTGCACGCGTTTTTGCGTTTTTGGCGATTCTCTCTTTCTGGGCAGCTAAGGATTTGTCTATCACGGCAAACAAAGATGCGGTTCCATTGTCGTTGATCTTGATCCCATATCCTTTCACATGGGATGCATTACTTCCAAGTCCGTTTTTGATCTGTGCAAGCTGCGTCTGCGCTCCACTGATGATCCCTTCGTATTTTTTACGATAGGCTTCATCCTCTGCCATTTTCTCGATCTTGTCCGTGTCGATCAGTACGACAGTGTGATTTGCATTCGCATACTGTGCTGCGTTTGCCTGTGCCTCTTCTTTTTTGTCAGCACTGACCAGAATAAAATCCATATTGGAAAATTTCTTTTTCAACTGCTCATAATACTTCTGAGCCTTTTCGCTCAACTGTGGATCTCCAATGGTCTTTCCATTCGTAACGGCTGACTTTTTCGTTGTCTGCTGCACGTTTTCCGTATATGCATTTGCTGCATAGTCAGATTGTGCCACTGTGTTTGTGTTCATATTGATTCCTCCCTGATCTTATGATTTGGTAAATCCTTTTACCTACTATTTATTTCGGCACAATATGTCTAAAAATTTATCGCTTTTATTTGCTTACTTTAAGATTCTTTACCTTACTCCATTTTCCGGCTACCTTTTTACCGGTAGAATCTTTCTTATAGGCTTTGACACGAACGTAATATTTTTTGCCCTTAGAAAGCTTTGAAATCGTCGTCGTTGTCTTACTTGAGGTCACGGTCTTTGCAGATTTCATGTTGGACTTTGTAGAATACTGGATCTGATATCCGTCTGCCCCGCTTACTTTTTTCACGGTAACCTTTATCTTTTTACCGGAAACATTCTGCACTTTTGAGATCACTGCCTGCTTTAAGCTGATCTTTTTCCACTTTGCATACAGTGTTTTTCCGGATTTGATCTTTGTATTAAAATCCCATGCTTTGGTCAGTTTGGAATCCGTATACCAGCCGGCGAAAGTATATTTACTCCGCTTTGGATTTGACGGTTTCTTAATGACCTTATTGTACTGCACATATTGTTTTGAAACACTGCTGCCGCCGTTGGACTTAAAGTTCACGGTATACACTCTTCCATCTACTGTTTTGCTTGTCTGGTCACTGTTCCAGTAAGTGTCTTTTACCGCAATTGCCTTAATGGTTGTTTTTTTCGATATCGTAAATGGTTTTTTATAACGATGACTCTTTGTATAGGAAGAGGACGCCGTCTGTCCATTTGTTGTATAGTAAATCTCTGTATTGGATGTGTTACTGCTGATCGTTACCTGCACACCATTTTTGACTGTCTTATAAGTGACCTTTGGTGTTGCTGTTTTTTTAGATGGTGTTGCACATTTTCCAATGCTGGTATTTCCTGCACCGGAATCTAAAGTACTTGCCGGAAGTTTTCCGTCAAACATGGATTGGATCTCATGTGTGCCATCTGATCTTATGACGGATTCGCTTCGGTTAAAGAAATTATAAATCATCTAATATCCGCTGTAACCATCCATGTCATCCCAGGTACAGTCTGTGTGATACCAGGAATCATTGATCTTTATCATGTTCCATGCATGATCCGTACTGAGAAGTGCTATGGTATCAATGCCTGCTCCATTCATCAGCATTTCAAATGCTTTTGTATAACCTGCGCATACACTGTGGTCATCGCAGAATACACTATATGCACTCTGATGGAATGGATTTTCCGGATTTGTCAGATAGTTATCATCATATTGCACTTTTTTGGCAATTAAATCATGGGCTGCTTTCGCCTTCTGCTCGGTACTTCCTGCCGATGCAATGGTGCTTTCCCATGAAGTAATCGTATTTTTCATTGCCTGTGTTGCCTTGCTGCGCGCACTTCCACTCCGGAACTCTTCATAGAAGGTCGGCACAAAAATATTACTCGACTCAATATATACATATACACCATCCATAAAATAATATTGTGGATTGGAGTAATTGAACATCAAAAAGATTTCTGCTGCACGTTCTAAGGTTAAAGTAGAATAATAAATTGGGGACTCATATATGTTGGGCATATACACTATCCCTTCTCTCGTTTGCTGACCTATTGCATCATCCTGACTTGTCAGATACTGATAGCATACATGATCCAGTGCATCCCAGAATTTCCGCTCGCCACTGTTCAGGTTATTGTAAATGTAATTCGATGAATATTTATCCCATTCTGTGTGATACACTGCGGAACCATATGCCGGAATGTCCTGCTCCCGGTCCGGGCTGATCTCTTTGAACCGGCCTGCCTCTGCTTCGGATAATGCTATTCCCTGTGCAGGTACAAATCCGCCTGCACGGTTCTTAAGAACTTCTTCTATGGAAACTCCCTGCTTCTCTGCCTCTTCTGTCTCTACTTCTAGGGTCTCTGACTTGTTCTGTTTTTTATTGGTTGCAGTCTTTGCTGACTTGTCCTGCTCTTTGGCAGTATCTGAGTCTTTTGCAGTTTCCGGCTCTTTGAGGGTTTCTGTTGTTTCGGCTGCTGTTGCTTCTGTTTTTGTTTCCGGCTGCTCTGTGACCTCAGTTACTTCAACAGTTCCTTGCTGCTCTATTGTTTCTGTGGCCTCGGCTTTCTTTTGAGTCTCTGTTGACTCCGGTTCTTCGGCTGACTCTTTTTCGTTGTCTGCTTCTGTCAGTTTTGATTCTTCCGTTGTTTCGGAGTTCTCTGCAATCCCCATTTCCTCCTGCCGGGAAACATTTCCTGTTTCCGTTGCCAGTGCTGTCATCGGCAATGAAGTGGATGCCAGACTGACTGCCATAAATAACGCCAATACTTTCTTTTTCATCACATTTTCCTTTCTGTGAACACATTTTCCGATTGCTTTTTGCTGCTGCATTCTATCCGTATTTGTAGGATGTGTTTATGGTTTGAGTATAGCATGGTTTGGGATGGCTTTCAATGGGAGGATGGAGAGGGATTGCCGTTACAATACCTTTTCCCTGCGTACTAACTTTAACAAATACTCCGTGGTACCCTCTTCATATTCTTTTTCTCCGGTTTCGATAAATCCATGACAATTATAAAATGCACGGGCTCTTGTATTTTTTTCTAATGCCCATAAAAAATCCACATGCAGATTTTGAATGGCATATTTTATCAACACATCTCCTACACCGCCACTTTGAAAGCATGGCTCAACATATAATTTACCTATTTCCGTTCCCCGAATTTCCATAAAGCCTTTGATGATCCCGTTGTCTTCTGCTACAAATAGCGTGTCCATGATCTCTGTTTTTCCAAAATAATTTTCTATCAGTGATACTACCTGCAATTCTCCAAATGAAAAATCCTCCTGCTTAAATATCGGGAAATAGTTGATTCGATTATTGAAAACAAAGATTTCGGCAATACGCGATAGATCTTCTTTTGTTGCTTTTCTGATGTTCATTTTTTGTCCTCCGTCCCCCTATTAATCCTCAAGAACTTTCCAATATCCTGTCTTCTTTGAACCAACACGCTCGATATAACCATGCTTTTTCAAAAACGAAATATTATTTTCAACAGCTGTTTCACTCACCTTCAAGATACGATGAAGTTCTGCTGCTGTGATATTAGGATTATCCCTCATTTCAGAAATTATTTTTTGTCTTCTTGGATTCAATGCTTTTTTATTCCCAACATTTTCCCCAACTCTTTTCCCAATCCTATTTATTCTCTCAAAGGGAATCGTTACGACAATCGAATTCTCCCTAAATGTAAATGCATTTTTTCCGTACATTTCTGTGATTTTAGGTACTCCCCGGCCGGATTTTTCACTTATATGCAACTGAAGAAATATCTCTGAAAGTTTCTCATTTACCGGAATTGACTCACCTAAGAAAAACCCTTCCATTGTCTGCCCCGGAGCAAGTGTTCCTCTTGATAATATCTCTATTCTGTCAGAAAACACTGAAATCATAGGTTCATTTCCTTCCACCCATTTGTTGTGCAAAATTGCATTTATGATAGCCTCTCGAAATGCCTTATTGTCAAACAACGGTACATCTTTTCTTTCAACAACTCTATCGCTTTCATCCACTTGAATCAGATTTAACACATCTCCATATCGCAATAACTCATCCAGACTATATAATAAACAGTCATTTCCAAATTCACGAACAGAAAAAAGATTGGATCCCTTTGTTTCTCCATCAAATATAGATACACGAAGTGGAAAATGGGAATTATCTGATAAGAGCTGTGCTAACATATTAAATTCACCCTCTTCTGTTTTTAATTCTAAGTTCTTCATAAAAGTCTTTTGATTTAAAACAATACCTTTTGAACCATAATATCCAAAAAGCTTTTCGAATGTTAGTTCCTGATATTTTGCTGGTACAGTTTGTATTGTTTCTGTTCTTCCATCCAGTATCTTAAATAGTTCAATTTCTCTTTTAGGGTAGTCCTTAATATTACATTTTGATGATCCTATCCTTAAAAACCTCTTTTCTTTAAATGCTGTAGGAATTTCCGTAGCCGCTGGAATTACTAAAACAACTATTCTCTTTCCATCAATTTCTGTTTCCTCAAAGTTAAAATTAATACTTGGGAACAGATTTCTGGCAAGATAATTCTGATAGGGTTCTTTATTATACTCACAATACTGGTTAAATGTCGTTCCCACAACTTCATGGGTTGTATCATTTATTCCCCAAATGAAATAAGCATATTTTTTATAATGAAACGCTGCTGCATTTGACAGTGCAGATATATATTCACCTAAAATTTCCGGTTGATACCAATTTTCTTTAAATTCAAACCATTCCTGTTCATCACTCAAGGAACATAAATCCAAAACAATTTGTTTAATATTCACTAGTATTCTCCTGTGTTCTCTTTTTATTCCCAACCAAATATATTATATCACATTGGGAATAAAGTTGGGATAAAAACGATTCGTAGAAGTGCAAATTAGATGATTATAAATAATTAACCCGATGCCTGTTCTTAATACATTTCCTCTTTTTAATACACGCCACATCAACCTCAAAAATAAAACACCGGATAATGTAATTTATATTTTATCACACAGTTCTTTCAGCTCCTCTTCCGTCTCTCTACATAGACTTAATATGTCTCTAGTTGCAAATGTCTGCTGCCTCTTTCCTTCATTCTCTTTTCCTTTAATTTTTTCATATATATCATCCATATTATTCAACCAATTATTTTTTAATTTTGGAATAGCAATGCCATTACCTAATGCAATTTGCTCTATAGGATTAATTTGTAAAATCTCTTTTAATCCATTATCAAATGTCAACAGCATATGTATCGCATATCTAACATTATCCACTAATTTTGTCATATATTCTCTTTCTATCAATCTAATATGAACTAAATCCCAAGCCATCCCATTTATGGAATCACTCAATTCTTTACTATTCTTTTGTATTTTTTTAAAAAACTTTTTAGTTCTACTGTCATGTTCAAAATAACGATAACATATCTCTAATTCTCTTTCTCCAATTATCCCTAGTTTTTCATTCACAAAATCAATCAAATCCATCATTTTATTTTTTGCCGACCTCTTTGAATTTGTAAATTCAATACAAATGGCTTTTGTTAATAAAATGTAAATCGTTTTCTGCAGTTCGGCATAATCACCATAATATTGAATAAATTTATCTGATAGGAAATCATTATACAAACTATCTGTATCTATTTGAATATCTTCTTCTGATTTTTCATATATATTCCTCTCATTTTGTAGCATCTTTTTATAATTAAATGATTTAAATAACATATAGCTTTTAATATTTTTATAACACTCAATAATATTTATCCTATCTTTTTTTGCTGCATTTTCGACTAAATATGGTAAACAGCTATAATTTACATTTGGTAATTGCAAATAATGCACTAAGTCTTTTATATCATCGTAATTTGGTCTTTGATCATATTTTTGAAATACATTTTTTAAATAACTTACTGCCTGGGTATCCAACTCTATGCAAACATCAATATAATGATCAGATTTTCCAGTCACTAACATTTCTTCATAAATATTCTTATTCATTGCATAACATCTATTTCCACATCCCAGATTAATTACCGCAAACTTTTTATCATAATTAGTACACAATGCATCTGGCAATTTCGAACCATTATTTTCTGAAAAAACAATAAACGTCCAATTCTCTAATTGGTCTGAATAGTGTTGATAACATGCCATGTGTTCTAACAAATTACGACAACTAAACATATCATTAATTGCAATTTTATCAGCCTCTGAAAGTTGCATTCTTTTTCCTCCTTCATCCAAAAACACTTTTCCTAATATATGTAATATCCAACTTCTTAAATAAAAGCGAAGTATTCAACTTCCTCTCCCGAATTTATTGAACGCCTTTTTCCATCATATCACATCCAATTTTCATCATCTATGGCATGCAAAACTTGAAAGGTATACAAAAAATCATTACCCCCGCATATTAACATAACACATTCCCCTATCAGCTTAAATTTTCCCAACACATCTTTAAATAATTCTCAGCTAGTCCTTTCCCTTAGCCTAGCTATAATTACTTCTCATCTCCACCTTAAGCTATACTTTTCTTCGCTCCAACAGCACCACCGTCTCCACACTCACCGTCTGCCCAAACATATCACAGCCCCGCACCCGCCTCACCTCATACCCGTTTTCACACAGGAACTTCAGGTCACGCGCTAACGTTGCCGAATCACAGCTTACATAAACCACGCGTTTCGGAGACATCTGCACGATCGTTTCCAGGCATTTTGTATCACAGCCTTTGCGTGGCGGATCAACTACAATCACATCCGGGGTGAGCATCTGTACATCCGTAGCCGCATCTGCGAAAACAGCCTTTTGTACACCCTGCATATCCATGCCTGATACAACTGTGTTTGCCACATCCCTGTCTGGTGTCTCAGCATCCGATAGACCGGAAGATGTGCCGGAAGATATCCCGGAATCGCCCCGCCGCATCCGCTCATAGAACTCCGGCAGAACCTCCTCCGCCTTTCCGACAAAAAATTCTGCATTGGTGATGCCGTTCAGCTTTGCATTTTCTTTTGCATCGGCGATTGCCTGCGGAACAATTTCCACACCGTAAACCTGTTTTGCCCGCTGAGCTAAAAACAGAGAAATCGTTCCGATGCCGCAGTATAAATCCCAGACAGACTCCTCACCGGTTAAACCGGCATAATCGAGTGCCGTAGAATAGAGTTTCTCCGTTTGGATCGGATTTACCTGATAAAAAGACTGCGGAGAGATACGGTAGGCAATGCCATCCCCTTCCACCTGCCAGTCCGCTCCGGTTCTAAGATGGATATAGTCCGTAATATACGGACTGCCCCAGAGAGTCTCCACTTTTTCTCCAAGGATCACATTCGTATTTTTCTGATTGATATTAATGGAGATGCTGGTCATGCCCTCCAACTTTACAAGCTCTTCCACCAAAGCGTCCGCATACGGCAGCTTCGTCCGGTTGATCACAAGACAGACCATCCATTCCTTTGTCGTGTGACCGTAACGTGTCAACACATGGCGCACTACGCCCCGGTTCGTTTTTTCATCATACGGCTCGATCTGGTATTTTTCCATAAAAGAAAGAACTGTTTCCAGAATTTTTTCATTCATCGGCATTCCCAACAGACAATTCCGGTTTGGAATAATCGTATGAGTTCTGCCTGCATAAAATCCTGTAACAGTCCTTCCCTCTCTGTCTCTCCCCACTGGAAACTGTGCCTTATTGCGGTAGTGATACGGCTCGTCCATGCCGATGATCGGCTCCATGACCTGTTCTAACATTTCCTCCGAAAAACCGCCGATGCGTTTTAAATTATTTCGGATCTTCCGTTGTTTGAACTCCAACTGTTTTTCATAGGAAAGAGCCTGTATCTGACAGCCACCGCAGGAGCGGTGAAACTCGCACGGTGGAGTCACACGATCCTTCGATGGCTCTAAAATCTCAAGCAAACGGGCATAGCCATAATTTTTTTTCATCTTCATGATCTTCACGCTGACCACATCACCGATCAACGCATCCTTGACAAAAAGCGGAATGTTATCCACTTTTCCAATGCCTTCCCCATCCACTCCCATATCTTCTATTCTGATTGTCAAAACATCATTTTTCTTCATTGCGATCCCCAGCCTTTATTCTGCCGTTTTACGGATATTCGTGCCTAAGAAACGGTTAAAGCCCTGCCACTCGGTATTTCCCTGCGGCACTGCTGCTAATGCCTCTTTCATGGTCTGCATCTTTGCATCAACGTTGTCGGCAAAGCTGAGCGCCATTGCCTCAACCAGCGCCGGTTTTTTCGGAGAACCAAATTCCAGTTCCCCATGATGGGATAAAATGCAGTGCTTCAATTCATTTGCAAGCTGCACCGGGAAATCCGGAATTGCCCGGATATGCTCACTGATCATCTCTGTACCAATAATGATATGACCTAAAAGCTGGCCCTCATCCGTATAATCATTCTGTGGAAATCTTGAAATCTCCTCTAACTTTCCGATGTCATGGAACATTCCTGCACAGATCAGAAGGTCGCGGTGGATGATCGGATAGTTGCCTGCATAAAAATCACAAATCTTTGTTACGCTTAACGTATGCTCTAACAGGCCACCGACAAATCCGTGATGGACACTCTTCGCAGCGGAATGGAACTGAAAACGTTTTGCGAACTCCTCATCCTCAAAAAAGCTGCCTGCAAGCTGTCTTAAATATGGATTCTTAATGCTGCGGACAAAGTCCAAAAGCTCCGCATACATCTGTGGAATATCCTTGTCACTGATCGGCAGATATTCTGTCGGATCAAATTCTCCCTCCTGTGCCACACGCACTCTCTTAATGTTTAACTGCAATGCCCCCTGAAAAGAGGTAACATCTCCATTGACCTGAACATAGTCAAGAGCGTCAAACTCATCGATTCCAATCGAACCGACATCCCAGATTTTTGCATCCAAAGTTCCGGTCTTATCCTGTAAGATCACATTTTCATAAGGTTTGCCCGCTTTCGTTAATGCGGTTTGTTTAAATTTGCAAAGGTAAATTTCACTAATTCTTTCTCCTTCTCGGAGTGATTCAATATATTTCATAATCAATCTGCACGTTGTGCATCCTTTCTAAAAAATCTCGTTTTTTCCTTTTTATTATACGGTTTTGCCGTATTTGTTGCAAGAAATTTCTAATGTCCCTTTTTTTCCTTTCTTTTTCCTTTTCATTCAAAACAATTTGGGGTAAAATATCCTTAATAAATGTATGGAGAATCAGAATGAACGAAAAAGCATTAAGAACCTTAGAATATCACAAAATCATAGATCTGCTCGTGCGCCACGCAAACTGCGAGGCAGCAAAGCAGCGTTGTAAAAAATTAACACCTATGACATCTCTTGCAGATATCGAAACAGCACAGAGACAGACCGCGGATGCATTAAGCCGTATTTTCAAAAAAGGAAGTCTTTCTTTTTTAGGCGTTCACGATGTCACCGCTTCCATGAAGCGTCTTGAAATCGGGGCTGCCTTAAGCATTGAGGAACTGCTGCACTTAGCATCCTTATTAGAAGTTGCAAAACGTGCCAAAGCATATTCAAGAAATGACCGCACGGAGGAAGCTGAGACTTCCGATTCCTTGGATGAATTTTTTGACGCTATCGAACCGCTGACTCCACTCTTAGAAGAGATCCGAAGATGTATCATTTCCTCTGATGAGATCAGTGATGATGCCAGCAGCGGATTAAAAGCCGTCCGCCGCAGCATGAAAGGCATGCAGGATAAGATCCATTCGCAGATGAACAGCATTTTAAATTCCGCTTCCGCGAGTGGTCTCTTACAGGACAACGTTATTACCATGCGTAACGGACGCTACTGCCTGCCGGTAAAATCCGAGTATAAAAATCAGGTTTCCGGTATGGTACATGACCAGTCCTCCACCGGTTCCACACTGTTTATCGAACCACTCGCTGTTGTGAATTTAAATAATGAATTAAAAGAACTTTATTTAAAAGAACAGGAAGAGATTGAAAAGATCCTCGCTGATCTGAGCAACTTAGTCTCTGAATATATTCCATATATTTTAGAAGACTATCGCATTTTATCGGAACTTGACTTTATCTTTGCAAAGGCATTGCTTGCAAAAGATTATAACGGAACTGCCCCGGTCTTTAATACCGACGGACGCATCCGCATCCGCAAGGGTCGTCATCCGTTGTTAGACCCGAAGCGGGTGGTGCCGATCGACATCCACCTTGGCACCGATTTTGATCTGTTGATCGTAACCGGACCGAATACCGGTGGTAAAACCGTTTCTTTAAAGACCGTTGGACTTTTTACACTAATGGGACAGGCAGGGCTTCACATTCCGGCAAACGATAACAGTGAGTTGTCCGTTTTTACAGACGTATTTGCCGATATTGGAGATGAGCAGAGTATTGAACAGAACCTGAGTACCTTCTCCTCCCATATGACCAATATCGTTTCGATCTTAGAACATGTCAATGAGCAGTCATTAGTGCTCTTTGATGAGCTTTGTGCGGGAACCGATCCGACGGAGGGTGCGGCACTGGCTATTTCCATTTTGTCACAGCTTCATAGCCGCGGCATCCGTACCATGGCAACGACGCATTACAGCGAGATCAAGGTTTTTGCCCTTTCTACGGAAGGTGTGGAAAATGCCTGCTGTGAATTTGACATGGAGACTTTAAGCCCGACCTATCGTCTTTTAATCGGTATTCCGGGAAAAAGTAACGCATTTGCCATCTCCGGAAAGCTCGGCTTAGACGCTTCCATTATCGAGGATGCCAAGTCCAGAATTACGGAAAACGAAGAGAACTTTGAGGATCTGATCGCACGTTTAGAGGACAGCCGTTTAACGATTGAAAAAGAACAGGCAGAAATTTCGTCTTACAAAGCAGAAATTGAGACCTTGAAAAAACGTTTAGAGGAAAAACAGGAACGTCTGGATAACAGCCGTGAAAAAATCCTGCGTGAAGCAAATGAAGAAGCTCACAAGATCCTGCGTGAAGCAAAAGAAGTCGCAGATGAATCTATCCGCAATTTCCAGAAATACGGAAAAGTCAATGCGGACAACAAGACCATGGAAAAAGAGCGTACCAAGCTGCGTAATAAGATGAACGAAGTCGAAAAGAATATGGCAATGAAGCCTAAGGCCCCTGCGAATACGAAGGCTCCGAAAAACCTCCGTATCGGTGACTCTGTCAAGGTCTTAAGCATGAACTTAAAGGGAACGGTGCACACGCTTCCGGATGCCAAAGGCAACCTTTTCGTACAGATGGGTATTTTACGCTCACAGGTCAATATCAATGACTTAGTGCTTTTAATCGATGATACGAATACCAATGAGAAAAAATTCAGAAAGACCAGTGCCGGTAAGATCAAGATGAATAAAAGTGCTACCATTTCCACGGAGATCAAACTGCTTGGCATGACCGTGGATGAGGCACTCAGCGAACTGGACAAATATTTGGATGATGCTTACCTTGCACATCTCTCCTCCGTGCGTATCGTACACGGAAAGGGAACCGGAGCACTCAGAAATGCCGTACATGGTTATCTGAAAAAATCAAAATACATTAAGAATTATCATTTAGCAGAATTTGGCGAAGGCGATGCCGGAGTAACGATTGCCGAATTCAAATAGAAAGAGGGAACTACTATGAACAAGCAAAAAATTCTCATCGTTGACGATGATGCAAATATTGCGGAACTGATCGCACTCTACTTAACGAAGGAATGTTTTGATACCAGAATGGTACATGATGGAGAAATGGCATTAGAGGTCTTTGACAACTACCAGCCAAACCTGATTATTTTAGATCTGATGCTGCCGGGCATTGACGGCTATCAGGTCTGCCGCGAGATCCGTGCAAAATCAAACACTCCCATCATCATGCTCTCTGCCAAAGGCGAAGTCTTTGACAAGGTATTAGGACTGGAACTGGGTGCTGATGACTATATGTTAAAACCGTTTGATACCAAAGAACTGGTTGCAAGGGTTAAAGCCGTATTACGCCGCTATCAGCCGGTCAGTCCAAACGCCGTACAGAATCCGAATTTAAAATGTGTCAGCTATGATGACTTAGTCGTAAATCTTTCGAATTACTCGGTTCTCTACTATGACAAAGCCATTGAGATGCCTCCAAAAGAATTAGAACTGCTCTATTTTCTGGCTTCTTCACCAAATCAGGTATTTACCAGAGAACAGCTTTTAGACAACATCTGGGGCTATGAATATATCGGTGATACCAGAACCGTAGATGTCCATGTCAAACGTCTGCGTGAAAAGATCAAGGACCATGACCACTGGCGGATCGCTACGGTATGGGGCATTGGATATAAGTTTGAAGTGAAATGAGGATGACATATGAAACGGACACTCCTGACAAAAATTTTTCTTGGATTTCTGCTCTTTGGGCTGTTTGGCTTTTTGATCGTGGCAACCTTTACATCCAAACTTTCTTTTGACAAATTAAAACACGATGAAGTGACCAATCTTACAGAGGCTGCCTCATCCGTTGCTGATGTGCTAAATTCCCATACCGAAGAGCGCCTCATACTTTCCGAGGAGGAAAAGTCCTCATTTTCTTACCTGTGCCGTTATTTAGATTCTCCGATCTGGATTTTAAAAGAAGACGGAACCATTCTCTATACGTTTACGGGCAAAACGGATAGCTCCTGTACGGAAAAGATTCCTACTTTCTCCATTCACGACTTCGGTTCTACCCATTTTCTGATCGGTGACTTTTACGGATATTTTTGCGAAAATCATCTGAGTGTTGCATCCGAATTCAAGTGGGGAAGCAATTCCACCGGATATGTCATCATACATAAACCCCTGCAGGAATTTTACAAATTTCATAATGAACTTTTAAATATCTCCTATATGTCCTGGGGGCTTTTGTTCGTGTTCTCTGCAGTGCTGGTTCTCTGCTTTGCTATCTTAGTTTACCGCCCGATCCGCACACTTTCAATCGGGGCAAAAGAATTTGCAAAAGGCAATTACAGTAAAAAAATCCCTGTCCACGGCAACGACGATGAACTTGGCTACATTGCCGCCTCTTTGAATTACATGGCTTCTAACTTAGACACGATTGAAGAAACGCAACGCAATTTTATTTCCAATGTCTCACACGATTTTCGTTCCCCGCTGACTTCCATCCGCGGATATGTCGATGCTATGCTCGATGGAACGATCCCGCCTGAGATGCAGGAAAAATATTTAAATATCATTTTATTTGAAACGGAACGGCTGACCAAGCTCACGGAAAGTCTCTTAGAATTAAATAAATATGAAGCTCGAAAAGTAATTTTAGAGATGACTGACTTTGATATCAATGGCATGATCCAACAGATTTGCGAAACTTTTGAAGGAACCTGCAAGGAAAAACATCTTGTTTTTGAGCTGTTACTTTCTTCCGGTTCTCTTCGTGTCCATGCCGATATGGGAAAGATCCAGCAGGTGCTTTATAATTTGATCGACAATGCCATCAAATTTTCCCACTTTGATTCTAAGATTACGATTGAAACGATCTCCCGCAATGGAAAAGCCTATATTTCCATCAAAGACTATGGTATGGGTATTCCGAAAGACTGCGTCACCAAAATCTGGGAGCGTTTCTACAAGACAGACCTTTCCCGCGGCAGGGACAAACGCGGCACCGGGCTCGGCCTTTCGATCGTAAAAGAAATTGTCGAAGCGCATGATGAAAATATCAACGTCATCAGTACGGAAGGTGTTGGCACAGAGTTTATTTTTACACTGACCTTAACCTAGGTGAGATAAATGCTGTGCCTGCTCTAACTGTTCCTTCGGTACACGGATTCTGTATTCACAGGATACCTCCGGCTTTTCACCGAATTGATCTAACGCCATTCCCCTGCTGCCGAGATTCCTCATCGTATTTCCATTCGTAGATATTTTATACGGTATCTGATGTTCTTCTAAAATATGAATTACTCGGTTTTTCTCTTCCATGGAATATGTACAAAAAAGCTCACTGTATAATTTCATAACGTTTACTACCTTCATCTTTATTAAATATTATTTATATTCTACAATACCTTTAGGATACTTACAAGCCAAAAAGACCCGCATGAGGTACATTTCAAATACCTCATGCGGGTCATATTTACGGTCTCTTATACTAACTCAAGTACAACTTCTAAAGCACCGTCACCTTTACGCTGTCCGATTTTGATGATTCTTGTGTAACCACCGTTGCGGTCTGCATATTTTGGTGCGATCTCTGTGAATAATTTATCACATAAATCAACCTGTTTTGTGTTTTTCTTTCTCTTAGCACCCTCTGTTGGAACTTCTTTTACAGGGTAGAGAACTTTTAACATCTGTCTTCTTGCATGTAAGCGGGAAGGCATATCTTTTTTGATGGTTTTTTCTACTTCATCATATACAGTAACTTTTTTACCATCTACAACTTCTTTTACTCTCTTGCCTTCAGCGTCTTTGCGAGGAACCTTTGCTGTTACGGTTACTTCTTCAAAGTTGTCTTTTTCTTTTACAGCTAAGGCGATTAAACCTTCAGCTACTTTCCGAACTTCTTTCGCTTTTGCTTCTGTGGTAACAATTTTTCCATTGTATAATAATGCTGTTACCTGGTTTCTGATTAAGGCTTTTCTCTGATCTGAGGTTCTGCCTAATTTACGATATTTTGCCATTTGCTTATCCTCCATTTGTGGAACATCCGGCCACGCTCTTTGGTCTTACTTACCGAATGTCATTGACTGCCACTCATGGATATCCCTTGCCGTGCCTGAATGGTCTTACCGGCTCGGTCTTCCATATGTGCGTTATGGTTTACCGGGATGGATTACTCTTCTCCCTGATTTAACTGTAAACCTAATTCTTTTAATTTTGCTAATACTTCTTCTAAAGACTTGCGTCCTAAGTTACGAACCTTCATCATATCTTCCGGTGTGCGGTTAGTCAACTCTTCTACTGTGTTGATTCCTGCACGTTTCAGACAGTTGTAGGAACGAACGGATAACTCTAATTCGTCAATGTTCATCTCAAGAACTTTGCCCTTTTCATCATCCTCTTTTTCTACCATTACTTCTGCTGTCTTAGCATTTTCTGAAAGGTCGATAAATAAATTCAAATGCTCGCTTAATACTTTTGCTGCCAGGCTGACTGCCTCATCCGGCTCAATAGCACCATTGGTATATACATCTAATGTCAATTTGTCGTAATCGGTGATCTGACCAACACGAGTATTGGCAACGGTAAGGTTTACACGCTCTACCGGTGTGTAGATGGAATCTACTGCGATGACACCAATCGGTACATCTTCACTCTTATTCTTATCGGCACTGACATAACCTCTGCCCTTTGTAATGGTTAATTCCATATACAGTCTGCAGTCCGGACCGCCATTTAAGTGTGCGATCACAAGTTCAGGATTCATGATCTGAACGTCTCCGTCCACATGAATATCTGCTGCGGTTACTACGCCTTCGCCTTCAAATTCAATGTAAGCAACTTTCGCCTCGTTAGATGTGCTGTTATCTCGAATGGCAAGATTTTTGATGTTCATGATAATCTCTGTCACATCTTCTTTTACTCCCGGAATGGAAGAAAATTCGTGTAACACACCATCAATCTTAACCTGACTTACTGCTGCACCTGGTAAAGAAGAAAGCATAATTCTTCTCAGAGAGTTTCCAAGTGTTGTACCATACCCTCTCTCGAGAGGTTCTACGACAAATCTGCCGTATTTTTTATCTTCTGAAATCTCAGCGATATCAATTTTGGGTCTTTCAAACTCAAACACTACAAAGTCCCTCCTTTTCGGGTATCATTGCTTTACATATTATTTAGAATATAACTCGACAATGAGCATCTCGTCTACAGGTACGTCAATTGCTTCTCTGGATGGTAACTCTTTTACAGTTGCCTGTAAGCCTTCCTGATTTACATCTAACCACTCAGGAATTAATCTTCCGCCTGTAACCTCTAAGATATCTTTGTATCTCTGCATTCCTTTGCATTTTTCTTTGATTTCAACAACATCGCCTGCTTTTACTAAGTAAGAAGGAATGTTTACCTGCTTGCCATTTACTAAAACATGCTTATGGTCTACGATCTGTCTTGCTTCTCTTCTTGTTCTTGCAAAACCGGATCTGAATACTACGTTGTCTAATCTGCTTTCAAGAATAACCATCAGGTTTGTACCTGTCTGACCTTTCATTCTATCTGCTTTTTTGTAGTAATTACGGAAAGGTTTTTCTAATACACCGTAGATGAATTTTGCTTTCTGTTTTTCTCTTAACTGAAGACCGTACTCAGACATCTTCTTGTTTGCTCTTTTTAATTCTCTTTTTGATTTCTTATCATATCCTAAATAAACCGGATCCAAACCTAAAGATCTGCATCTCTTTAAGACTGGTGTTCTATTTACTGCCATCTTAGACTTACCTCCTAATTAAACTCTTCTGCGTTTTGGCGGGCGACAACCGTTGTGTGGTACAGGGGTTACGTCCTTGATGCTTAATACTTCGAGTCCACATGCCTGAAGCGCACGGATTGCTGCTTCTCTACCTGAACCCGGTCCCTTTACCATAACATCTACTGTCTTTAATCCGTGTACAAGAGCTGCTTTTGTTGCAGTCTCTGCCGCCATCTGAGCAGCATAAGGAGTAGATTTCCTTGAACCTCTAAATCCAAGACCACCGGCACTTGCCCATGATAAAGCATTTCCTTCAGCATCTGTAATTGTTACGATTGTGTTATTGAAAGATGACTGAATATGTGCCTGTCCGCGTTCAACGTTTTTCTTTACACGCTTTTTTGTCACTTTTTTTGTAACTTTTTTAGCCATATCTAAACTAACCTACTTTCTTTATGATTCGTTATGTTGCTTATTTCTTCTTGTTTGCAACTGTTCTCTTAGGACCTTTTCTTGTTCTTGCGTTTGTCTTTGTCTTCTGACCACGAACAGGAAGTCCTTTTCTATGACGGATACCACGATAGCATCCAATCTCCTGTAATCTCTTGATATTGAGTGCGATCTCTCTTCTGAGATCACCTTCTACAGTCTGAGTCTCATCGATGACTGCACTGATTCTCTTTACTTCTTCGTCAGTTAAATCTCTGACACGCGTATCCGGATTTACGTTTGCTGCCTCAAGAATACGGTTAGAGCTTACTCTTCCGATTCCATAAATATAAGTCAAACCAATCTCAACACGTTTTTCTCTTGGTAAATCTACACCTGCAATACGAGCCATGTGTGTTAACCTCCATTATTCCTATCTGTTTTTTCTATTTCGGAACAAACCCATGCAGCTGCGGTTTCCCGCCCTGAAATGTGTGCATACACCTGCTCCTCTGGTTACTGCCCTCTGGCATGAAAATGATATATGCCTCTCGGTATTAAAGCATACACCTGGTTTTATTATGAATAGCGTGAGTTTGAGGATGTCACGCTACAGCCGCACATAATAGCTACAATTAACCTTGTCTCTGTTTGTGTTTCGGATTCTCACAGATTACTCTGATGCTTCCTTTTCTTTTGATCACTTTGCATTTTTCGCAAATTGGCTTTACGGATGATCTTACTTTCACAGCAAATTCTCCTTTCTTATCTTTCGGTCATTGACCGTCTTAAGCACCCCACGCAATCCCCCGAACCCTTGATTTCCCTTGGTTTTGGGCATAGTGGTAGGGCATATTTCAAAAGCGTCCGACTAACATTATAGCACGGACGCTTTTAAAAATCAATATGTTTTTTATGTCTTATTTATCTCTCCAGATAATTCTGCCCTTGGTCAGATCATATGGAGACATCTCTATGGTTACCTTGTCTCCAGGTAAGATACGGATAAAGTTCATACGGAGCTTTCCGCTGATATGTGCCAGTATCTGGTGTCCATTCTCTAATTCTACCTGAAACATTGCGTTTGGAAGTTTTTCTACAACAGTTCCTTCTACTTCAATTACATCTGCTTTTGACATTTTATTTCCTCCTCTTATATGAATCCCTTGATTCCTATTCCTGATTTTCTCCGGTTCCGGCGGATGTTTCCTGCCTGAAACCTGCACTGTATAATTTCATGGACCGTTTCACTGACTCATTTGTGATGCCTGCCTCTAAAATGCTGCACAGTTCTGCCGGTATCCGGTGTATGAACTGCACATGCTTTTTTCGCTTTTTCTTTGGCTTTTCTAACGGTCTTGTTGTTCCATTGACAAGATACACAAATTCCTCTTCTTCTTTTAATATGAAGTAAAGCTGATTTTTATCATGCCCTGCTTTTGATTTTGCAAACTGGATGTTCATCGGTCTTCCTCTCCCTACATGCTCTCAAGTTCTTTGTCTGTAAGTGTCAGAATCTCCGGTTCTCCATCTGTGATCAGAATTGTGTTCTCATAATGTGCGGATAGGGATGAGTCCTCTGTTACTACTGTCCAGTCATCTCCTAACCACTCCACATCCGGCCGTCCCTCATTGATCATCGGCTCGATTGCCAGTGTCATCCCCTGCCGCAGTTTAATTCCTCTGCGGACCTGTCTGAAATTCGGAATTTCCGGTTCTTCATGTAAGTGCGTTCCTATGCCGTGTCCAACCAAATCCGTTACGACACCATAGCCAAAGCTCTCTGCATAATCGCCTATGGCTGCTGATATCTCATGTAAATGATTCCCGGCTTTTGCATATTTAATGCCTTCAAAAAAACTCTGTCTTGTTCTTTCTATTAATAATGCCGCATTTTGTGAAATCTCACCTACTCCGTGTGTGCGTGCCGCATCCGAATGATATCCTTTGTAGATGACACCGATGTCAAGGCTGACGATGTCGCCTTCCTGAATGTGGTGTTTCTTATTTGGAATACCATGTACTACTTCTTCATTAACGGATACGCAGACACTTGCCGGATATCCCTGATAGTCTTTAAAGGACGGAATACATCCGTAGCTTCGTATCATTTCTTCACCAAGACGGTCTATTTCATAGGTAGACATTCCCGGTCTGAGTGCCTCACCAAGGTTCTGATGAACCTTGGCTAAGATTTTTCCGGCGGCTCTCATAAGTTCGATTTCTCTCGCAGATTTAATGGTAACTGACATACTTTATTCTCCCAGAATAGCTACGATGGAAGCAAATCCGTCTTCTACTGAAAGTGTTCCGTCGATCTCTTTTAAGATGCCCTGTTTTGCATAGTACTCGATCAATGGCTGTGTCTGCTCATGGTAAACACCAAGACGTTTTAATACGGTCTCCGGCTGATCGTCTGCTCTGAACTGTAATTCTCCACCACAGCTGTCGCAGATTCCCTCTTTTTTCGGTGGGATGTTTACGATGTGGTATGGTGTACCGCATTTTACGCATACGCGTCTTCCGGACATTCTCTCAACGATTTTTTCATCTGCTAACTCGATGTCTAATGCATAATCCATCTTTTCGTTGATCTTTGTCAGGGCTGCATCTAATGCTTCTGCCTGTGGAATGGTGCGTGGGAATCCGTCTAATACGAATCCGTTCTTGCAGTCATCCTGCTGGATACGATCCATTACTAAATCGCAGGTCAGCTCATCCGGTACTAATAATCCCTGATCCATGTACTCTTTTGCTTTTTTGCCTAACTCTGTTCCTTCTTTGATATTTGCGCGGAAAATATCACCTGTTGAGATATGTGGGATTCCATATTTCTCAGAAATTTTCTTTGCATGAGTTCCTTTTCCTGCTCCAGGAGCACCTAACATAATAATCTTCATAGAAAATCCTCCTTTTTGTTCTGATTTGTTTTTTCACTTTTTCTATGTAATATTCCTATTCGGTAATATCCTTATTTTGCTTTTACGATCTTGACTTTCTTGCCCTGTCCTTTGCCTTTCATCAGCTTTTTATAGGATGTATATTTTTTCTTTGGCACAGTGATCTTTGCCTTGGAATTGATCCCTTTGAAAGCATTCTTGCCAACGGATTTGAGCTTTGTGGATTTGATCGTAATGTTCTTTAATTTCTTATCGGATTTAAATACATTCTTCCCGATCTTTTTCACATTTTTACCAAGGGTTACCTTTGTCAACTGTTTGCAGTTTTCCATTGCGGAATTACCGATCGTCTGTACGTTATTTCCGACAATTATGGTCTTTGCCTGTACTCCCTTTAAGGATTTTTCTGACATGGCTGTTACTTTATATTTCTTATTTTTAATCTTTACGGTTGTCGGAATGGAGATTTTGCTCGCCTTTTTATTCTTTACTCCGGTAAATGTAACCTCTGAAGAATTCTTTACCGTATACTTATAGCCTTTGATGGTAACTTTTGTACCTTTCTTTACGGTGCTACTATTACTATTGTTGTTATTATTATTGCTGTTATTATTGTTGCTGTTGCTATTATTGTTATTGCTATTGTTATTCTTGTTATCGTTGTTATTATTGTTGTTATTGTTATTATCTGTTGGTTTCAGCTTCGCGATCTTCTCGGTCTTCGTTGCTTTACATACGGTACAGGTATAGGTCTTAATACCTTCTTTTTCTGTGGTTGCCTTTTCGGTTACCACACCGTTATCCCAACTGTGTCCCTTTGCCGTTCCGTTTTCATATGTATGGGCAGCATCTTTTACAAACTCACCACAACCGGAACAGAGATAATAATATTTTGCCGGTTTCTCACAGGTTGCTTCTTCTGCAAGATATTTTGCTTCTGCTTTCTTCACGGTATAACTGTGGTTTCCGGTTGCCGGGATCGCGGTTGGAGCTGTGATCTCCTGCGGGTCCTGTGTCATATCTTCGGTCGGATACATTTTATTACAGATACTGCAGGTCCAGTATGCAGCGGTTCCATCTTCTCCGCAGGTTGCCGGAACTTCTTCCGTCTTTACCAGTGCATGATATTTTAGAGTTCTCTCTAATTCTTCCCGGTCATACTCCTCCATCGTAATTGCCTGCCAATCTGCTTTTGTTCCACAGAATACCAGATCTGTCACTTCACAACCAGCAAATGCCCTTTGTCCTATGGTCTGAATCCCCTTTTCCAGGTGTACGGTTGACAAATTGTAACATGCCGAAAATGCACCGTCTTTAATCTCTGTTATGGATTTTGGAATTGTGATGTGTGTCAGTGCCTTCACATCCGAAAACGCATACTCACCGATCGTTTCTATCCCCTCCGGTATCACAGTCTTAGCGAATCCTAAGATCAGGGTATTGGTTGCACTTTCAATAATAGCATTACAATTATCTCTGCTGTCAAAAGTTGCATTATCCGCATCAACTTTAATTTTCTCTAAACTGTCACAGTACTCAAATACCCTTTCTCCTATGGAGGTTACATTTGCAGGAATTGTGATATTCTTTAAGTTTGTACGTCCCAAAAATGCATAATCCCCGATGCTTTTGACCCCTTCCGGAATCACTGTGTTATTACATCCTTCCACTAATTCCATAGTGGCTTTATTGATAATCGCATTTGCATTTTCCGGACTCTCATAAGAACTATTCGCGGAATCTACGGTAATGCTGTTCAAATTACTGCACCCCATAAATACACCTGGATTCATTGTGTCGACATTGGCAGGAATATGGATTGCAGTCAGATTACTGCAATCGTTAAATGCCCCTACGTATATTTCTCTTAAATTATCCGGAAGCTCAATACTTTTCAGATCACTGCATCCACCAAATGCATATGCCCCAATTATCTGTACATCACCTGGAATCTTTGTACTTTTACATCCTGCGACCAGTGTCTTTGAACTTATTTCTATGATCGCATTCGAACCTTCCGGACTTTCATAGGTAGTATTTGCCTCACTTATGTTAATACTTTCCAGGCTGCTGCAACCATTAAAAACGCCAGTTGTTCCTATCATAGTAACACTGTCCGGGATCTCAACACTTTTCAGCTCACTGCATTGGTCAAATGCATAGTTTCCTATTCCTGTAATTCCTGATGAAATAACAACCTTCTTAATGACTCTGCCATCTGCTGTCTTAAAGTTTGAAAATGCGTTATATGCTATTGTCCCATTTCCTATAATGGTAAGCGTACCATTTTCATCCAGTGTGTACTCTGCACCAGTCCCACACGAGCCCGTGTAGACACCTGCACCCTGCTCCTGTATCTCTACCTGCTCAGCGGAGACCTCCGGTTGTTCCTCTGCTGATACGCCCAGAGGTGTCATAGTTCCTGCTGTTAATGTCAGTGCTAATAAGGCTGCCATTATTTTCTTTTTCATATGCATTTCCTCCTATAAACACCTTTGGAGATACGGCTACGCCTGTATCTCCCTAGGTTTCTTTATTAAATTAATCGTTTAAAAAGCCTTTATAATTACGAACTCTCATCTGAGATTCGATCTGCTTTAAGGTCTCTATTACAACACCTACGATAATGATGATGGATGTTCCACCGAAACTTACACTCGCTCCAAATATTCCATTAAAGAAAATTGGGATGATCGCTACAATGGTCAAACCAATGGCACCAATGAAGATGATATGGTTTGAAATCTTTGATAAGTAATCGCTGGTTGGTTTTCCCGGACGGATTCCCGGTATAAAGCCACCTGCTTTTTTCATATTGTTTGCGATCTCCAATGGATTGAATGTAATGGATGTATAAAAATATGCAAACAGAATCAGCAATATAATATATACAACCAATCCAATACTGTAAATCGGTTCATCCGGATTACACCAGTTTGACTGTGATAATCCTTTTAATATTTTGCTTCCAACGCCGTCTCCGTTGTTCTTTCTTGCAATCGTTGCAATGACAACCGGGAACTGCATCAGGGACTGTGCAAAGATAACCGGGATTACGCCGGCTGTGTTAACTTTCAGCGGAATGTATGTTGACTGACCGCCTACCTGTTTTCTTCCCTGAATTTTTTTGGAATACTGTACCGGAATCTTGCGTACTGCATCCTGAAGGATTACTACGAATACAACCGTCACTAAGATGATCGCTGCAATAATGGCTGCTGCAAGTACTCCTTTTGCAATGGTCTTACCTTTGATAAACTGATCAAACAGTGCTGTCAGATCAGCCGGGATACGGGAGATAATATTGATGGTAAGTACGATGGAAATACCATTTCCTACGCCTCTCTCTGTAATTCTCTCACCGATCCACATCAGAATGGTAGATCCTGCTGTTAACGTCGTAACTACTAATAATACATTGATCACATTGAATTTATCCAGATATTCGCTTCTTCCGAAACCAATTGCCATTGCGATCGCTTCTACTAATGCAAGGATCACACTTAAGTAACGGGTTATCTTTGTAATCTTCTTTCTTCCCTCTTCTCCATCTTTCTGAAGTTCTTCCAGCTTCGGAATTGCAATTGTTAAAAGCTGGATGATAATAGAAGATGTAATATACGGCGTAATGTTTAATGCAAACACAGACATCTGATAGAAAGAACCACCTGTGATTGCATCAAGGAAGCTGAATGCATCGCCTCCCTGATTTGCAAACCAGTTCGCAAATACCTCACTGTTTACACATGGAATCGGTAGCTGAGAACCGATTCGGATTACTATGAGCATCAGAAACGTATAACCTATACGTTTCCGAATATCCTCAATCTTAAAAGCATTGCGAAGTGTTTCTAACATTAGATCACCTCTGCTTTTCCACCAAGAGCCTCAATTTTTTCTTTTGCGCTTGCGCTGAATGCATTTGCCTGAACTGTAAGCTTCTTAGTCAATTCACCGTTTCCAAGAATCTTTACTCCATCTCTTGGATTCTTAACAATTCCTCTTTCAATTAATGTATCTACTGAAACAACTGCATCATTGTCGAAGTTTTCCAATACAGAGATATTTACAGCTACGATCTCTTTGCTGTTTCTGTTCTTAAATCCCCTCTTTGGTAATCTTCTGTATAATGGCATCTGGCCACCTTCAAAGCCCGGTCTTGGAGCTCCTGAACGCGCTTTCTGACCTTTATGTCCTTTTCCGGCTGTCTTACCATTTCCTGAACCGTGTCCACGTCCTCTTCTGAAATTATCGCTGTGCTTTGAACCTGCTGCAGGGCTTAAGTTTGATAAGTCCATTGTGACACCTCCTATCTGTTATTTTTAGATTTCCTCTACTTTGATTAAATGTCTAACATTCTGAATCATACCCTGGGTAGCTTTATTGTTTGGGAATTCTTTAGACTGTCCGATTTTTCTCAATCCTAAAGCTTCTACCGTCTTTTTGTTTTTTGGAACGGCACCAATGGTTGATTTCACAAGTGTGATTTTTAATTTATCTGCCATTTTTTACACCCTCCTAACCGAGAATCTCTTCTACAGATTTTCCGCGAAGTCTTGCAACTTCTTCCGGGGATTTTAACTGACTTAAAGCATTGATCGTAGCAAGTACAACGTTCTGCTTGTTGTTAGATCCCAGTGATTTTGTACGGATGTTCTTGATTCCTGCTAACTCACATACGTTACGCGCAGGACCACCAGCGATTACACCGGTACCTTCCGGAGCCTTTTTCAGTAACACGGAAGCTCCTGTGTGCTTTCCGGTAATATCATGTGTAATACTGTTGTTCTCATCTAATTTTACAGTGATGAGTTTTTTCATTGCATCTTCTTTTCCTTTGCGGATTGCTTCAGGAATTTCAGCTGCTTTACCTAAACCGGCACCTACATGTCCATTGCCGTCACCGACAACAACTAAAGCTGTAAAACGGAAGTTACGTCCACCTTTAACAACTTTTGTTACACGTTTAATTGATACCACTTTTTCGGTTAACTCAAACTGACTAGCATCAATGATCTCACGTTTCATGTATCGTTTCCTCCTTAAAATTTCAATCCAGCTTCTCTAGCTGCGTCTGCTAAAGCCTGAACTTTTCCTGCATATATGAAACCGCCTCTGTCAAAGATAACTGTCTCAATACCTTTATCCAATGCTTTCTTTGCAACTACTGTTCCAAGATATGCTGCTGCATCAACGTTATTGGTCTTTTCTAATTCAGCTTTTACATCTTTGTCAAGTGTGGAAGCTGCAACCAGAGTATTTCCAACTGTATCGTCAATAATTTGAGCATACATATGATTATTACTTCTGAATACAGCTAAACGAGGTCTCTCGGCTGTTCCAGAAAGGTGATTACGCATTCTTCTGTGTTTTTTCTCACGAACTAATGCTCTAGATTTTTTATTAACCATTTTCCGTCACTCCTTTAATTATTTCTTACCAGTCTTACCAACTTTACGTCTGATTACTTCATCAGCATACTTGATTCCTTTGCCCTTATATGGCTCAGGTCTTCTCTTGTCTCTGATTTCTGCCGCATATTGGCCAACTTTTTCTTTATCAATACCTGAGATGACAATCTTGTTACCATCTACTTTGGACTCTAAACCTTCCGGATCTTCCATTTCTACCGGATGGGAATATCCTAAATGCAATGTCAATACTTTGCCTGACTTCTGAGCTCTGTAACCTACTCCGTTTACCTCTAACTCTTTGGTATATCCGTCTGTTACACCGATTACCATGTTGTTGATCAGAGTTCTTGTCAGACCATGTAAGGATTTCATTTTCTTTAAATCATTTGGTCTGGTAACGATGATCTCGTCGCCTTCCTTTTTGATTTCCATTTCTGTAGGGAGTGTTCTCTCAAGAGTTCCCTTTGGACCTTTTACAGTCACATGATTATTTTCTGCAATATCAACAGTTACGCCTGCCGGTACTGCGATTGGCATTCTTCCTATACGTGACATGCCCGTACCTCCTAAAATTTTGTTTGAATCTGTCCTGATGAATGGACAGGTTGCTAATACTATATCTTTACTTTATGGCAGTTCCACTCTTCCGCTCGACTAACACGCTGTCTTCGCCTACGGCTCGCCACCGCTAAGTGTTCAATGCCTACCAAACAAATGCTAATACTTCGCCACCAACCTGAAGTTTTCTGGCTTCTTTGTCTGTGATAACACCCTGGTTTGTGGAAAGGATTGCAATTCCTAAGCCACCAAGTACTCTCGGGATCTCATCCTTGCCTGCGTATACACGAAGACCCGGTTTGGAAATTCTCTTAATACCAGTGATGATTTTTTCATTCTTGTCTGCACCATATTTTAATGTCATATGGATGTTCTTAAATGCACCATCATCTACGATTTCATATGAAGCAATATATCCCTCTTTTACAAGAATATCTGCAATCGCTAATTTCATTTTGGAAGATGGAACATCTACTGTATCATGTTTCGCAGTATTTGCATTACGGATTCTTGTAAGCATATCTGCAATTGGATCACTCATTGTCATGATTGTGTTTCCTCCTGTTATTCTGTTTAAGCTTCGATAACTGTGTTTCACAAGGATGTTCCGTTCGCTAACCTCGACTTTCGCCTTTGGCTCGGTCTCGCTAATCTCACGGAACGCCCTCGCACTAACCTCATGCTGCGCCTTACGGCTTGCATTCGCTAAGTGCTTTCGGGCTACCAGCTAGCTTTCTTTACTCCTGGGATCTGTCCTTTATATGCTAACTCACGGAAGCATACACGGCAGATACCATATTTTCTTAAATATGCATGTGGGCGACCACAGATTCTGCAACGATTGTATTCTCTGGTAGAGAATTTCTGCTTACGCTGCTGTTTTACTTTCATTGATTTCTTAGCCATTAAAATTCCCTCCTATTATTTTGCAAACGGCATATTAAACTGTGTTAATAATTCACGCGCCTCTTCGTCGGTCTTTGCAGTAGTAACAAAGATGATATCCATACCTCTTACTTTGTCTACTTTGTCATACTCGATCTCCGGGAAAATTAACTGCTCTTTAATACCAAGTGCGTAATTACCTCTTCCGTCAAATGCGTTTGGATTTACTCCTCTGAAGTCACGTACACGTGGTAATGCTAAGTTGATCAAACGGTCAACGAACTCATACATTTTTTCGCCGCGTAAGGTTACCTTACATCCGATCGGCATTCCTTCTCTTAATTTGAAGTTAGCAATGGAGTTCTTGGCTCTTGTAGGAACCGCTTTCTGACCTGTGATAGTCTCCATGTCTTTCATGGCTGCATCTAAAATCTTTGCATTTTCTTTTGCCTCGCCAACACCCATGTTTACAACAACTTTGTCGAGCTTCGGCACTTCCATAATATTTTTATATCCGAATTTTTTCATCATAGCATCTACGATCTCATTCTGATATGTTTCTTTTAATCTACTCAAGATACTGGACCTCCTTCCTTCTATTAGTCGATTACATCACCTGTTGATTTTGCAAAACGTACTTTTTTGTCTCCGTCCATCTTGAAACCGATTCTGGTTGGTTTTCCGTTGTGAACGTACATTACGTTTGACGCATCAATCGGTCCTTCCTGATGTACAATACCGCCCTGCTGATTTGCCATACTTGGTTTTGTATGTTTTGTAACCATGTTGACACCTTCAACTAAAAGAGTATTGTTCTTTCTGTTTACGGCAATTACTTTGCCCTCTTTGTCTTTATCTTTTCCAGTGATCACTTTGACTGTATCACCTTTTTTAATTTTCATTGTTGCCATCAAAAGTACCTCCTACAATACTTCCGGAGCTAAAGAAACAATCTTCATAAACTGTTTCTCACGAAGCTCTCTCGCTACTGGTCCAAAAATACGGGTTCCTCTTGGAGTTTTGTCATCTTTGATAATAACAGCAGCATTCTCATCGAATTTAATATAAGAACCATCTTTACGACGGGCACCTTTTACTGTACGAACTACTACTGCCTTTACAACGTCACCTTTTTTTACAACGCCGCCTGGTGTTGCATCTTTAACAGTAGCGGTAATGATATCACCAATCTGTGCATATCTTCTTGTAGAACCGCCCATTACACGGATGCAGAGTAATTCTTTTGCACCGGTATTGTCAGCGACTTTCAGTCTACTTTCCTGTTGAATCATTCTAGCAGCCTCCTTCTAATTATTTCGCTCTTTCCATGATTTCCACAAGTCTCCATCTCTTATCTTTGGATAAAGGTCTTGTTTCCATTACTTTTACGGTATCACCAACATGACATTCGTTGTTCTCGTCATGGGCTTTTAATTTATAGGTTTTCTTTACGATCTTGTTGTAAAGAGGATGCTTTACGTTGTCTTTAATTGCCACAACGATGGTCTTATCCATCTTATCGGATACAACAATACCTGTACGTGTTTTTCTAAGATTTCTTTCTTCCACGATTTGTCTCCTTTCCCGATAATTCCTTAAGCTTCTTTTGCCTTCTGTGAGATAATCGTCTGAATTCTGGCGATGTTCTTACGAACCTCTTTGATTCTGCTTGTATTATCCAACTGATTTGTGGCATTCTGGAATCTTAAATTGAAAAGTTCTTTCTTTGCTTCAACTAACTGCTCATTTAACTGCTCAGCTGACTGAGTTTTTAATTCTTCTAAATATTTACTAGTTTTCATTTGATTCACCGCCTTCTAAGTCTGCACGTGAAACTACTTTACATTTGCAAGGTAATTTATGTGTAGCAAGACGTAATGCTTCACGAGCTGTTTCTTCTGGAACTCCAGCAATTTCAAACATTACACGACCTGGTTTAACTACTGCTACCCAGTACTCTAATGCACCTTTTCCTTTACCCATACGAGTTTCAAGAGGTTTATGAGTTACCGGCTTATCCGGGAAAATCTTAATCCATACTTTACCACCACGTTTTACATAACGTGTCATGGCAACACGGGCTGCCTCGATCTGGTTGGAACGAATCCAACATGGCTCCATTGCAACGATACCATATTCACCGTAAGTGATCTTGTTACCTCTGCTTGCTTTTCCTCTCATGGAACCACGGAACTGTTTACGATGTTTTACTCTTTTTGGCATTAACATTATTTCGTTCCTCCTTCCTTACCTTCTTTTGTCGGAAGTACTTCGCCTTTATAGATCCATACTTTTACACCAACTTTTCCGTATGTGGTGTCTGCTTCTGCGAATCCATAATCAATGTCTGCTCTTAATGTCTGAAGCGGAATAGTTCCTTCGCTGTAGAACTCTGTACGAGCCATATCAGCTCCGCCAAGACGACCTGAGCAGGATGTTTTGATTCCTAATGCTCCGGCTTTCATTGTTCTGCCCATGCAGGATTTCATTGCACGACGGAAGGAAACACGGTTCTCTAACTGTAATGCGATGTTCTCTGCTACTAACTGAGCATCTTTGTCCGGTCTTTTTACTTCTTTGATGTCTACTAATAATTTCTTGTCTGTGAATTTCTGTAATTCACCTTTTACTCTTTCGATCTCAGCTCCACCTTTTCCGATTACAACGCCCGGTTTTGCTGTATATACGATTACTTTTACGCGATCAGAAGCTCTTTCGATCTCAATCTTAGAGATTCCTGCTGCGTATAATTTTTTCTTAAGATATGTTCTGATCTTATAGTCTTCTACTAACAGATCAGCAAAATCAGCTTCCGCATACCATTTGGAGTCCCAGTCTTTGATAACTCCGACTCTTAAGCCATGAGGATTTACTTTCTGTCCCATGTTTGCCCTCCTTATCTTTCATCAAGCACGATTGTAATGTGGCTCATTCTCTTTTCGATTCTATAAGCTCTACCCTGTGCTCTTGGTCTGATTCTCTTCATTGTCGGTCCTTTATTTGCATAACATTCTGCAATGTAAAGGTTCTCTGCGCTCATTCCGTTGTTGTTCTCTGCGTTTGCGATTGCAGATTTTAATAACTTCTCGATGACGCTGGATGCGTATCTTGGATTATACATTAAAATACCAAGTGCTGTCTGTACGTCTTTGCCACGGATGGCATCTAATACGAAGCATGCTTTCTGAACAGATATTCTTGCATAAGATAACTTTGCAGAAGGTCTGGTATCTTTTACTGCATTTCTTTCTCTTTTTATCTGGGATCTATGTCCTTTTGCCATGGATGAAACCTCCTTTCAAATCTATCATTAACGAACTTTTGATTTCTTTTCGTCTTTTCCATGTCCTCTGTAAGTTCTGGTTGCTACGAACTCACCTAATTTGTGACCAACCATATCTTCTGTGATATATACAGGTACATGTTTTCTTCCATCATGGACTGCAATTGTATGTCCAACCATCTGTGGAAAGATTGTAGAACGACGGGACCATGTCTTGATGACACTCTTGTCTCCGGAAGCGTTCATAGCATCAATCTTCTTCAGTAAACTTGCGTCCGCAAATGGTCCTTTTTTTAATGAACGTGCCATAATAGCTATCCTCCTTATTTGATTGCTCTTCCGTCTCTTCTTCTTACGATAAGCTTGTTAGACTGTTTTTTCTTCTTTCTGGTCTTTAAGCCAAGTGCAGGTTTGCCCCAAGGTGTACATGGACCCGGACGTCCAACCGGTGCTTTACCTTCACCACCACCGTGTGGATGGTCATTCGGGTTCATAACAGAACCACGAACTGTTGGGCGGATACCCATGTGACGCTTACGTCCTGCTTTACCAATGTTAATAAGGTTATGGTCGCCATTTCCTACAACTCCAACAGTTGCACGGCAGTTGATCGGAACCATTCTCATCTCTCCGGATGGAAGACGAAGTGTTGCATATTTTCCTTCTTTTGCCATAAGCTGTGCGCTCATACCTGCGGAACGTGCTAACTGACCGCCTTTTCCTGGAAGTAACTCGATGTTGTGTACCTGAGTACCTACCGGGATGTTTGCAAGCGGAAGGCAGTTACCTACTCTGATCTCTGCCTCTGCGCCGCTGACTACTGTCATTCCGTCTGTCAGTCCTTCCGGTGCAAGGATATATGATTTTTCGCCATCTGCGTAGCAGATTAATGCAATGTTTGCTGTTCTGTTTGGATCGTACTCGATTCCGACTACTTTTGCCGGGATTCCGTCTTTTTTATTACGTTTGAAATCTACGAGTCTGTATTTCTTTCTGTTTCCACCACCCTGGTGTCTTACAGTGATTTTACCCTGGTTGTTACGACCAGCATTCTTCTGTAAAGAAACAAGTAAGGACTTCTCCGGTGTCTTCTTTGTAATTTCAGAGAAATCGGAACCTGTCATATTTCTTCTGGAAGGTGTATATGGGTTATATGTCTTAATTCCCATTGTCTTTCTCCTTTCAATTGTTTATTATCGCACTTGTCTGTGCTTAGTTTCTAAGGAAGTTCTTCTTACAGTCCTGCGAAGATTTCGATATCTTTGCTGTCCTCTGTTAACTTCACGATTGCTTTTTTGGTCTTAGCAGTTTTTCCTACAACCATGCCGCGTCTTTTCTTCTTTCCATCCATGTTCATGGTGTTGACGCTTGCTACTTTTGTTCCCTCGAACATTCTCTCTACTGCTTCTTTGATCATGCTCTTGTTTGCTTCCGGATGAACTAAGAAAGTATATTTCTTTTCAGCCATTGCATTCATGCTTTTTTCTGTAATAACCGGTTTGAGGATTACATCATAGTACTGAATATTTGCCATTATGCGTACACCTCCTCGATTGTTGCCACAGCGTCTTTTGTTACAACGACTGTGTTGTATTTTAATACATCAAATACATTTAACTCGTTTGTCTGTGTTGTCTTAACTGTTGGGATGTTCTTTGCAGAAGCAATTACGTTTGCATCCATGTCATTTAAAACAACCAGTGCTTTTTCTGCATTCAGGTTATCTAACACACCTTTGAATGTCTTTGTTTTGATCTCATCCATCTTTAACTCATCTACAACGATGAATTTGTTCTCCTGAACTCTGGATGTCAGAACAGATTTTAATGCTGCTCTTTTCTCTTTCTTGTTTAATTTGAAAGAGTAGTCTCTTGGAACCGGTGCGAATACAACTCCGCCGCCTTTCCACTGTGGAGCTCTGATAGAACCCTGTCTTGCATGACCTGTTCCTTTCTGTCTCCATGGTTTTCTACCACCGCCGCGTACTTCGGAACGCGTTTTAGCTTTCTGTGTTCCCTGGCGGTTATTTGCAAGCTGCTGCAGGACTGCCATGTGTACTAAGTGTTCATTTACTTCTACACCGAATACAGCATCGTTTAAGTCCATACTTCCAACTTCTTTGCCTTCCATATTATAAACAGCTACTTTAGCCATCGTTAAGTTCCTCCTTTCCTAACCCGGCACTACTTTCCTGCCTTTACGGTCTCTTTGATTGTTACTAATGATTTCTTAGGTCCCGGTACGGCACCTTTTACTAAAAGCAGGTTGTTCTCTGCATCCACTTTTACTACTTCAAGATTCTGTACAGTTACTTTTACATGTCCCATCTGTCCTGGCATTCCTTTTCCTTTGAATACCTTACTTGGCGAAGAACAAGCACCGTTAGAACCCTGATGACGGTGGAATTTAGAACCGTGCGCCATAGGTCCTCTGTGCTGACCATGTCTCTTGATCGCACCCTGGAAACCTTTACCTTTTGAAATTGCAGTTGCGTCGATCTTGTCGCCTTCTGCAAAAATATCAGCTTTGATCTCGTCTGCTAAGTTGTAATCAGCAGCATTCTCAAATTTGAACTCTCTGACATATCTCTTTGCGGATACTCCGGCTTTGTCAAAATGACCTTTCTCTGCCTTTGTAACACCATGTCTGTTTCTGATTTCTTTCTTTCCGTTGGCATCTTTTGTAACAACTTTTTCTTTTTTGTCCATGTAGCCAACCTGTACTGCACTGTAACCATCATTCTCAACAGTTTTGATCTGTGTTACTACACATGGTCCAGCCTGTAATACAGTAACCGGAGTTAATACTCCATCTGCATTGAAGATTTGAGTCATTCCGACTTTAGTAGCTAAAATTGCTTTCTTCATTCTTTTACCTCCTGTTTTCTCTACAGCGGAACGCTTCTTACCCGGCTTTTGCGGGGGCAGCGGAACCGTTCATCCTAGAACAGTCGATATAAGTGGCTGCGTTTCTTGTTTCGCAAAACTTCTATATCTAACCCTTCAGGATTGTTACCTTAATTATTTGTTTTTCATTTTGATGTCGATGTAGACACCTGCTGGCATTTCTAATCTGGATAATGCATCTACCGTCTTCTGGGTCGGTGTGATGATATCGATCAGTCTCTTATGAGTTCTCTGCTCGAACTGCTCTCTGGAATCTTTGTATTTGTGAACAGCTCTTAAGATTGTAACTACTTCCTTCTTAGTTGGAAGTGGTACCGGTCCGCTCACCTGTGATCCATTCTTCTTTACAGTCTCGATGATTTTTTTTGCTGATGCATCCACTAATTCGTGGTCATACGCTTTTAATGTGATTCTCATTACTTGACTTGCCATAAAAAAAGTCGCCTCCTTTTCGCACTTTATATCAGTACGACAAGCGGTGACTGTACACTCTTCCGTGTGTGTCCTAAAGGTTCTCACACGTTGTTTCTGCATTTCTTTGCAGACGATTGTATGGTACAGTGACTTGTCGCCAGTTTCCTAACTTGACATTCGCTCCACGGAAAACCTGCTATGTAAAGCAGCAACCTCACGCTTCTACGCTATCAATGTCACAGCAAGATTTAGTATACAGGACATTTCCATAATGTGCAAGACGTTTTTTGAAAATATTGTATTTTTTTTCGTACAATCTTCAAAAAACGTCTTTTTCTTTCCTTATTTTTTATTTGATACGTTTTTTCATCCATCCTAACAGGTCTGCATATACCTGTTCTCTGTCGGTCTCATTCAGTATCTCATGTCTGTCATTTTTGTAAAGTTTGCAGGACACATCTTTCATGCCTGCCTGAAGGAACTTCTGATATACTTTCTTTACTCCTTCGCCCAGATCTCCGACCGGATCATCTTCACCGGATACGATAAATACCGGAAGTTCTTTTGGTATCTTATCGATGTTCTTTTTCTGGTTATCAAAATATACTGCTTCAAAAAGTCCCATATATGCATTTAATGAGAATTTAAAGGTACATTTCGGATTGGAATAGTATGCCTTTACGATGTCGGTATCTTTCGTCAGCCAGCTCTTCGGTGCATTTTTTCCGGTTACGTCATATTTTTTATATGGCCCTAAGAATGTCAGGCTCTCTAAAAACGGACTGTAGTATCTCCAGCCATGGAATTTTGCCATTACTTTCGTAAGTGTCATCGCCAGCTTTGTTGTCGCATCTCCGATGCATCCGGTTCCCATGACAATCGCTCCGTCTAAACCTTTTCTGTATTTTGCAAGATATTTTCGCAGCATATAGGAGCCCATGCTGTGTCCTAACATAAAATATGGTTTTCCCGGATTTTCCTTTTGGATCGTGGTACGCAGTGTATGCATATCTTTTACCAGGATATCGGAAGGATGTCCCTCTGCCATATATCCCCAGTCTTTTTTAGAACTTACGGATTCGCCATGTCCTAAGTGATCATGTGCCACTACCATAAAACCGTTCTCTGTCATAAACTCTGCAAATGGCATATAACGCTCTTTGTATTCTACCATTCCATGTGTTATCTGAAGAACCGCTTTATATTCTCCATTATCCGGCAGCCAACGAACTGCATCGATCATTGTCTTTTTATCTGCTGATTTGTACTTAAAAGCTTCGCTCTTCATCTCCGTCACTCCTTTTTATTTCTTGTCGCAATAATTTTATTGCAACTTGCAATTATATTTTCTGTTCTTTATTCTAACGCAGAATCCTAAAAATTGCAACAAAAAAGTGTACATTTCTTTACTCCCTGTACACTTTTTGACACTCATCCTATTTTTTTGTCTCGTCTACAGGAATCAGTTTTCCCTCCGTACTGCTCTTTTCCTGTAACCATAATGCCTCTTCAAATCCCTGCGCAAGCTCCTGCAATATCTCCTCCGGCACCTTCTCCATGCGCACAAATAATTTTGAGAATGAATTCTCATAAATCCATTTAGAATATGAGCTGTACTGCTCTTTTCCAAAATCTGTAACACGGATCACTATGTTCTTGCGATTGCCTTCTACATAGTACTTCTCTAATAAATTCTTCCCGGACAGCTTGTTTACGATTCGTGTAAAATTACTTGGAGTAATTCCCAGACGGCTTGCGATCATTGACATATTCTGATTCAACTGCTCGTTTTCTAAAAGATACTCCAATACCTGCACCTGCTCAAAGGAAATCGGTATATCCGTTCCATACAGTGCCTCTTTTTTATAAACCGCTGCATATGTATTCGCATATCTTATGAATTTTTCTACAAAAGCACGGTTTTTTCCCATCCATTCCAGATACATCGACATCTACCTCTCATTTTAAACTTCACGTTTCAACTTTTTATTCTATTTTTTATTATAACAAATCAAAAATGTCTGCTCAAGTGCTTTTTCTATTTTACTTTTATATCAGATGTGTGTAAAATAGGTACTGGACTATTTCGCTCGTAAGCCGATTATGTCTTACACGATGATGATAGATTATATTATATAGGAAGGAACTCATTATGTGGATTGCTGATAATTGGAAAGAATATGAAGTTATTGACTGCTCCAATGGAGAAAAACTCGAACGCTGGGGAGATTACATTCTCGTTCGTCCGGACCCTCAGGTCATCTGGGATACCCCGAAAACCAGAAAGGAATGGAGATGTAAGAACGGACATTATCACCGCAGCAAAAAAGGCGGTGGTGAATGGGAGTTCTTTGATCTTCCACAACAGTGGGACTTACACTATAAGAATCTGACTTTTCACTTAAAACCTTTCAGCTTTAAGCATACCGGTCTGTTCCCGGAACAGGCTGTCAACTGGGACTGGTTCTCTGAAAAGATCAAACATGCCAATCGTCCCGTGAAGGTTTTAAACCTCTTTGCTTATACAGGCGGTGCTACCTTAGCTGCTGCGGCTGCCGGTGCAAGTGTGACTCATGTAGATGCTTCAAAAGGCATGGTTACATGGGCAAAAGAAAATGCTGTTGCCAGTGGTCTGAAAGATGCACCGATCCGCTGGCTTGTCGATGACTGCGTCAAATTCGTAGAACGTGAGATCCGACGCGGTAATCATTATGATGCCATTATCATGGACCCTCCATCTTACGGAAGAGGTCCGAAAGGCGAAATCTGGAAGATTGAAGAAGCAATCCATCCTCTGGTAAAACTCTGTACACAGATCCTTTCTGACGATCCGCTTTTCTTCCTGATCAATTCCTATACCACAGGACTGCAGCCTGCCGTGCTTGCGTATCTCCTTGGTACGGAAATGAAAAGATTCCATGGAAAAGTTATGGCAGAGGAAATCGGTCTCCCGGTATCTTCTAATGGTCTTGTACTGCCGTGTGGTGCGAGTGGCCGTTGGGAATCCCTATAAGGATTCCCTTCCGAAACTTTCGGATATTCTGACGAATACCTTTTATAGAAAGAGATGCTTACAGGAAGAGAAGCATCTCTTTCTCACTTTTATGAAGATATTCTCTCGCTTTTTCTTTATCACATCTGACAAGTGTTCCCTCTTTTGGCAGATCCAGTCTGTCCATCTTCGCGGTATCGATCACAGAGCTTTTCTCACATCCCTGTAGATCCATCCGGATCTGGATTGCTTTTTCCTGACTTAGAAATGCGGATGCAATATCCGTCTCCTCTTCAATCAGGGATTTCAGTAATTCCAGACTACTCTCTATCAGCACCCATCTTCGTTCTCCACGGATCTCTGCACAATGGCACAGGTATCTGTTTCCATCTTTGTCTTTGCAGAGAAAGAGGATCGGTTCATCTTCAAATTCATATAAAGTATGATCTAAGTATAGGTTGCCTTTTTCAATAACATTCTCAAAATATAATTCACTCATCTTTCTTTACCTCTCTAAAAAAGTTCTGAGGCTCACTATCCTGATACAACCACCAGTCAACATGCGTATCCGTCCTTTCTTCCCTTTCGGAAGTCAACTGGCTTGGACCACAGCTCCCTTCGGTCTGTCCCTTTGCAATGATCGCTTTCGGATGATGCCTCATAAACATATCCAGTGCATACTGTGCCTCGGAATAATCCATGTTACATGAAGTCGAATAAATCTCCGGCTTATTCCATCTCAATTTCTTTTTCGGCGGGATCAGTCCCCTTTGGATCTCCTCATAGGTACTGATAAAACCTTCTCTGTCAATCGTTCCGCTCTTCATTACCCGGTAAACCGGCCGGCTCTCCTCCTTTGCTCCCTTTGGTAAAATCTCGGTTTCAAAATTGCCCGGAAAACATTCCGGATATCTCTTTGTTCTTTCCATAAAAGTCCTCCTTTGCTGTACGGCAGGATTTTATGAAAATATTGGTTCATGCATCTTTTATATGTCTCAAAAAATCCTGCTCTTGTTCACTTGAATAAAAGCATGAATTTTCTGAAATGATAAAAGAAATCGTGAAATGGCAGTGCCATGAGAAAAAGAAAATATGCTTTGTAGACAGCCTAACATAGGGGGACGCAAAGTCAATGTACAAAATACCTAAAAAAAAATGTCTCCCAAACTTCAAAAAGTCTGGGAGACGGCAAATTCACACTATTTTACTTGTAAAAAATTTTGAGTAAAAATTAACTTTTTATTTTCCTAAAGCGTTTCTGCACGCTCTGCAATATTCCTCTGGAAATCTATGACATCATGGTCATATTCCTGATCCATCAGTGGGGATGTGATCATAAAATCGGCTGTTGCCCGGTTATTGGCGATCGGGATATCGTATACCTGTGCCACACGGAGCAATGCTTTTACATCCGGGTCATGCGGTGCTGCGGTAAGCGGATCCGAAAAGAATATTACAAAATCAATTCTTCCCTCTACGATCTTTGCACCAATCTGCTGGTCACCACCAAGAGGACCGCTATTGTAGCCCTTTACCGGAAGTCCGGTTCTATCCGTAATCATGCGGGCGGTTGTCCCTGTTCCGCATAAAAAGTGTTTACTTAAAAGTTCTTTGTGCTCATCACACCAACTGATCAGCTCTTCTTTTTTCGCATCATGTGCGATCAATGCAATGTTTTTCTGTTTTCCAATTGTTAACGTCAATAGGTTCCTGCTCATAATAAACCTCCTTTTTTCTCTTCTCTCTTCTTCTCTCACAGGTTTATTATAACACGGAAAATCAAAAAGTATATCCTTTCTTTACCATTTTACAATAATTTTACTTTTCGATATTGCGGATGAGATTTACCATTTCAATGGCACCTAATGCACAGTCGTAGCCTTTGTTTCCTGCTTTTGTTCCGGCACGTTCGATTGCCTGCTCGATATTTTCCGTTGTGATCACGCCGAACATAACCGGGATATCGGAATTTAAGGACACATTTGCAATTCCTTTCGATACTTCGCTGCATACATAATCGTAGTGTGTTGTTGAACCACGGATGACTGCTCCTAATGCAATGACTGCATCGTATTTTCCACTCTTCGCCATCTTTGACGCGATCAGCGGGATTTCAAATGCTCCCGGCACCCACGCAAGGTCGATGTCCTCTTCTTTTACATCGTGTCTGACGAGTGCATCCTGTGCACCTGCCACCAATTTGCTTACGATGAATTCGTTGAATCTGGCTGCTACGATTCCTACTTTCATTCCCTCTGATACTACTTTTCCTTCAAATACGTTCATAATGAAATCTCCTTTTTATTTTTATATTTTTTGCTAATGTACTGTCCTTACTTTTTTAATAGTTAGAATGTGTGACATTCTATTTCTCCTGATAATCCAGGATATGTCCCATCTTGTTTTTCTTGGTGATCAGATAAAATTTGTCATACGGTGTCAATGCGATCTGAATCGGCACCCGCTCCTTGATCTCCAGTCCAAAATCTTCCAGTCCTTCGATTTTTAACGGATTGTTGGTTAACAGTCTTAAGGATTTCGCTCCTAAATCCCGTAAGATCTGTGCGCCTATGTAGTATTCTCTCTCATCATCATCAAAACCGAGTGCCAGATTTGCCTCTACGGTGTCCATTCCTTTTTCCTGAAGTTCATAGGCTTTTAATTTATTGATCAGTCCGATACCCCGTCCTTCCTGACGAAGATAGAGTAAAATTCCCCGTCCTTCTCTCTCGATCGCTTCCATGGCTTTTGCAAACTGCTCTCCGCAGTCACAGCGCTCGGAGCCAAATACATCTCCGGTCAGACATTCCGAATGCACACGGCACAGCACATCTTTTCCATCTCCGATATCGCCTTTGACCAGTGCCACATGATGTTCCCCGTTTAATTTGTTGATGTATCCGTATGCACGGAAGTTTCCATATTTGGTTGGCATTTTGACTGCTGCCACCTGCTCTACCAGTTTGTCGTGAACTTTCCGGTATTCCTGTAAAGCACGGATGGTAATAAATTTCAGATTATATTTTTCTGCCATTTCTTTTAATTCCGGCGTTCTCATCATCGTTCCATCATCACGCATGATCTCGCAGCAAAGTCCGCACTCCTTTAACCCTGCTAACTTCATCAAATCCACCGTTGCCTCTGTGTGGCCGTTTCTTTCTAAGACTCCGTTTGGTTTTGCCAATAATGGAAACATATGTCCCGGTCTGCGGAAGTCCTCCGGCTTCGCATCCTCATCCACACATTTCATAGCTGTGATCGAACGCTCCGCTGCTGAAATTCCGGTGGTTGTATCGACATGGTCAATAGATACGGTAAACGCCGTCTCATGGTTATCGGTGTTGTTGCTGACCATCTGCGGTATCTGCAATTTTTTTATAATTTCTTCTCCCATCGGCATACAGATCAGACCTTTGGCATGCGTTGCCATAAAATTGACGTTTTCCGTTGTGGCAAACTCTGCCGCACAGATTAAATCGCCCTCATTTTCGCGGTCTTCATCATCTGTTACCAGAATCAGCTTTCCTTTCTTTAAGTCCTCCAGTGCTTCTTCTACTGTGTTAAATTGAAACATAATTTTTGCTCCTTTCTAAAAGCCTGCCTGCAATAAAAATTCTTTTGTCAGGCGGCTCTGTTTTTCTTCTTTTTTGTCATACTGTAGTAACTGTTCTACATATTTTCCAATGATGTCGTTTTCAAGATTGACCACATCCCCCGCTTTCTTCTGCGATAAGATTGTCTCTTTTGCCGTATGCGGTATCATGGATATGGAAAAATCTTTGTCACTCCGTTTTGCGACGGTCAGGCTGATACCATCAATCGCTATGGAGCCTTTTTCTACAATGTATTTCATCAGGGACGCTTCTGCCATGATCGTATACCAGATGGCATTGTCATCTCTTTTAACCTGTGTGATCGTTCCGGTTCCGTCAATATGTCCCGACACGATATGGCCTCCAAACCGTCCGTTTGCTGCCATTGCCCGCTCTAAGTTCACACTGCTGCCGACACTCAGGCTTCCGAGTGAGCTTCGTTGCAGGGTTTCGTTCATCACATCTGCGGTGTAGGTATTTTTTTCAAAGGATGTGACGGTCAGGCAGACTCCGTTGACGGCGATGCTGTTTCCGATATGAACATCCTCTAATACTTTATCTGCCTGTATCGTCAGCACTGCGGATTTTGCTCCCTTTTGGATCCCTGCGATTTTTCCGATTTCTTCTACGATTCCCGTGAACAAGTTCCCACCTCCCATTCCATCAGTATGTCTTGTTCTATCTGTGTGATTTTCGGATTTTTTAAGAAAAATGCCTGCCCCGGCTCTTCTACGCCTATTCCGCCAACCGGTGTCTTTGCCAGTTCTCCTCCGAATATCTTTGGTGCGATATAGGTTTCTACTTTGGATACGATCCCTGCCTGTAGTGCCGAATAGTTCAGGCTGCTCCCGCCCTCTAACAGGATGCTGTCGATGCCTTTTTCTCCAAGCAGCTTCGTCAGTTCTTTCAGATTCACTCCTGTTTTGCTTCTTCCGATATGGATCACTTCGCATCCCGCCTGCTGTAACTTTTCTATCTTTTCTTCTATAATTAAATCCTGTTTTGATTTTTCTTTGTCTTCTTTTGGAATCGTGCAGGCTATGATGGTCGGTACTTCTTTCGCCGTCTTTACAATATTAGAATCCAACGGAATCCTAAGACTGCTGTCGCATATGATCCTGACCGGATTTTTTGCATTTTCTAAGCGACAGGTCAGCATCGGGTCATCTGCTAACACGGTTCCGATCCCCACCATGATCCCACTGTAAATTTTGCGGCTGTACTGCACTCGTTTTCTCGCTGCTTCTCCGGTGATCCATTTTGAGGCTCCGGTTCTTGTCGCAATTTTTCCATCTGCCGTCATCGCATATTTTAAAACGACGTAAGGTTCTTTTTTTTCTATGTAATGAAAAAATACCGGATTGAGTGCATCACACTCTTCCTTTAAGACTTCCGTAACTACTTCTATTCCCGCATCTTTTAACTGCTTGATGCCGCCGCCATTGACTTTTGGATTCGGATCATAGGAACCGATATATACTTTTTTGATCCCCTTTTCTATGATGATCTGTGTGCAGGGAGGTGTTTTCCCGTAGTGACAGCACGGCTCTAATGTGACATAGAGGGATGCTCCCGCTAAGTCTTCTTTGCAGTTTAAAATGGCATTTCTCTCTGCATGAAATTCTCCGTATTTGTGGTGATAGTCTTTGCCGACGATTTTTCCGTCTTTCACGAGTACGGCTCCGACAAGTGGGTTGGGGCTGGTGAAGCCTGAGCCTTTTTTTGCCTCTTCGATGGCGATTTGCATATATTCTTCCGGGGTCATTTTCATTACCTCCTAGGTCAATTTTTAGTATGTGTGAAATGTATGTGGGCTGGTTTCTTTGATCTTTCTCATATAAATTTTTGTATGAAAAAGTATCCAAAAAACCCCTGAACTGATCTATCGTTCAGGGGGTTGCTCACTGTTTGGTTCTACACTTTTTTATTCATTTCTTTTCTGTGAAATATAATAAGCTCTGAAATGAATATCATTTCAGAGCTTTACTGTGCATCACAAGTGTACTGCCTACGCAGCTTTTGCATCTTCTTTCATCCAGACTATACTGTCGGCTTCGGAGTTACACCGAATCATACCTCTCGGTTCGCGGGCTTTACCGCCGGTCGGAAATTTCATCCTGCCCTGAAGATTCTTATTTAACTGTAAGTTAGTGTAGCACTATGTGTAACACTTGTCAATGCTGTTTTTATGATTCCACGGCTACCTCTGCCGAGATCATATTTTTTCCTTTTTTTGTCTTATAAACAAACACTGCTAAGGATAACAGATTAAACACTACGATCATTCCGATAAATACTGCCATTTCCCCGGAGATATCCTGACCTGTGGAAATGGTGGAACGGAAAGCCTTTACGCTATAGGTAAACGGCATACGCTCATGGATCTTATGATAGAAATCCGAGGATAATTCCAACGGATAAGTTCCGGCAGAACCGCCTAACTGCAATACCATGAAGATCAGCATCAGGTAACTTCCGACTTTGTCGAAACAGATGTTAAAGAAGTACATTACGGACATGAATGCCATGGAGGCAACCATTGCCACTAAAATCGTTCTTCCTAAGTATTCCGGCTGGAATCCTAAGATCAGCTTGAGCATGAGTACCATGACTACCGCCTGAACGGATGCAATGATCAGATATACGGATGCTTTGCTGAACCACCAGCGGATACCGTTTTTGACTTCGCCTGCCGGCTTCATCAGCGGGTACATAACGCAGAATGCGATACATGCCACCCAGAGACCTACACCCATCATGTAAGCTGCCATTGCACTTCCGTTGTTGTCAATGCGGGAGTAGGTGCTTCCCTTTGTCTCAACCGGAGCCGCAAACATTTCAACGGTATCTTCGTCCGTATTGGTCGCTTTTACTTCATCTCCGGCATCGTTCAGACTATCTGCAAATGTAACACTTCCGTCTTTTAACTTAGAAAGCCCTTCCTGCATACTTACGGTTCCATCATAGAGTCTGTTGCTTCCGTCTTTTAATGCCGCTGCTCCGCTCGTGAGTTTTCCCGCACCTTCGTTCAACGCTGCACTGTTCGCTGTCAACTGCTCTGCTCCACCTGCAAGCTGGGATACACCATCTGTATATGCTTTCACGCCTGCTTTTAAGCCTTTTTCACCATTGATCCCGGTATCTAACTGTCCGAGTCCGGTATTCACTGCACCCATTGCCTGGATGAGTCCCATCTGGTCTGCCGTTTCTCCGGTCTTATCCAATGCGGACTGCACTCCCTGTAAACCGGATGTCAGCTTTTCAATCGTTGTACTACTGTTCGGTAATACCACATCAGAATTTTCTGCCAGTGTGCTGACATTGCTCTTTAACGTATCTACTTTTTGTGTAACTTCCGATAAATTGCTGTTCTTTAAGGAATCTGCCAGACCGGATGTTGTCGTTGCGATCGCGCTGACATCTCCTCCGACCGCCTGTGCGGACTGCATCAGCGGTAACAACATTGCATTTACTTCATCCTCTGTTTTTCCGGATGCCAATAACTGCATTTTTAACGTTCCAATGGCTGTCTGCAGCTCACCCATATGTGTCTGGGAATTCAAAAGGCTTCCCTGTATGGAAGTAAGACCGCCTGTTACTGCACTCACTGTCGTATTCAACTGACCTTCTACATCCATTTTCTGAAGTTCGGTATTTAATGTCTGAATTCCTTTGTTGATGCTTGTAAGACCGCCCCGCAATGCTTCCATGTTTTTCATGTTTTCTTTGGAAAGGCTCTTTGCAAGCTCATCAGACATTGTATTCATACCGGCTAAAATTGCTCCGCTTCCGCTCTTTAAAGAGGTAACTCCTTCAGAAACGCTTGTGACACCCCCGTTCAAATCTGAACTCTTGCCATTTAACGTATCTGCTCCGGCTTTCAGTGTTCCAACACCCTGTGTATACGCACTGATGCCTGTCTGGAGACTGGTGCTTCCATCTTCTAAAGCAACGGTTCCGTCCTTTAAGGTTTCGATACCATCCTGAAGCTGTCCGTTTCCGTCTAACAGCTGGTCTGTACCGTCTGTGATCTGTAATGCTCCATCTGCCGCTTCTACAAAACCATCTCCGATGGTTCCTAACTGTTCAAATACAGTTTCCGTATACTGCGTTGTGATCTTTTCACGAATGTTTGTCTGAATCTTGCTTACCGCTGTCTCACTCATTTTGGATGCGATGTAGTTCTGTCCCGGATTGGTTTCATAGTACAGCATCATCTTTTTTGCATTCTTCTCTGTCAGAGTCGTTGCATTTTTTGAGAAATCCTTTGGTATGGTCAGCACCATGTAATAGGTACCGTTCGCAAGCCCTGCCGCTGCCGTATCTGCATCTACAAAGTTAAAATCCAAAGAGTTGTTTTCTTTCAGATTTTTGACCAGGTCTTCTCCAACACTCAGTTCTTTGTCTTTGTAAGTTACCGGTACGTCCTTATTTACAACTGCAACCGGAAGATGTTCCACCCTTCCATACGGGTCCCACATGGCTCCCACAAAAATTGCCGTGTAAATTGTCGGTATCAGGATGATCGCGATCATGACCACGATCATAAATTTGTTTTGAAATAGCTTCTTCCATTCGTTTTTGAGCATTCATTTTCCTCCTTATTATTGTGAAAAATATAACTGCGACTGCTATATTTCCTACAACGTTATGGTAGCATGGAGAAATAAATTTCCAAACGAAAACTCCTAAACAGAATTTATAACATTTCTAAACAAAACCTAAATTTTCTTGATTTATTCTTAAGATTTCTACCGATTCAGGCGGTATCCCGCACCCCAGACCGTTTCAATGATCTTTGGATTCTTGCTGTCCTCTTCGATTTTTTCACGGATCCGGTTAATATGTACGGTCACGGTCACGCTATCTCCGACATAATCATAGCCCCAGATTTTTTCAAACAATTCCTCTTTTGAAAAAACGATATTCGGATTCATCGCAAGAAACTTCAACAGTTCAAACTCACGGTTTGGGAAGCGGATCTCTTCGCCGTCCCGAAATACTTTCCAGCTTCTCGTATGTATCTCGATCCCATCAATTTTGATAACATCTTTTTCCCGTCCTTCGGTGCCGTTTTGCGGCTCACCGTTCTTCGTCAGTCTTTCGTAACGGTTTAAGTGGGATTTTACTCTTGCTACCAGTTCTGCCGGATCAAACGGTTTCGATATGTAATCATCGGCTCCAAGTCCCAGACCCAGCACCTTGTCTATGGATTCGGTGCGTGCCGTTACCATTAAGATTGGAACATCCACTTTGTCGCGGATCTCTCTGCAGATATCATAGCCGTTTTTGCCCGGAAGCATGAGATCCAATAAGATCAGATCAAACTCTCCCGTCAGTGCCAGTTCCACCGCCTGCTCACCATCACTCTCGATCCTTGTCTGAAATCCGTTGATCTCCAGATAGTCCTGCTCTAACATTGCAATTTCTTCTTCGTCTTCTACTATTAATATTTTTTCTCTCATATCTGCTCCTGTTCTTCTCCCACTCTCGGAAGTATGATCGTAATACAGAACCCGCCATGGTTTGAAGCACTGATACTTCCGCCCTGTTGTTCTATAATGCGTTTTGCTATGTACAGTCCGAGTCCGTCTCCGTCAATCCTGCTGTTTCTTGTCTCATCTCCACGATAGAACTGTTCAAATAAATGCGGCAGTTTTTCCTCCGGTACTCCTTCTCCGTCATCCGTGATCTTTAAAATGACCGACTCTTTATTCGGGATTAGGTTCATGCGGATCAATACCTGTTCCCTGCAGCGGTATTTCATGCTGTTTTCCATGATGTTGCGGAGGACGCGTTTGGTCTGCTCATGGTCGATGCAGGTGATCACTTTTTCCTCCGGTACAAAAAATATGACATTCACATCTTTTTCTCTCAGGTATTGTTCATTATCATCCAGCATCTCCTGTAAAAATGCTCCAAAATCGGTCGTTACCGGCTCCATCGGCATATTTCCGGTCTCTACCTTTGAAAAATCCGAAAGTTTTCGTAGCAGCACATCCATGGCACATGCCTTCTGATAGGCAATGTCTAAATACTGCTCCTGCTTCTGTGGTGTATTGGCAACTCCGTCTTTGACTCCTTTGATATAACCTTTAATCGAGGTCAGCGGTGTCCGAAGGTCGTGAGACATTCCGGCGATCATCTCTGTCTTTGCCTTATCATATTCTTCTGCCCGGTCCACGCCCGCCGCCAGACTGTCCTGCATGGTGTTAAAGGAATGGCAGAGTTTTTCAAATTCTTCCTCTCCCTCATATTCCACATGCTCTTCAAAATTTCCATCCTCAACACGGTTTGCCGCATCGATCAGCTTTTCGATCGGCTCCATGATCCTGTTTTCTAACTTCCGGCTGAAATATCTGCTGATCCCCACAATGATCACGATCGCCAGAACACCGATCGCCGTAAAGATAGGTATCAGCCACCGATATGTCTCCCTGTTCGGATTGATCTGTCTGGTGTTCTCATCATTGCGGAGCGCTACCACCTGATAGGTTCCGGTCTCTGTCTCATAACTTTTAAAGATCATCGTTGCCGTCCGCCAGACAAATACATCTGCCGGCTCATTGATGGTAACATAGGAATCTAAATACTGCATCTCCCGAAGCTGTTTTGTAGAAAAATCCGTACTGACTCTTTGCCTGTCTTTTGCGATATAAAAGTTGTGACCATAGCTCCGGATCTTTTTTCCGAGTGTTCCGATCTCATCCTCCGAAAATTGATATTCATCCAAAAAATCTACCAGTTCTACGGAATGATCCTGTAATTTTACATAGTTGATCGCCTGCTCTAAATAGGTTTTTTCAAAAATCTCTATAATAAATACACCGATCACCAACAGCGATAACAGCGCAAACAGCAAAATCCTTGTATTGGTTCTCGATAGTCTTTTTCTGATCGTCATTTTTATTCCCTCATTTTATCACAATTTTTTTATATTTTATAACACATTCCTAAACTGCGATAGGGGAATTTCTAAATATTTTCTAAACAAGCATTTTACTTACGTTCACACTTCCCATCTGCGGGTCCTGAAACAGTCCGATCTTTGGCGGTTGTACCGTGAACACCAGAAACAGGATAAATGTCAGCACAAAGACTGCCGTTCCCACTCCTGCATTGCAGTATTTTTTCTCTTTTTCTATACTGTGTTTAGAAAGCCATGTATACAATGCCACTGCGGTGTAAAACAAGAGAATATCTATCCATGCCACATCTTTCCCCCAAACGCCGGTATAGGTATAAAATCCTACGACGATCCACGCCATACCCGCTAAGACGGCTTTTGCTTTTTGCGTCAATAGGCACGGATAATCTTTGCCAATCACTGCCTCCTGGATCAGTGTAAATAAAAGTGCCGGCATAAAGAGCAGCTTTAAATGTTCCCATGTACTCTCACTGACCGGCGCGATAATGCCCACCGCCGGATTCTGTCCGCTCCAGTCATAGACAAAATGAAGCAGCGTTCCCACGATGGCGATAAATATAAATTCTGCGATTTCCCATTTTTTAATTTGTGTACAATTTCTCTGCATATACAATACCTCCAGGCTTTAGTATATGCAGAAATTTTATTTTGTTTCCTGTTTCCCTTCTGTCAAATTGCAATCTTATATTTTTTTGTATTACTTCTGACGTAAAATTCGGATCGAATTCAAAATACATAAGAATGCAACACCTGTATCGGCGAATACTGCTAACCACATATTGGTATAGATTCCTGTCAGTCCTAAGATCATAACGATTACTTTGATTCCAATCGCAAAGATCACGTTTTGCATTGCTACCGCTCCGGTCTTATTTGCAAGTGCGATCGCCTGCGGGATTGCATCCATGTTCGAATTCATAAATACAACGTCTGCTGCCTCAATCGCTGCATCTGCTCCACTTCCCATCGCTGCTCCGACATCTGCTCCTGCAAGTACCGGTGCATCGTTGATGCCATCACCGACAAACATCACGCTTCCGTCTTTTTCACGGATTTTTTGAAGCTCGGAAAGTTTATCTTCCGGAAGCAGTCTTGCATGAACTTCTTCCACACCTGCTAATGCTGCAATTTCCTCTGCACTTTCTAATGCATCTCCGGTTAACATAACTGTCTTTAAATTCTGTCCCTTGATACGCGCGATCGCCTTTGGTGCTTCTTCTTTTAAAGTATCGGAAACGATGATGCATCCTGCGTAATTTTTATCTACGGCTAAAAGTACTTCAGAAGCGCTTCCTTCTTTTTGATAGGAACTTAAATCCACATCAAATGCCTGCATCAGCTTCACATTTCCACATAAAAGCTGTCTGCCGTTCTGGATGGCACGGATTCCTTTACCGGAAATTTCTTCAATCTCACTTGGTTTTTCGATCGAAAGATTTTTATTTTTTGCTGCTGTTACAATGCTGACTGCGATCGGATGTGTCGATGCACTTTCACAGGCTGCCGCCATGGATAACACTGCTTCTTCTGACCACTCATCCTGTGTCAGTACCTTCTGTACATCGAAGTTTCCTTTGGTAATAGTTCCCGTCTTATCCATAACAACTGCTTTTACATTTTTCAATGCCTCAATGGCAACTCCGCCTTTAAAAAGGATTCCACGTTTAGAACCTGCTCCAATCCCGCAGAAAAATGCAAGCGGAACACTCAGTACCACTGCACATGGGCAGCTCATTACCAGAAAACTCAATGCTGTGTAGATCCAAGGATAAAATTCCTGACCTGTGATCAACGGAATGGCGATCGCCGTAAACAATGCCAGCGCAACTACGATCGGTGTATAGACTCTTGCGAATCTTGTAATAAAATGGTCAATCTTCGGTTTGCCTGCTGCTGCATTTTCTACCGAATTTAAGATCCTGCTGACCATGGATTCTTCTAACGGTTTTTCTACGCGGATGCGTAACAGTCCCGAAATATTGACACACCCGGAAACTGCCTCAGAACCCTCTCGGACTGCTACCGGCACCGGCTCGCCTGTAACTGCGGAAGTATCAATACGGCTCTCGCCTTCAATGACAACTCCATCTAACGGAATACGGTCGCCCGGACGTACCTGTACGATATCTCCTGCTTTTGCCTCTTCCGCAGGGATTTCAGTGATCTGACCGTCTTTTTCTAAAAGGACTACTTCCGGTCTTAAATCCACTGCCTCCATGATCTGACTTCGGCTCTTTTCAACTGCCACATCTTCAAAAAATTCTCCGATTCTAAAGAACAGCATAACGCCGACTGCTTCCGGATATTTATGGATTGCAAATGATCCGAGTGTTGCAATACTCATCAGAAAATTCTCGTCAAACATCTGGCCTTTTAAAATATTTTTACCGGCACTTAAAAGAACCTCTCCACCTAAGATCAGGTAGGATACTGCAAATGCCAAAAAGAATGGAAAACTGTAATCCCCGTAACCCATCACTTCATTTACCAGCACCGTACCTAAGAATAATACGGCTCCTGCGATAATGGTATACAGTTCTTTTGTCTGCTCCGCTTTTCTCTCCCGCTTCTGTGCGGTATTCTGACGCTGCTCTTTTTTCTCTACAACCTGTACTCCGACCTCAATGCCTGCACAGATTTCCTGTATCTCATTTAATAAGGCATCCGGATTCTTTGCACTGACACGAAGCTGTTTTGTTGCAAACGTAATGGTCGCATCGGATACCTCCTCTAACTGGTTAATCCGGCTCTCCATCTTTGCGGCACAGTTGGCACAACCCAGATTTTCAATTGTATAAACCTTCGTCTTGTGGTCTGCCGGAATATTCTCTGCAACGTGGTGATGCTCATGGTGGTCGTGTTCGTGATGCTCATGTCCACAGCAGCAATCGTCATCGTGATGATGTTCATGCTCATGTCCACAGCAACAGCCATCATCGTGATGATGTTCATGTTCATGTAATTCTTTATTCATAAAATCGACTCCTCTCTTCTTATTGTCAATCATTTTATTATCTGTTCATTTGAACATCTATTCATATGTTTATCCTTATAATATTCTTATTATTTCCATTTGTCAACTACTTCTATTAAATTTCGCTCAAAATAAATGAGAGCTTTTCTCAATAAGTTTCCGATGGCAAATACGGTTCTAACTCTCATTCATCACTCCATCAATCAGCCCCTTTCCACAGTCCACATCTAAATCCGCAACTGCTACACGAAGCTCCTCTCTAATTGCTTCTACCTCCTTCGGCAATATCAGATGATTCAGTTGTTCCATCTTCTCATCCGCTGTATCTACATCAAAGTCCTCTAGTGCCTGTCGAAGTGTGATGAGAATTTCCCTCAGTTTTTCCTGGGATATCTCCTGTTTTTCAACCGATGGCTCTGCAATCTGCTTTTCAAGCCTTCGACCGGCTTCTTCGTATGCCTCTAACAGACTTTGTGTATGCAGCTCTATGGCATCTCATTCTCCATGATTGCCGTAATATTCCAAATGTGCCACCATTTTTGATAATTCCTTTTCTCCAACAACTGCTGCCGCACTCTTTAACGCATGAACCTCAATCGTATATGCTTTGATATTCTTTTCTTTCCAAGCCTGCGTAATCTTTTGGATTTTCGCTGCCCGCGTGACACAGAAAACCTCTAAAATATCTTTCGATACGGTTTCCTCTTTTTTGCTGCTGTCCTGATGCTCCTGTGGCATACCTTCTTCTAATAATTCTTTCGGAAGGTAGGTGCATAGCATTTTTTCAAGATGCGTACTGTCAATCGGTTTTGCTAAAAAATCCGTAAATCCCTCTTCTAAATATTCCTCTCTTGCCCCGGTTACTGCATTTGCAGTCAGAATAATCACCGGCATATCTTTACACGGAATATCTCCCATACTCCGCATCCGATGCAGGGTTTCATCTTCATATTCCCGCAGAATCATCTCATCCATACCGATAATGGCATTGATTGGGGTTCGTATCTCATTGGACATACTTGCTAAAAAATCTGATTTTGCCTGATTTGCCTGCTCGGCTTTTGCCTTTGCCTCTTTCAGTTCTTCCGCCATCTGGATATCCGGGCTTTCATGGATCAAATAAATCGAAAACATAATCAGAAAAATACCAAAACCACTAATCAGACTGACCGGATAAAAAAGCTGATAGACTGAAACTGCAATCTCTACCGCCATTGGTATCAGAATGAGAATACGCTTCTTCTGGCTCAGTTTCGAGCGGTAGCGTATCACATAAATAACTGTCAGTACCAGATATGCTCCGATTAAAAGATAACAGGCATATGCCGCCATTCCATAAGAATAATTCCCCTTTTCCGTTTCACAATAATCTAATTTTCCAAAAATTAACATCAGTAAAAACGCCGCTAGTATCACATATCGGTAATTTTGAAATTTCACTTTTTCCTGCATTTCCTGTGCAATAATGACACTGATATATTGGAATGTTAAAAAAACAAAAATCATGAGCGAGCCGATAAAGATATCATGGCACACCCGATTGACAACCGGTGAAACTTCTTCTAAAGGATTCACAGTATAAACGGTCACGATGTCAAAGGTCAGGTTTACGATTCCCATAATCAGCATACTGCTGAACAGCTTGTGATTAATATCATTTTTTCTTTTTGCACTAAAATACAGACAGGCGATAAATACTGTCAGTATTAATAGCGCTGTCTGCATTTTTATCATACGTTACCCCCGCTCTGAAAATAATTCTCAATGCGTTCTATTAACTTCTTTCCGTCAATCGGTTTTAAAATGTAGCCCTCCGGCTCTAACTCCTCCTTCACATTACTAATCAGGACTTATTCCCCTCTTCCATGCGATGCATAATGTGCTTTAATGCCTCTTCAAAAATGTCTACTACATGCTGATCATCCAGAGAATAGTATACATTCTTTCCCTCTCTTCGGGATTTCACCTGTCCTTCGAGCTTTAACAGTTTTAACTGATGGGACACCAGAGATTGGGAAATGCCAAGCGCCGCTGCAATGTCATTCACACACATCTCCCGCTTGGATAAGGCGAAAATCATCCGCACCCGGTTCTCCTCGCTGACCGACTTAAAAAAGGATGCCAGCTTCGTCACATATTCATCCGGTATCATCTCATTTTTTACGCATGTCACGGCTTCTTCATTATAATTTAATTGGGAATCTTCTGCTTTTTTCACGAATCACACCTCTTCATTTTAGTATAAAGGAATTGTTCTTCTTTTGTCAATCAATAACGCCATTTCGTTTTCCTTTAACAATTTCCCAATATAATATTTATTAATTTTTTATTTAACATTAATGTTCGGTTCCACGGATTCAGTATGATACCACTAATCTCCTCTACTTCTAAAGCAGAAGTAAACAGATGTCCCATATCGGTTAAAAAGGTGGACATGACTCCTTCACTTCCTTTTATCTCTTCTTCAAATCCGGTAAATGCCACCCACCAGTTCGCTCCGTCATCTGTCTGAACCGCCTGCACCTGCATCCCCTGATCTCCAACCGGAGGTTCTACTGCTATGATGACCTGTCCATTTTCATTCATACGTCTGCGTATGCACGTCAGTGTATGTGCTAACATTTCCTGAGACGGCTCCTGTTGAAGTGCTGCGATTGCCTCTTCTATCTGTTCGTTGCCACGCAGACCCTCGTCTACGTTCAACTCCTCTTTATGATTCATATCTTTCCTGTCCTCCAATTCATATCCTCCATATCCGCAAAGGGAATCACCTCAGCCGACGGCACTTGGTGTTCCCCGATAAATTTTTCCATCCAGACCATATGATACCATGTTTCAAACTTGTAACCACATTGATGAAATGTTCCTACCATCTGATACCCTAAATGCTCATGAAATTGCACACTGTTTTTTGTCAGGTGTTCATCCTCATTTTCGGGATAAGCTATGCAGGCATTCATATTCAATATATTTTGAGCCTTTGAAATTTCTTCAAGTGCCTGATACAGCAGCTTGCCAATTCCTCTTTGCTTTTTGTCCTCTTTTACATAAATCGTGGTTTCCACTGCCCAGTCATACGCTGCACGTTCCTTGAACGGTCCCGTATAGGCATACCCTAAAATCTCGCCTGCTTCTTCTGCAACCAGATATGGATATTTCTTTAAGGTATGTTGTATCCTTCCACGAAATTCCTCTAATGCAGGGACTTCATATTCAAATGTAATTGCCGTTTTTTCTATATAAGGTGCATAGATTTGTAAAATCTGCTGTGCATCCTCCACCGTGGCAACACGAATGTTGATCTCGTTATGTTCTCTCTCCATTGATTAGTACCTCACATTTTGATTCTATCCGGCATATCAGAACATGTGCTAGAACTCTAATTCCATTCCGACATAGAACTGACCTGCCATGTCCCCAAGCTCTTCTCTTAAAATTCTATAACCTCTTTCCTTCGAGCAATGTCCGGTGTAAATACGCTGAATTCCTGTTTCTTTTATTAATTTTGCGAGCTCCCGGATTGCCGCTTCCGGATGCCTGAAGATGTGAAAACCTCCAATTAATGCAGTAATTTTTTGTTCCGGAAATGCAGCTTTTACCTCATTAATGATATTCACAACACCTCCGTGGGAACAACTGTTGAAGATGACTAAACCGCTGTCCGTATCCAGTACCAGACTCTGCTCATGGCAAAAATTATCCGGTTTCCAGCCCAGCTTTGTCTTTTGGTACATCATCTCTTTTTTCCCGATCTGTTCTAAATGCGGCGTGGAATGTGACACCAGATAAATTCCCTCTGCAATCGGACAAATCCCGGAAACATATTTGATTCTATCCTGATATCTTTTCGTAATCCCCTTCGGAATCCCAATATATTTTCTGACAAAGCCTTTCTTAAAATAGCAGTTTTCGCCGCATCCTTCCTGCAAATAAAACGGTGCCTTCTCATTGATTTCAAAGAATTTTCCCATCCCATTGGCGTGGTCATAATGTGCATGCGATAATACCGCAAAATCCACATCTTTTAAATCTATATTTAATTTTTCTGCATTGTCTGCAAACAGGTTAGATGCCCCAGTATCTAACAGCAGCTTCTTTCCGTTCTGCTCTATGTAGGCACAAAATCCCCACTCGCCGGGAATCCCTGCATGTTCAATATTGTCTACGACAATGGTTACTTTCATGGAGATGCTCCTTTCACGTTCTTCTCACTCCTATTCATTATATCTTAATGTTTTATATTTGTATATTATCTCATTCGAGATTTTTCGTTTCTCCAATGCAATAATTTTATATTGACTACCATGTACTGATAGTACATAATATTACAATATATCATATTAATTAAAGGGGGAGATTTTATATTACCGACATCTAAGATAAACGCAAATGGAGTAGAAATAGGCGTAATTGGAAATACAATAGATGAAAACGCATATATCTGTCTAACGGATATAGCCAAGTATAAAAATTCGACATCTCCTGCAGATGTTGTTAAAAATTGGCTGAGACTAAGGAGCACCATTGAATTTCTAGGGCTATGGGAGCAGATACATAATTCTAATTTTAAAGTGGTCGAATTCGACCACTTTAAAAATGAATCAGGTTCTAACGCATTTACTATGTCTCCACAACAATGGATAAAAACCACAAATGCCATTGGTATAATTTCAAAATCAGGAAGATATGGAGGCGGAACATATGCTCACACTGATATAGCTTTTGAATTTGCCTCTTGGATTTCACCGGAATTCAAATTATACATCATTAAAGATTATCAGCGTTTAAAGAAAGATGAATCTGAGAGAAAAGCTATTGGATGGGATGAAAAACGAGCTTTATCAAAAATTAATTATCATATCCACACTGATGCGGTACAAAAGTATTTGATTACAGACAGTCTGACCGAACAGGAAAAAGGCTATAAATTTGCAAACGAAGCAGATATGATTAATGTTGCTTTGTTTGGAAAAAAAGCATGGGAATGGAGAAGCGAACATCCCGACGAAGCAAAAAGAGGTGAAAATATTAGAGATTATGCATCAGCAGAAGAATTAATTATTCTTATCAATCTTGAAAGCCAGAACGCAGAATTGATAAAGGACGGTTTATTACAAGAAGAACGTTTTCAGAAATTAAGAAATATTGCACATTCACAAATGAATATACTATTAAAAAATAAGGCAAAAGAAAAATTAAAAGATGTAAATCCAAATTTAATGCTAGGCGATAAAGCAAATAAAAATTAATCCTCTCTTTGAACGGAAAGAGTCCATATCACCCGATATGGACTCTTTTTCCTACATCTTCTATGTTCTTAGTTTATCACTAACTAACCAGACTTCCCAGCACTCCATAAGATACAATATCCATAATAATCGCTGCTAAAATGATTCCGATCAAAATCGCAAGAGATGCTTTTTTAATGTCGAACTCTAATAAAGAAGCGATCAGAGAACCGGTCCATGCACCGGTACCCGGAAGCGGTATTCCAACGAACAGCAACAGGAAAATAAATTCTCCCTTTTCCACGCCACTCGATTTCTTTGCGGCTCTGTCCTCTAACTTGTATACTAATTTTTTCATAATGTTGTGTTTTTTCATAAATTCAAAAATTTTCTTAATAAACAACAAAATGAATGGAATCGGAATAATATTTCCAATGATACAGATAATGTTCGCCTGCACCAACGGCACCTTCAGCAAAGATGCAATGATCAGTCCGCCTCGTAATTCGATCAACGGGAGCATGGATACCAGAAAAATAAAGACTTCTTTTGGCATAAAGCTTCCTAAGGAATTCTGATACCAGATAACTAAACTTTCCATTATAACCTCCAATTTACTTTAAATGTGAAAATGCTATTTCCTTCCAAATTTTCTTTCGCTCATTATAGCATACTTCTTCTCCTGCGGCATTGAAAATTTTTCTTGCATAGGAAAAAAGACACAATCTTTACACTATTTCTGATTCGCAGGCTCCATATTGATGGATTTTCCTTTGATCTTCGCATTTTTCATCGCTTCTAAGACTTCTCTTCCGTATTCCTTCGGCACTTCCACGAATGTATACTTATCATACATATCGATCGCACCTACCAGACTTCCCGGCATTCCGGTCTCACCTGCAACCGCACCTAAGATGTCACCCGGCTTTACACGCTGTTTTTTTCCGATATTGATAAAGAGTCTGACCATGCCCTCTTCTGCACCGGTATTCTCAAAATCATAGTCACTGCTGCCTGTAACATTTCCTTCCTGTGTTCCAAGGGCATCTAATAAAAATGCTGCTGCAATGTCCATTGCGGTCAGATCATCGGATTCATTGATCGCCTGCTCAATGAAATTGATCGTCTTGCTTAAATCTTCTTCCTCGATGATATTTCCGATCCGCTCCATGATCTTTTCTGCCTTGATCATCGCAACATCCTGACTGGACGGGATCGGCTGCGCTAAAATCTTGGTCTTGCAATAACGCTGGATGTCCTTGAGTTTGTAGACTTCTTTTCCTTTTACAAATGTAAATGCCCGGCCGGTCCTTCCGGCACGTCCGGTTCTTCCGATACGGTGTACATAATACTCGTCATCCTGTGGAATATCATAGTTAAAAACTGCCTCCACATCGTCTACGTCGATTCCTCTTGCTGCTACATCCGTCGCCACAAGAATATCTGTTTTTCCCTTTCGGAAATTATTCATAACGCGGTCACGCTGGGACTGCTTCATGTCACCATGCAGACCTTCCGCAAAATATCCTCTGCCCTGAAGTTCATTCGTCAGTTCGTCTACCTTACGTTTTGTGTTACAGAACACTAAGGACAGCTTCGGATCGTAATAATCTAAAAGTCTGGATAACACGTCAATTTTTTCTTTTCTCTTCACATCATAGTAGAACTGGTCAATGCTCGGTACGGTCAGTTCCTTTTTTACCACCTTAATCGTGACTGCATCCTTTTGATACTTTTTCGTGATCTCTAAGATCGGTTTCGGCATCGTTGCAGAAAAAAGAATCGTCTGATGCGGTTCCGGAATATATTCTAAAATGGTCTCGATATCCTCACGAAACCCCATATTTAACATTTCGTCTGCTTCGTCTAAGACAATTTTGTTGACATGATCACAACGGATCGTTCTTCGGCGAAGGTGATCCATGACTCTTCCCGGTGTACCGATGATGATCTGGGCTCCGCCTTTTAACGAGCGGATCTGCTTGCTGATCTCCTGACCGCCATAAACCGGAAGTACCTTGACACCGTGCATATATTTTGCCAGAGCACGGATCTCATCGGCTACCTGTATGGCAAGCTCTCTCGTCGGTGAGAGGATGATCACCTGTGTCTTCTTATTAGAAGGGTCTACGGTCTGTAAGATTGGGATTCCAAATGCTGCTGTTTTTCCTGTTCCGGTCTGTGCCTGACCGATGACATCACTGCCGCTCATCACAACCGGAATTGCCTGACTCTGGATCGGGGTTGCCTCCTCAAATCCCATTGCCTTGATCCCTCTTAAAATCTGCGGCTGTAACTCTAATTCGTCAAATCTAACTGTTTCCATCAATTCTCCTTATGCTGTTTTGCGATCAATGCCTCTTTTTCGCTGCGGCTGAGTCGTTTGATCGCCGCCTCTCTTTTTAAGGCTTCGCTTTTGGTCTCAAATGTTTCACTGTATACCAGCTTTACCGGTGTCCGACCCCGCGTATATTTTGCTCCCCTGTTCTGGTTATGGTCCTCGACCCTTTTTTCTAAATTGTTCGTCCAACCGGTATAATAGGTTCCATCTGCACATTGCAGAATGTATGTATAATTCATCTTACGCCTCTTTTTTACAAATATCTGTTCAGAAAATTTCTTTTTAAAGAGCATGAAAATCGACGGTGTATTCCACCGCCGAACACAATATCTGTTATATTATAGCAGACTTCCGAACACCGTTCAAGAATTACTTGAAATAACCCATTGGGTCTACCGGCTGGTCATCTTTTTGCAGTTCAAAATATAAGTTGCTGCCCTCTTCTGAGTAATATTTTGTCGGTTCACTGATATAGCCAATGACCTCTCCCGGAGCAACATAATCTCCTGCTTTTTTGCTTACTTCTTTCAACTGTCCGTAGATTGCTTTGTATCCGTCGCCTAAATTCACGGTAACGGTGCATCCGGTTACTTCATTATTAGAAACATCTAAAACACTTCCGGCTGCCGCTGATGTCACCTTATCGTTCACCTTTGCTCCGATGATGACTGCCGGGTTATAACGGTACTGGTCTAACGATTTAAAATAAACCGTCTGATCCATGCTGTAGTTCATGATCACTTTACCTTCTTCGGCTGCCGGCCATGCGAGCTCTCCCTTAAAAGTCAGTGCGGATGGCTTACTTGCTGTCTCCTGCACCTTCGGTTCTTCCTTTGCTACATTCACTTCTTCCTTCTGTGTCTCTGCTTTCTGCTTCTGCTCCTGCTTTTGTTCTTCCTTTTTTTCTTTCGCTTTTAAAATGCTGGACACATCTTCCACTTCGTCCTTTGCGGTCTCCTTGTCTTTTTCGACCTCCTGAAAAGCAACCTGCTGCTCCTCTTTTTCCTGTGATTTCTTATCTCCCGACTCCGTGTTATAGGCAAATACCATTCCTACAATGGCAAGACTCAAAAGTGAGCCGGCGATAATATACTCCTTTTTTTTCTTCATTTCTTCACCATCCATTATCTACATTTGATAATGTTAGTGTTTCCCCATTTTTTCGATTTTAATACCGGAAAAATAATATTTTAGAATTTCTTCATAAGATTTCTTATTTTTTGCCATATCCTCTGCACCGTACTGACTGAGTCCGTAACCATGACCACACCCCTTTATCACAATGCGGATGTGTCCGTCCATCTCTTTCAAAAAAAAGCAGGGCGACGGCAGCTCAAATGCCTGCACAAATGCATCGACATCCAGAGGATTCCCGTCTTTTTCTAACTCCGTGACATACTCTGCCCCATCCCGCTTGATCGTAAACGTGTTCAGATATGCCTCAATTTCTTTAGGATCTTCCTCTTTATTTTGCACTACCCCTGCTAATTTTTCCTCAAATTCCTTCTTTGTGAAAAATTTCACGCTCAAATAGTCCTCCGATAAGACATCCTCCGAACTTTTCACGCTCAAAAGATACGGCGTATCCTTATAAATCTGGCTTCCGTCCCTGGTCATTCCCGCACTGACCTTATGAAAAGACGGATTGATGACCTTCCCTCCAAACGTCATAACCTGTCCATTCGTGTCCCCGGCAGCCCGAATCATTTTTTCATAAAATTCATAATATTTTTCCTGCCCCCAAAGCTGCTCCATCTCCTTTTTTGAAAGCGGCTTCGGTGCTTCCTTTTTATTCTCTTTACACCATTGCAACTGTGTCCGCACAATGACCGCCTGTGCTTTAAGTGCCTCTTCTTCCACCGTAACCGGAACCTGCGAAGCAAGGATTCCTGCAATCTCAATACTTTCATCCGTTTTGATGGTCGCCTTTGCCGGCTCTCCCTGAAAACAATAGGTTACAAAATATGGCAGACAGATCAGGATCAGAACACAGGAGAAAATCAGCTTTAATTTTTCTTTCACATAGACCTCCTGACTCATAGGACAATTTCATCCCGTTTTAGTATATGGGAAAAAATTCCTTTTATTCCAGAACGTTTGTTCTTGATTTTTTCTCTCTTCTGTGCTATTCTTATTTCAGAACATTTGTTTGTGTTTTATGGAGGGACGCTATGCAAATTGCAATGGATATGACGCTTTTTGAAAAACTGACTATTTTATCAGACGCAGCAAAATATGATGTTGCCTGTACATCCAGCGGCGTAGACCGTTCCGGGAACAAGACCGGAATGGGGAATTGCCTTGCACCGGGCATCTGTCACACTTTTTCTGCTGACGGACGCTGTGTCTCCCTCTTAAAAATACTGTTTACGAATGAATGTATTTTTAACTGTGCTTATTGTTTGAACAACTGCAACAATGATGTGCGTCGTGCTTCTTTCACGCCGGAAGAAATCTGCACCATTACCTTAGAATTTTACCGCAGGAATTATATCGAAGGACTTTTTTTGAGTTCCGGGATTCTGATCAGTCCGAACTACACGATGGAATTGATCTATCAGACTTTATTTTTGCTGCGTAACAAATACCATTTCAACGGATATATTCATGTGAAGGCAATTCCGGGTGCTGATCCGCTCTTAGTCCAGAGAACCGGATATTTAGCTGACCGTATGAGCATTAATTTAGAGCTGCCGACTGCCAATGCATTAAAAAAATTAGCACCTTATAAATCCCGCCGGACGATCTTAAAACCTATGCGGCAGATCCAGAACGGTATCACGGAGAACAAAGAAGAACTGGCACTGTACCGCTCCGCCCCAAAGTTTGTTCCTGCCGGACAGAGTACCCAGATGATCATTGGCGCCACTCCGGAAAATGACTACCAGATCATGAGTGTTGCAGAACAGCTTTATGACAGGTTCTCCCTAAAGCGTGTCTTTTATTCTGCTTTTATCAATGTAAATGAGGATTCCAATCTCCCTATGCTGCCCGGTGGACCGCCTCTTTTGCGGGAACACCGTCTTTATCAGGCGGACTGGCTGTTGCGCTATTACCATTTTCATGTAGATGAACTGTTAAGCGAGGCAAGGCCTGACTTTAACATTTATCTCGACCCGAAGTGCGACTGGGCAGTCCGTCATTTAGAATATTTTCCGGTTGAGATCCAAAAGGCAGATTATCGCACCCTGCTGCGTGTTCCGGGCATTGGTTACAAATCAGCCCAACGGATCATAAGAGCAAGACGGCACGCAAATCTTGGTTTTGATGATCTAAAACGGATGGGGGTCGTCTTAAAGCGGGCATTATATTTTATTACCTGTTCCGGCAGAATGATGTATCCCACAAAATTAGACGAAGATTATATCGTGCGCAATCTTGTTTCTGACCGGACCATGGTACCAAAAGAATTACGAAATCAGGGCTATGAACAGCTTACACTCTCCGATATCTTAGGATGATCCTGTGTGGGCTGTCACATCTGGCCTATGGATAAGGAGCTTTATTATGTATGTTTTTTTATGTGAGGATTCTCCCGAAGGTATTTTTACCGGTGTCTACGATGCCTGGGAGAGCCGCCTTGGACACAACAATATTTCCCTGCAGATCCACACCGGAGAAGAGAACTATGATCTGTTCTGCACTTACCGGGATGTCACACCGGATTTACAAAAGAGTGAGAAAGTAAGCAGAACCTTAAAGCAACGCCTGGGTGAAGAAGTCTATTCGATCCTCTATCAGGCTGTCATCTCTGATGAGAAATGCGTCAGCAAACGGCATCCGATGGACAAAGCCGATGCCGTATATAAGAGTATTGTCCTTGGACTTGCAATTCCCGATGGAAGCCGTCTGCCGGATTACTTAGCAGAACCCTATGTCCATGAAGTCTTTTCCCTTGCCCGTGCTGCCGGCAATGAAGCACATCATCTGCTCGGCTTTCTACGGTTTGAAGAATTAAAAAATGGCGTTTTAATTGCCACGGTGCACCCAAAGCACAATATCCTGCTTCTGTTAGCAGACCATTTCAGTGACCGGCTGCCACAGGAAAACTTTATGATCTATGACGAAGGCAGGCAGTTAGCGGTACTGCATAAAAAAGGAAGCCCCTGTGTATTAACAGATGCTTCCGATCTCAATGCCGATATGATCACAGACTATTCCTCTATGGAATTAGAATATCAAAAACTCTGGAAAGGCTTCTTTGAAAGTATTGCGATTGATGCCAGAAAAAATCCTGCCCTGCAAAACTAGAATCTGCCGAAACGTTTCCGAAAAGATATTGTAGAGTTCCAATAGTTCTTCTGCATAGTTTTTACATATATTTTTTTAAAATATTGCTAAGCTGTGCAAATTGTTCTAAGGTCAGTGTCTCTCCACGGATGCTTGCTCCGACGCCCAATTCCTCTAAAGCCTTTGCAATATCTTCCTTGGATACCTGAATATCAGGTGCATTATTCAATCCATTGGCTAAGGTCTTTCTTCTCTGGTTAAACGATGCACGGATCACACGGAACATGAACTTTTCATCCTCCACTTCCACCGGACATTGTTCATGTCTGGTCAGACGGATCACTGCCGAGCCAACCTTCGGTCTTGGCATAAAGCAGTTCGGTGGTACATTCGCAACAATTTCCGGTTTTGCATAGTACTGCACTGCTAAGGATAAGGCACCATAGTCTTTTGTTCCCGGTCCTACCTGCATCCGGTCAGCCACCTCTTTTTGTACCATGATCGTAATACTGTCGATCGGCACATGGCTCTCAAAAAGTCCCATAATGATCGGTGTCGTAATGTAATATGGAAGATTTGCAACCACCTTAATTGGTTTCCCGTCATTTTTCTCTTTTGCCAACGCCGGAATATCCAGCTTTAAAATATCCTGATTGATCACTGTGACATTCCGGTAATCACTCAAAGTATCTTCTAATATCGGGATCAGATTTTTATCAATCTCTACTGCAACCACTTCCCTTGCATTTTCACAGAGATATTGTGTCATCGTACCAATTCCCGGACCAATCTCTAAGACAAAGTCCTCCTTTGTAATTCCCGCCGCATCAATGATCTTATCCAGTACATGCGTATCGATCAAAAAGTTCTGTCCGAATTTTTTCTGAAAATTAAATTTATATTTTTGTAATACCGCAATGGTATTCTGTGGATTTCCTAATGTTGCCATACTTCTCCTTTTACTTTCCTAAAAACAACTGCTCTGCATTCCGATAGGTAACTTCTTCTACTTCCTTCGCTGTCACACCTTTTAACCCGGCAATCTTCTCTACGACATAAGGCAGATAAAGTGACGAATTCCTCTTGCCCCGGTACGGTTCCGGTGCCATGTACGGACAATCTGTTTCCAATAAGATTTTCTCTAACGGAATCGTTTCAATGACCTCTTTTAATTTCTTTGCATTTTTAAAAGTGGCGACTCCACCGACTCCGATATAATATCCCATTTTCACATATTCCTGCGCCTGTTCCTTAGAATAGGAAAAACAATGGATAACTCCTTTGATTCCCTGCACATATGCTTCCTTCATGATCTCCATCGTATCTGCTGCCGCATCCCTCGAATGGATAATGACCGGAAGATTGCTCTCTTTTGCTAACTCTAACTGCCGCCGGAACCAGATACGCTGATTTTTTTGTACTTCCTCTTCCTTGTCCCAGTAATAGTCCAGTCCGATTTCTCCGACTGCAACCACCTTTTCCTTTTTAACCTGCTCCCTCAGCCATAAAAAAGTATCTTCATTCAAATCCCCAATATCACTCGGATGGATTCCCATTGCCCCATAGACAAACGGATATTGCTTCGTCAGCTCCAAAGTGGATTTACAGCTTTCGATACTGCATCCGATATTGATGATTTTTTCGATTCCGTTTTCCTGCATAGTGGATAACAATTCTTCCCTGTCATCGTCAAATTTACTGTCATCATAATGTGCATGTGACTCAAAAATCATAAAACTTGTCTCCTTTATCTATCTTATATTATCTTACATTCTGATAATAAAAAATTGCCAGCTGTGTCCGGTCACGAAGCGACAGCTTATCTAACACCAAACTGATATAATTCCTTACCGTTCCTTCACTCAAAAAAAGTTCTCCTGCAATTTCCCGGTTGCTTTTTCCAAGTGCCACCTGCTCTATAATCTCCTGCTCTTTTTCACTGATGTCATATTTTTCATAATCAAACTCTTCTTTACTCTGCATCAGAACCGGGATCTTATGCACGATTTCTCCTCCAAACACACTCTGCCCGCGTTCAACTGCCTGCATTGCCGGCGCGATCCCTTCAAAATCCTGCTTTAAAATATAACCCTTTGCCCCGATGTTCAAAGCCTTTACAATATATTCATCATCCGAAAACGTTGTCAAAAATAAAATCTTCGCCTCTGCATCTTCTATAAGGATCTGTTCCGCTGCCTCTAAACCGCTCATCTCTTTCATCTGGATATCCATCAGCAATACGTCCGGATGATACTGATGATACAGCTCGATCGCTTCTTTTCCGTCGTTGCCGGTTGCTGCCACTTCAATCCCCTGTGCTTCTAATATTGTTTTTAATGAAATTGCTACCAGACCGTCATCGTCTACAATTACTGTCCTCATTCTGTCTCCTCCATCTCTTTGCGCACCGTTGCAAAAATCCGAAATCCGTTCTTCTGTCGGATATTGAGTGTTCCCCCCAGTGCCTCAACCCGTTCTCTCATATTAGAGATTCCGATCCCGTGGTCTGACTCTTTCACGCTGTGACTGACACTACCGTTATCCTCAATGCAGAGCTGGTAAAATCCCGGATGTTCCCTGAAAATAATGTCCACCTTATCTGCATTGCTGTGTTTTATGATATTCGACATTCCTTCTTTGACAATTGCAATAAAACAGTACTTGACATTGCGCGGGATGTGGGCAGACATATCATACTCGATATGGACATCATAATTTTTTCTCATATCCTTTACCGCTTCATATGCCGCCTGCCGCAGATCGATCGCATCATCGTGCAGATCATGCACGCTTTCCCGGATACTGTTCATCGCCTGATTCAGCGTATCATTAATCCCTGCTAACTGCTGCCGGATCATCTCTTCCTTACAAATGGTAGCAAGTGCTCCCACCTGTAAAATAGAACGCGACAACATATGTCCTACATTGTCGTGGATCTCCCTTGCAATACGGTTACGTTCTCTCAAAGTCGCCAGATAGATCTCATTGTCCTGTTTTTCCAATAATTCACGGTTTCGCTGCTCCATCACCAGTTTCAGTTCCGTATCGGTATCCCGCAAATGAATGATATCCGCATCCAGTCTGTCGTTTTTTTCACTCTTATATGCCATATAAACGGCAAGAAATGCTGTCAACAGCCAGAGCATACTCATCCATCCTGTATAGATTTCTCTTGCCGGATAATAAAACAGCACTCCCGCAAGTCCCCAGTAAAATGAGTACCACATGCTGTCATACAATAATAATGGTAAAAAATACGAAAATTCAGGACGGATCACACACAACACCAGATACCCCATCCACAAAATTCCAAGAATTTTTGCATCCGTAAGATAAAGGCTAAAAGATGAAAAGATCAGTGCCGTCAAAAGCACCACTACCGGTATCACAAAGTCCTGTCTTTGAAACAGCAGGACTGCTCCTAACCCAAACAGGATTCCCTTGTCTAAAATCCTTATCATCCTTTCGCCCCCTCCCTTGTTGCTTTATGACATTTGTCATCTCACATTCTGACAACACTCACTACCATCGGTTTTTCCGTTCCATTATACTACAATTAGAAAGAAATAGACACCTTGAAATTGAAGGAGGAATTACATATGAGTACACCGGTAGTAAAAGTAGAAAATCTGGTCAAGCGCTATAAAGAACTGATCGCCGTAGACCACTTTAATTTAGAGATCCGGGAAGGTGAAATTTTAGGACTTTTAGGCCCTAACGGTTCCGGCAAGACCACCACGATCAACTGCATCCTTTCCCTGTTATCCTATGATAAGGGAACGATCGAAGTATTTGGAAAGGAAATGCAGCCGGACAGCTATGACAGCAAACGAAAAATTGGTGTTGTCATGCAAAACGTTGCCGTTTTTGATGCGTTAAATGTCTATGACAACATCGACTACTTCTGTGGTCTCTATATCAAAGACAAACAATTACGCAGACAGTATGTAGAAGAAGCCATCGAGTTCGTCGGACTGAGTGACTATAAGAAATTTTATCCGAAAAAATTATCCGGTGGTCTGCTGCGCCGTCTGAATATTGCCTGTGGCATCGCCCACAAACCAAAACTGATCTTTTTAGATGAACCAACCGTAGCTGTCGACCCGCAGAGCCGCAATCGCATTTTAGAGGGCATCTTAGAACTGAACCGACAGGGCGCAACCATTGTCTATACCTCCCACTATATGGAAGAGGTTGAACAGATCTGTACCCGTATTGCCATCATGGACAAAGGCAAAAACCTTGCTACCGGAACTACGGATGAACTCAAGCAGATGATCAAGAAAAAAGAAATCATCTCCATCGAAATCCTTGATATTTCAGATGAAGACATCCTTGCTCTGAAGGAATTAAAAAATGTTTATGATGTTACTTACGAAAATCACAAACTGACCATCCTTTGCAACAACGGCAAGCACAACCTGATCCACATTTTAGACTATCTGCAGACAAAGAATCTTTCCTTTGGCAGAGTCTATTCCGAACTTCCGACACTGAATGATGTCTTCCTCGAAATGACCGGAAAAGAATTACGAGATTAAGGAGGAAATGCCATGTTACAGATATTTAAATATAACTTAAAGCAGCTTCTCCATAACCGCAGTGAGCTGTTCTGGGTCATCCTGTTTCCGATCATTTTAGGTTCCTTATTCAAAGCCGCTTTTTCTAATATTACTGCCGGTGAAAAATTTCAGGCAATTCCCGTAGCCATCGTCAATGAGCAGGGAAGTATGTCTGACGGATTTATGGAAACGGTAAAAGAATTAGATAAAGACGATAAGGATCGTTTCTTAAAAGCGGTCTACTGTGATAAGAAACAGGCACTGTCCCTGTTAAAAAAAGAAAAAGTGGACGGTATCATTCAGGTAGATGACAACATCTCCCTGACGGTTTCCTCAGATATGTCCTCTGCAAAATTGAATCAGAGTATCCTGTCTGCTTTCATTGAAGAATATCAGATGAACTATCAGGCGATCGTAAAAATTGTAAAAACTCACCCGGAAAAACTTTCCGAAGCCATGGACATCTTACAGGAAAGTGCTTCCTACAACCAGGAAATCTCTTACGGAAAAAACGTAGATACCTACGACCAGTATTTTTACAATCTTCTCGCTATGGTATCCATGTACTGTGGTACAGCCGGATGTCTGATCGCGATTCAGAATCAGGGAAATATGTCTGCGATCGGCGCCCGCAAGAATGTATCACCGACCCACAAATTAAAAGACATTACCGGAGAACTTGCAGTAAATATCCTGTTTCGTTTTCTCTGTATTTTAATCTCTTTTGCCTTTATTATCCTTGTTTTAAGGATTCCGCTGAATACCAGACTTCCGTTTGCACTCTTAGCAATTTTTATCGGATGTACGACCGGTATGACCATGGGATTTTTCATCGGTGCCATTGGAAACATGTCGGAAAACGTCAAAACCGGGCTGGTCATGGTCATCACCATGGGCGGCAGTTTCTTAAGTGGATTAATGGCAGGAAATATGCGGATCGTTGTGGATACTTACTGCCCGATCATCAATCGGATCAATCCGACTGCACTGATCAGCGATATGTTCTACTCACTTGCAATCTATGATTCACTTGACCGATACTTTGAAAATCTGATTTCTCTTATTATTTTATCCGTTCTTTTCTGTATCGGTGGATTTTTACTGACGAGGAGGAAAAAATATGCAAACATTTAAGACCTTTTTTAAAATTGCAAAAAAGAATCTGCCTTCCTGCATCTTATATTTAGGAATTTATTTAGTCATTATGATTCTCATGAGCTTCTTAGCAAAGGATAGCAATGACAGCCAGTTTCAGTCATCCTCTTTAGATATTGGAATCATCGATTGTGATGACTCCAAAGCCAGCCATGCACTAACGGATTATCTGGATGAAATACACACCATTGTCCCTTTAGAAAATGATGGAGAAGTCATTCAGGACAGTCTGTTCTATCGTAAGGTCAGCTATGTTTTGGCGATTCCAAAAGGCTTTGAAAAAAATCTTTTAGACGGTAACAAAAAAAATCTCATTCAAAGCAGCAAAAGAAAAGACAGTGCCAGCGGCTATTTTTTAGATGAACAGGTAGACCAGTATTTAAAAACCATGCGCCTCTATCTGTGCAGCGGTGATAGTATTACCGATGCGGCAAAGCACACGGCGGATTCTGCAAAGGATATCGAAAAGGTAACCTCCCTCTCTTTTGAAAAGGACCACTCCTCTTCGGATAACCTGTACTATTACTTCCAGTACATGCCATACATCCTGATTCTGCTACTGACGATCAGCCTTGCACCAATCCTCATTATCTTCCGTAAAAAGGACATTGAGAACCGCATGGACTGTGCTCCGGTTTCACCAACCTCGAAAGGATTGGCTTTAAGTATGGGATGTGCTCTCTACTGCCTGGCAGTCTGGGGATTTTTTATCATCATTGGACGGATAGTATACGGTGCGGATATGTTTTCTAAAAACGGTTTGCTCTGTATCTTGAACAGCTTTGTATTTTTATTGCTCACACTTGCCCTCACTTTATTGGTAAGCACTTTTTCACCGAATACCAATGTTTTAAACATGATCGCAAATGTAGTCGGACTTGGCATGAGCTTCTTATGCGGAATCTTTGTTCCACAGGCCATCTTAAGTGACAACCTGCTGCAGGTGTCCCGCTTCCTGCCGGCTTACTGGTATGTGCGGATTACGAATATGTTTGGCAGCTACTCCGCTGAACCGTTTTCCATGAACTTTTACTGGAAAGCGATCGGAATCCAGCTCTTGTTCTTTGTAGCAATCTTTTCGATTTATCTGGTTGCTAACAAGCAGCATAAGAGTGGTGCAAATCTTCGTACCTCTAAATAAGATTTTGTCAGCTAAATCTAATTTATTATTTACATAGATTTTGTTAACGGAATCTAATTAGTTACCTATATAAATAGAGGGTTCATCCTGGAATATTCTAAGATGAACCCTCTGTTTTATATTCTGATATTTTAATTCCCTAACTTTTTATTTGCAACTTCTCACTAGCAGATTTCTGCTCCGTTTGGCATCTCTTTCTCCGGTACCATCAAGGAAAGCTCGCCGTTCTCATCCTCGGCACATAATAACATTCCTTCCGATAGAACACCTGCTAATTTTGCCGGCTTTAAGTTTACAAGAACCATAACTTTCTTGCCAACCATTTCCTCTGCACTATAATGTTTCTTAATACCGGATACGATCTGTTTTACCTGACTTCCGATACGAACCTGTGAGCAGAGCAGTTTCTTAGATTTCGGCACTTCTTCACAGGCAATGATCTCGCCTACCTGGAACTGCATTTTCATAAAATCATCATAGGAAATTTCCGATTTTGCTTCAATATCAATTCCCGGTGCTACTTCCTCATCCGCTTTTTCTTCTTCCTTCTGTGGCTGAAGCTCTTCTACTTTTTTCAATACTTCATCTAAATCCAAACGTGCAAAGAGGATTTCCGGTTTTTCCGTTACCTTGCCGCCATCCGGGTACAGTCCAAAGGTATGCAGATGGTCATAACCTCTTCTGGTTGCATTTAACTGATTTAAGACCTTCTCTGCTGTCTCCGGCAGAAAACTCTCTAATAATTCTGCACCAATGCTGATGCTCTCTACCAGATTGTAAAGCACGGTTGCAAGACGATCCTGCTTGCTCTCATCTTTTGCAAGTGCCCAAGGCATTGTCTCATCAATATATTTGTTGCAGCGTTTAAACAGTGCAAAAATCTCTGTGATCGCATCCGCGACACGAAGCTCACCCATTTTCGCATCGACACGGTCTACGGTGGAAGTTACAACATTCTTTAAGTCCTCATCCACATCTTCGCAGACATTTTTATTAGAAACTACACCGTCAAAATATTTATTACTCATGGAAATAGTACGGTTTACCAGATTTCCAAGTGTATTTGCAAGGTCGGAGTTAATTCTCTCTACTAAAAGCTCCCATGAGATCACGCCATCGTTTTCAAACGGCATCTCATGTAACACGAAATAACGCACTGCGTCCACGCCAAAGAAATCTACCAGTTCATCGGCATATAACACATTTCCTTTGGATTTACTCATTTTTCCATCATTCTGGATCAGCCACGGATGACCAAATACCTGTTTTGGCAGCGGCAGATCGAGTGCCATTAGGAAAATCGGCCAGTAAATCGTATGGAAACGGATAATATCTTTTCCGATCAGATGTAAATCAGCCGGCCAGTCCTTTTTAAACTGCTCGCTTGACTCTCCATCGCAGTCATAACCGATTCCGGTAATATAGTTTGTCAGTGCATCTAACCATACATAAACCACATGCTTCGGATCAAAATCTACCGGAATTCCCCAGGAGAAGGAAGTTCTTGAAACACAAAGATCCTGAAGTCCCGGTAATAAGAAGTTATTCATCATCTCATTTTTACGGGAAACCGGCTGGATAAATTCCGGGTGTGTATTGATATGCTCGATCAAACGGTCTGCATATTTGCTCATTTTAAAGAAGTATGCCTCCTCTTTTGCCGGAACAACCTCTCTTCCACAGTCCGGGCATTTTCCATCTACTAACTGTGACTCTGTAAAAAATGATTCACAAGGGGTACAATACAGTCCCTCATAATGTCCTTTGTAAATATCTCCCTGGTCATATAACTTCTTGAAAATTTTCTGCACCTGTTTTTCATGCGGTGCATCCGTGGTACGGATAAATTTGTCATAGGAAGTGTTCATCAGATCCCAGATCTCTTTTACCTGTCCTGCAACACCATCCACATATTCCTTTGGAGAAATCCCTGCTTCCTGTGCTTTTAACTCAATCTTCTGACCATGCTCATCGGTACCTGTCTGGAAAAATACATCATACCCTTCAAATCTTTTATATCTTGCAATACTGTCTGCTAAGATAATTTCATAGGTATTTCCAATATGAGGCTTTCCCGATGTGTAGGCAATCGCCGTTGTCATGTAAAACTTTCCTTTATTGCTCATTTTCTTTCCTCCATACTTTTTTATTTTTGATAGACACCCGCCTGTTTTCCAACTACTTTTTTCCACTTAGAAAAAGAGGTATAGGTCTTTCCCCGATAAACAAACAGTGTCTTGTTTTTGCTGTGTCCATTGTAATATTTATTATTTTGAAATTGAATATTCTTTGTATACTTTTCTGGAAATTCCGCATATACCACTGCAGCATCCCCGGACGTATTCTGAAACGTATTCTGTTTCAAGGTGATATTTTTACACTTTGCCAGTGTCAGGATGGCATTGTCTTTTCCATTATTTTTGCATCGGTTATTCAAAATCCGAACATTTTTTACCCATCCGAGATTCTTCTGATATCCACCAACCGTAATACCATTTTCTATGTTATCCACAATCCGGTTGTCCTGTACTAAAATATCCGATGTACTGTATTCTTCCTTTGGTGGCTTTTCCTCTGCTCCGATTTCAATGCCTCCGCTGCATTTTCTGACCTGATTTTTTAAAATCTGAACTTCCTTGGCTCCATCCACATAGATACCATAAGAGGTTGCATACGGCGAAACACATTGCTCTACCCTGTTCTGATAGATCAGGCATTTTCTTGGAAAATCCTTTGCGGGGTCGCTGCAATATCCATAATTGCCGGTTACATCAATCCCGATATTTCCCGTATTTTTAATCCGGTTCGATATCACATTAATATTTCGGCAGTTTGCCGCCACAGAAATACATTCTGCCCAGCCGGTCTGGCAATCGTACAGATTATTATTATAAATCAGTATATTATGGATCTCTTTTTTCGCTTTTTCTCCAAAGAGAAGTATTCCATTGGCACAGTGGTCTTCTTTCTTCGGATCCGGCACCGATATCTGATGTATTTTGTTTCCACTGATCACTATATGATGACTGCCCGGAGCAATTTTAATCCCACAGGAATCCTGCCCCTTTGCATCCTGAAACTCCAAACCTGATATCCGTAAATATGATGCACCTGTAATTTTCATCAGTTTTGCTTTTTTCTTCTTTCCGCTGATCACAGGCTCTTCCCCGGGATAATTGCAGATTGTAACATATTTTTTCTTGGTTCCGCTCTGCTTTTTCCCAAGTCGTATGTTTTCCGTATAAATCCCACCACGCACATACAGCGTATCGCCCGGCTTCAGACTCTTACATGCCCGCTCGAACGTGCGAAACGGCTTCTTTTTACTTCCTTTTGCATTGTCATTTCCCTTCGGTGAAACATAGTACGCTTTTCCAGACTTCTGCTTATCGGCAACCCCGTCTATCTCCTGTTGAATCCTCTTTTTGAATGTCTGATCCGCAAAATATACGGGTGCCTTTTTCGCTGCCTGCACATAACTTCCCTTTTGTTCTTCGCTCCATATGATCGTCTGCTTTTGGAATATCCTTCCTGTGTCCACTATATGAAAAACTGCACCCGCAAGGCAAACGATGCCTGCCACTACAAGTATACTGTGGATTTTTTTTCTTTTCCGCATGAATAACACTTCCTCTTTATCTGACTTTCACTATCCTTATAACTTATAAATCAAAAAAACCCGCCTTCTAACCTGAAGACGAGTATATCCCGTGTTACCACTTCAATTCATCCAACCCTCACGGGTATGAATCTTAGCAAGTACCTTGCAGTACTCCTCGCTGTAACGGGCGAACCCTTCATAACCTAACATCATCTGTTCAGCTATGCCGCTCCGAAGCCATCTTCCATCTACTTCACTACTTTTCCTCTCAGCAAGACCTCTGATATCTGTCTGGAAAATTCTCTGTACAGTTCCCTAAATGTACTCTCTTCTTCCCTGCGTTTTTCTTATTCTGCTCAAAATCTTTCATAATATAAGAAAATCCTAATTTCTCAGGATTTCCTTGAATGAGGCATCGGGGATTCGAACCCCGGACAACTTGATTAAAAGTCAAGTGCTCTGCCAACTGAGCTAATACCCCATATTTATTTTAATT